>Ga0181464_1000193_pt3 | contig 12758 bp, 11 predicted proteins | sample InSIn2gowninarea_FD_119074 | JGI IMG/M metagenome (GOLD analysis project Ga0181464, IMG submission 119074) | Clean room microbial communities from NASA Spacecraft Assembly Facility at Jet Propulsion Laboratory, Pasadena, California, USA -... ...
TATATATATGTAAACATATCATCTCTGAGGTAGGCATGCCATACTCAGATCAAAATTGACTAGAAAACTAACTAAACTGTTCTGATATAGGAATGACTTTGTAATACATCAAGAGTATAGACATATGTAGACATAGTATGGATGCAGCCATATGTTTATGAATAATCCACAGTATAATGAATAACAAGTTCCTGGCAGCCTAGATGGTAGAAACTAGATCCAGGGTCTTGACTTCTGCTTCTCGAACTAATACAATTATATCCATGTGAATGAATGTGTCGAAGTCGAACATGGTAGAAACCACTTGATTACCAGTCAACGATGAGGACTGTTAACAAGTGTGAGAGAAAACCCCAGTAATGTCAATGGCTCTCAAAGTACCTAGCACAATCCATAAGATGTGAATAAATGAGCTGAAGTCAAACATGTCATAGAATCAATCAATTGAAGGTCAATGATGCAACTTATCGTCGAAGGCGAGAAAACTACCATTAGGGCATGTAGTTTCCAAGGTACTGATGATTTCTAGATCAACTTCCTAGATAATGAGCTAATGTCGATAAGAATTGATTTGTCATAGGCAAGCCCACAACATGAAATCATAGATCAAGTTTTGAAGAAATATATTGCCAAGGATTGACTCACGGATTGTCAAAATGGATGACAGATATTTTGCAGATGAATGGTTTTTTTGAACTATTCTCTTAAACACATAACGACACTACAAATGGCTTGGTGACAACTGACCCAAAGATAATACCCAAAAACCGGCTGAAGACTTTCAATGTGCTTTGATTAACTATTAGGCAAAGGATTTTCCCAACCCAGGTGAACAAAAAGTGTCATGTTCAAGAGTGGTTGACGACTTTTTACAAAACAAAGTGTAACAAACAGGTTCATTTTTCTCTCTTTTCCCCCACCATTTCTGGCAAGTACCTCTTTATTTTTGACAGGCTTGAGGAGGATAACATTTTTTTGTTTATAAGCTCATCCTTCAGATGAGTCCAACTTAGTTTAAAGCCAAACCCTGAGAAGGAGTGGTTTGTTCTTGTTTAAAATTGAACGGTTCCTTTACTGTTAAATTTTAATGAGTCTAGTATAGGAAAAACTTGGCGTTTTTCAATTTTAGGGAGTCAAAATAAAAACTTAAGAAAACTCCACGGGGGTACTTTTTTGTAAAATAATCACTCAGGTCCGAAAAAGGATAAAATAATACAGGAGGGATGACATTTCAAATACTTTTATGGGCTGGAAAAGGCAAGCGCTTGACAATCTTTTCACATTTAGTGAGTCTGAAAAGGGTTCAAAGAGGACTCTTGATCGTAATTAGTCAATGAATACCTTTTTCATAAATAGTCCATTTCAGTTCGTAAAAGCAGTAAACATATACTAAAGGGATGGTTATTAATTTATTTTAACGAGTTCGAACAATCAAGTGCTCAACAATCTTTTCAATTTTCGAGAGTCTGAAAAGAGCTTAAAGAGGACTCCAATGTTTGGATTTTTCAAATAGTCCAAAAAATTGATAAAAGTATGCTCTTTGTTTAAAAATGGTCAATTTCGCTGAAGAATCCAATATCGTACACAAAAATCAAAACATTACATATACCTGTTTAACATAAATGTATATATATTTTTTTAAATACCTTTTAAAGTGAAAAATAAATAAATTAAAAATTCATTTATTTGAAAAAGATTATAAAAAGGGATTTTCTAACTTCATTTTTACCATTTGAGTTCAGAGTGAGAAGTGAGAGCTTTTGGGTAAGAAATTTCTTGTGAAGATTCTAGAAAATCCATCCATTGGAATTGAAAACCATTAGCTCTAGCTAATCCACGTCCTCCTTAACTTGCATTTCATCTATTTACATTTTGTTTTTATGCTTTAAATTTGATTTTTAAAAGAAAATTAGGTTTAAAAAAAAATGCTCGTGAGGGTCCACAGGTACAACATGCGGGCCCTACAGACCCCGAGTTTCTTCTAAAAAGAAAAAAGTTTTCGATCCGCACCTATTGCTCACAACCCGTGTAGACCTACACACTATTTTTAAGTAGTGGGTGTGGACCCCGTGAAATGAATCTTAAAAAATTAAATTTCTCCATTTTTGCCCAAAATTTTTTGAACTAACTTGTTCTGATATGTCATTTTATGCATTGTATGACATTCAAAATTCTTATTTGGCAAGAACGCGAGCAAGAGGATGTAGATTTTGTCACAATAAATCTTATGCTGATATTGCAGGCATTGAGAGAATGTGGATTGTTAAATTTTTGGGCCATACAGGGCATGAGGGCCCAAGTAGACATCTTGCAATGGTTGGTAGACAGATGGAACGCACATGATCAGTGCTTTGTTATTGGTGGCCACGGCTTGAAATCGAGCTGGAGGACATATACTTTTTGATTGGTTTGTCCAAGAGGGGTGAACAGTTATCTCTTTTCTAGACTAGGCCAGGTGGCCAGTCTGTCGCTAGTCTTTGATTGGAATTTTGCGATGATCAATCAAAGGACAGACGGATTAATATTAAAACTATTAGCCATCCTGAGCTTAAGTTTATTTCATTCACTATTACTAGGCTATGTGGGAGTTCATTATTGCATGTGGATACTATACCCTAGATGCAGATGGCTGTAAACTGCTTTCGAGGCACCATATTCAACTGGTGTGAGGCTGTGTTAGCAAATGTGAAAGGGAAACTAATTAGAGAAAATAATGGAAAACTGAAAAACTTTGGATATGCATTTATTGTAGTTAGTTTTTCTGTAGAGAGGATCCCCATGTTAGCAATGTAGCATATTCCTGTTGATGCTAGTCTTCCTTAAGAGCCTAGAATGGTTCGCTGGGTTTCTTTGATGGCCTGTCACCCTGAGGAGGGCACAAAGGTTGTTCGAGTTCCACTTGAATATTCTCGTTGGCTGAACATCTAACTTTTTGTGATTCAGGATTTTCCATATATTGGGATGGATTATTATGGTGACCCAGACATGATTCTTCCACCAAGAGAACAATGAGATGATTCAGGTAAAAACCATTTTCAACACTTTCTAAGTTTTTTTTTTTTCTTTCTTTTATGTTTTAAACCTTCCAAAACTGATAATGAAAAGTTTAAATGCAGATGTGGGTCCATGACGACCATCTGCTCTCTAGCCTTTTGAGAGGACACAACTAGCTGCAACAGCACTAGCCCCATAGGACCAATCACCAGAGATCCTAACCGACTTGGAGCATCATCTAGAGTGCTTGACACTAGATATTCTAGAGACTGATATAGATGATATTCCACTTACGCTACAAAGATATCCGATTGGGGTCCCAGGACCTTTTAGGAGGTTCCTATGTAGGGTGGCCCAAGTAGTGGTTTCTTATCATGATCATCGCTAGGTATAGGATGATCAATTTTGTAGACTCACAACATTTTTGACTTTTTGTATTATCATTTTTGCCGATCATAAGGTGTTTTTCAACCTATGATCGAAGATGATGTATATTTTGAAACACACTTCTATGCTATGATATATCATTATTACTTGCTATCTCATGTAACATGTTATCGAATGTTATTAAATTTACTTTTTTGATTATTGCAAATGTCTATTTATCATAATAGAAGCAACTGCATCTGCTGATGTATTTAAATGTCTTGGAATATGTTGATATTCAATGTAATAAAATTCACGTTCCAAGAGAGTAACTCTAAAAAATAACCTTAATAACATTGGATTTCTAATGGCATAAACACTGTTAAGCTATAATACAATGAGTTCAGAATCCAACCTAACAATCAATCTCCGAATCCAAAATGAGATGGATTTAGATAATAACTCAATCACTGCAGTATACTCTGTAATGTTATTCATTGTTTGACCGAGGCTTACCCCATGCATATACACTAACTCATCAGAGGGTGAATAGATAACCCAAGTTGTGGAAGAAATGTTCCATGTATTACGACAAGCACCATCAGCAAAACCAGTGTATGTTTGAAGAAATGTCGACATTGGCAATATCAAGACTAAAATCGAGATAAACAAGAATAATGATAAGAGTACTCTCTAAACTAGGCACAATTTTCTAATCTAAAACACACTAGATGTAAAGAATCTAATACAACAAAAAATATTCACATTGAATTTAAGCATAATATCTCTCCAGATAAAGTCCATTTTTTGGTTTACCCAAAGAGACACCATCAAAATCTATCAATTCATAAGCACCTTTTACTAGCTTTCGCTTAATAATGTAAGGACCATTCCACATAGGTACAAATTTTCCAACCCCTAGCTTATCGTTCGCTTGATTATATAGTAAAACTAGGTCTCCTTCTAAAAACTTACGAGGTGTAATACTTTTTTCGTACTAAGCTTTCACTCATTCCGCATGAGTCTCATTTCCTACTACAACAGTGCGTCGATTCTCATCTAGCTGAGCTAAGTATAAAAAACGTTTCTCTTCTTCAAAAGTAGCTGGGAGTAATTCTATGGCTAATTGTAATGACAAAATTTGACATTCAACAGGTAACACTGCTTCCAAACCATAAACCAATTGAAAAGGAGTGAAACTAGTTGATGTTTTTATCGAGGTCTGATATGCCCAAAGGGCTAAAAAAATCATGATATGCCAATTTGACTTATGAATACCAATGATTCATTCAATCGTAGTGACTAAAATGTTATTGATAGCTTCAACTAGATCATTAACCTACGTGTAATATAGAGTAGAACTATGATGGCACAAGCCAAGTTGATTTGTCAGTTCAAACATCATGATATTTCGAAAGTGACTTCCATGATCAGTAATAATAGCTTGAGGAACACTAAATCTAGAAATTATATGATTGAATACGAAATTTGCAGCACTCTTTCCCTCTGCCAAAAATGTAGGCATCGCCTCAGCTCACTTAGTAAAATAATCTACCTCTAGGATAATATACACACTCCCCCTAGCCAAGTGACAGTTACATGTAATAAAGTCAATCCCCCACTTTGTGAAAGGACCGACAATAGTTATAGGGTGAAGAGGAGCAGGTGGAGCGTGCATTTTAAGATCAAAGATTTGACAATTGTGGCATTTTCAAACTGCATAGATACAATCTTTGAATAAGGATGGTCAGAAATAACTAGCGTGCAATATCTTTTGGGCTATGGCATACCTAGACATATGAATGCCACATGCTCTAGAGTGACAATCATTCAGAACCTTTTCAACTTCTTCATGAGTTAAACAACGTCGGAAAATAGAATTTTCTCCATGACGATAGTGTATCATCAATAATATTGTATTGTTGGGATTGGAAACGTATTTTCCGTCGCTGAGATCATGAGATTTCAGGCTCAAAATATTGGGTTTGAAGATAAACAATAATATCTCCATACCAAGGATGAAGAATATTGATAAGAAACAAGGATTCATCCGCAATGGGCTCTTTTTCCACAGTTTTAGTATCAGTACGTGGGAAATCACACATTAGTTTGGCAAAAACCAAAGGTTTCTTTGCCTTGGATTTTTCAAATTCCAAGTCAAATTCCTACAGGATAACTATCCATTTCGAATACTTGCCCCTTAGCAATTGTTTAGTCAAGATATACATCATAGGGTTACAGTAAAAAATTACCATGGTTTTGCATAATAAGATGTAGTGGTGAAATCTTTGGACAGCTTGAATAGTTGCCAAGGCCAATTTCTCCACATGCGAATATTTAAGCTTAGTTGAATGAAAAGTTCAACTAAGATAGTAAATCACATGTTCATTGTTGAATTCATCTTCCTAAACAAAAACCATCCCAACGGTGGAATGAGAAGCGGCGAGGTACAAAAGGTAATCCTGGTTGTAATTGGGAAGATGCAGTAATGGTGCATAAGTCAACGCGTGTTTGAGTGCATCAAAAGATCGATCATTGATCTCATCCCAAAAGAATGGAATATTTTGTTTTAACAACCTAGTAAAACCTTTCATTATCTAGGTGTAGTTAGGAATGAAAGGACATAAAAAGTTTTCTTTCCCTTGCAAACATTGCAGTTGGCGAAGAGTTGAAGGAAGAGGTAGATTAATGATAGCTTCAACCTGTTCGAAATAATACTGAGAGGGGGGTGAATCAGTATTATCAATAGAATTAATCCTTTTGTAAAATCAAACGATATACGCTACTTCATCTAATTATACCTGCGTATATACGCAATTATGCAGAAGGAGACCCGCGTATACAATGAAAACTTTTAATTTAATTTATCTTTTTGATGTTGATTATTAATTTGTGTTTTAGAATCAAATAACCAATAACCAGAAATAGTAAAATAGAGAAAAAAGACAATCCCACACAAGAACACAAGATATAAGGTGGAAACCCAATGTGGGTGAAAATCACCTGCTGCAATACGTATCTATCTTTCTTTAATTAGAAACTTCTTTTACAATGTACTGGTGCAGTCCTTTACCAGTATGCAGGCTACAACCTGCAGAAAGCTACAGCTCTCTCTCTTTCTCCAACTTCTCTTGGAAGGGAGCTACAACCCCCTTAGCTCTTGCACTAGCCAAGATACTAGTGCGTAGGTGCTGGCCTACAGAAGGCTACAACCTTCTCTTTCTTCCAGGGACCACGTTTCATAAATTTTCAGATTGGATTCATGAACATCAATCAATCATCAAGATTTCTACTTCAACCAAACTCATTTCCACCGAACAACACTTATTCACAATAATCACTTCTCTGATAGCTATACCTAGAACACAATAACAGTAACCAAATACTAGATTCTGAACCCAAAACACTGTAGCAACAACCATAGGTAGCTATATCACAATAAAATACGTATATGCTACTTACACAACCTGAAACCTGCGTGTATAGGCTCCTGTATTTGGAGCAACCTACGTATATGTAGTTTTCCTTTGCTGAACCTACGTGTATATGCACTTGCTCTTCACTAAACCTGCATACAGATCTAAAAAGGGTAATATACTCTTTCAAACAATTAAACATAAGTTAACCCAGATTATCAGATTTATAGATCAAGCATGCTCCTTACAGACCAGATCAAGATCATACAGATATACTATCATTCAAGCCTTAAAGATTATCACCCATCAATAGATCTTATCCTTCTTTATGCGCTTAGGTTCTTCCTTTATTCAGATCCAGATCTGCACATAACCCCAATCACAAAATGTTTCAGATCTAGCACCCATTAGATATTCAATTGATTCCAAAGACGCCTTTCCAAATGATCTCCTTCCTCCTTTTATGGTCTTAGGCCTTTCTCAATACCACGGTCCAAAACCATAGGTTCAATTACCAAGGACTAACTGCCATGGACCAAGGGTAATTTTTCCAACATATACCCGCTTTCTCTTAAATGAAAGTGCATGAATACGCATACGCGCCTTCAAAACATCCAACCCACGTGTATACACGACTTTGTCTAGCTGAGCTTGCGTATATGATTTTTCCTTCATTCTGAAATCCTAAATTGTGATCTATCACCAGACAGAGTTTCCATCAAGGACAACACCTATGCCATAGCTCCAAACCTGTACCATAATGCCAACAAAATACCCAAACAAAAGTGGAGAACTCAAAATCGGAGCTCAAGGAAAATGATGATAATGTTGACAATGATTATGATCATGGTGACGAATGAATGAAAAACCCTCCTTTTCATAGAAAAGTATAGAGTTAATCTTGAAATTTGAGAATAATAAAATATTATTAACCAAATTCAGATCTAACTACTTGGAATGCTTTATTATATTTATTAAAGAAGGAAAAGGTATTTAAAATGGTTAAATACCTTTATTTAGAAATAATTAACAAATAAAATAATTTATTAATTATTTTTCAAGAAATAAGAAATGTGTGAAATTGAAATAATTATTAAGTAGTGATTTAATAATTATTATAATAATAGAAATAAGGAAATTTAAATAAATATTTATTTATTTAAATATTCCTAGGGGATTTTGTCAAATGTGATAAGGAATAATTATTAAATAATGAATGAATAACCATTCCTAGAGAAAATTAAATAAATAGTGATTTATCTAATTATTCTCATGGGTTTTTTTATTTAAATGAGAAAATAATTTAGTAAAAGTGGTTTACTAGATTATTTTCCATAGTGAAAGTGATTTTACTGTGGTAAAATTAAATTTACATGATGTATTTCAATCCACCTAGGTAACAATGGCTAGGTGATCATTTTTTGGTGATAATAGATTTCCCCCACACGTATGAGTGTTAGGAGAAAATCATATGACTTGAATACAATGTAGATTATACTTCCAAGAGAAAACAAAGGGGGAGTGAGAGAAAAAGAGAATTAAAGCATGTCAAGGATAGATAAATAATGGAGGGAGTGAGACCCATAAAACTTGTTGAGGTGTCCTTTTATGTGGGAGTACATAATCTCAAATGAGGCAGGGGGAAGCATACTCATACCTATTGAGATAGTTGTTTACAAATAATAATGGTGAGACAAGAAATGTGGGGCTAATACATGATACACCGACATCTATGGGCTAGGAAATAATACAGTGGATTCCATATATATAATGCACCTTGAAAAACATAGGACAAGACTAAATATAATAACATCTTAGTACATGAGACATAATGTGTCTCATGCTAACATGGGGGGGGGGGCGATCACAACCAAGGAATGTTTGTTGAATAGGAAAGGGATCTAAAGATATGAATGGATAATCTGAAGGATACATGCATGTTATGGATGCTTTAAGATGCAGAAACCGAACCCATCAAATCTATGAAAATTCCTCAAAGGTTTGATCAACATCTGAGGTCATTCGAGAATTTGGGGGGCTACTTGAACGGGCACACACTCATGAGGTCTGAAACATCTCACACTAATCTAGGAATCATTGGGACAATCATTTAGATCACGTAACCATTAAGAGTATGAATCTGAATTGTGTGATAAGGAGTTGATGTTGAGCACCTGAGAAACAACCAAGTCAAAGGGAAATAATGAGTCCCTCTTCATGATTTGAGGCACCGAATAAAGATCGATGCTGGAACCAAGGTACACTTCCCTCTAGACTACTCCTCTAGAATAAATGTGCTGATATCAATAGAAGAGAGCCCACGACAGTTAAGGCAATGAAGAATCCTCAAAAAAGGCACAAGGGAACCTAATAGAGTGACTTATCGACTGAAACCAAGGATGATGTTGGAAGGAAACAAGATGAGTGGTGGATTGAAGATTTCCCTTGTTAGGGAATAATAAAAATGGTTGAACTAGCAGTAATTTACTCAATTCCATAGGGGATGGTCAATGACTCGAATGCGGGTTCAATAAAGACCAAATAGAAGAACTAGACACCAAAAAGAGTAAAGTGGGATAAATATGACATGACAAAAAATGAAAAATTGTAACAGGAATCAAGGAGACTTGGAATAGACTCCGTATATACAAGGGTGAGACATCTCAGATGCTCTGAACAAGAGTGACTTGGTGATGCTACCACATGGGAGAGGCTTGGAGGGGACAATGAAAACATGAGTAAATGGTGGTTACTCCTGAATAAAATTGACATGCGATTTAACTAGTGTAGAGGTAAAGTGGTATTAGAGTACGTGTGTCTCAAATGAAGAGATTCAGTTTTAAGAGGTGGCAAAGTGAAACCTCGTGGAAAAAATGGCTTCTCAGTGAAGTTGTAAATTACCAAAAACAAAGAGAGACCCATTATAGAAATTGACGAGATATTTCTAATGGTACTAACGGTTTGGAAAATGGAGCTATGGCTTGGCTGCAATGCATGATGGAATACTAGGGTTTTTCTTATAAAATGGGCTTTTTGCCTCCAAAGCCAATTCATTTGCGTAGCGATCTATGGAGAATTTGGAGAGGAGAAGGCCCTAAATCTTATGGATATCATAGTGGAAAAACCAACCATCAAAAGTAGGATCTGCAACTTTTATGTACATAGCCTTACTCATCTAAAGATGGTCTTAATGCTTCTTGGAAGAATGGTTCCTAATGAAGAATTAAGGAAATAAAAGATCACGGAGTTAACTATTATAGGAGGCCTATAATCATCCCTTCCCATCAATTCAAACATGGGGACCAAGTGGTGAAGTTGTCATCACAAAGAGTAGAATATTTGAAGATTTTCTATCAAATATCTACAATATGTGATGTGCATCTAGCTTGTCAGAGAGGACGGTAGGAAAACTATCCATGGAATGAGGGGATAATTGACCATACCAAGTTCATTGGGTTCTAGGCTAAGACTCATGTGAATTAAGTGAAAAGGTGGCTAGGGAGATCCATCATGCCCCAAAACATGAGATACTTCCCCCCAACATATTTGATGGAGGGGACTAATCTGGTATGAAATGGTTGGAATGATGCCCCCTAGCAGGAGGAGTTTGTGGAGTGCCATTGTGTTCCAAATACTTGGATAAAGGAATCAAGAATATGTACACAACTAGCACGAGATCCTCTAAAGGATAATGAGGAGATGAAGGGGTATATGTTCCTCCTAGTTTTGTATGGGTATATCAAGTATGTTATGGGCATACAAAATGCATTTAGAGTACTGTACTCCAAAAGAATTTAGATGATGTGGTTCACCATTTTTTTGTGGATGTCTTCTTGTTGGAAGAGTAGATAGATATAGTTATAGAAAGAAAATAGTGGATTACCAATCTTGTTTGACATTCTATATATGAAACAAATGGATTGAATTTGTAGGTTTGCATACATGTTATAACTATACGAAAGAGTGTTTTAAAATATAATGAATTGATGTTCACTTAGAAAATATGGAGGGTGAATAACAAAAATGTCTAAGGGACTAGTTTTTTGAGGTAAGATGGAGAGATGAATAAGTGGATCATCCAAAGAGTGATCTGGAGTGACATGAGACTTTAGAGGTTCTTCTAAATGGAGAAGTATAATGGTACTAGAGTCGACACTATCAGATGCACTAGGAGGGTTGGGGAGAATTGCTTCTCCTAGACTCTGAAAAACTAGAGGTCCCCTTACCCAAACATTGAGTGATAATGTAATAGCCACTATGTGTATGTGATTCGAAGTAAGGGGTTATTGAATGGATCAAACTCACCATGGATGAAGTCTTTGGACTCCACAATATATTGGCAATGAGTTTTCTGTGGAAGGAAGTACGCATGATGGTGCATATTATCCCAAGGATAATTAGGGATGGTCATATCTTCCATGATGTCTTAATCAAAGTGGAATATGGGAAAACTAGAGCAAGAAAGACCACATGATGGTGAAGATCAACTTGAAGCATCTTCATGAGAGATAAGGTTCACATATGCATCGTCAAGGTTGGGATACATATCACTAGTCATTGTCTACTGATGTTGATAGTGGGGTGTTCATTGAAGAAGGTTCAACAGATAACAAGAGGAGACATCTAGGGAGTTCCAAGGCATTGATCTAATGGATGAAGATACGTAGATAATAGGAGTGGAGCTATCTATTATCTCGATATCATGGGGAGGCATCACAATGGGTGTTTGATAGATGAAATGTTTCGTTATAAGAGTGGGACCAGAATCCACAGTTAAAGCAGAGGTGGCCTTATTACGAGTAGCCTCTAATTCGCGAAGCACTTGAAGTGTATCACAAAAGTATTTAACGCAAGGATAGTGATGTCAATAATGGCCATAGTTATCACACAAACTGCATGGATGGTTTTTGGGTAATGAGTCAATCTTCTTAGCTAACTAAGGTAAGGTGACATGGACCTCAAGAATGTTATAATTAGGGAAGGTATTAGTGACCACATCCTTAACATGTGGGAGTTCATGGTAGTTATTGGTGGCATGACTAATGACATCACTCAAAGCCCAAGGAGGAAAAGGATTTGGTGGCTTAGGAGGAGTTAGAATTGTTAGGGAAGCCTTGTCTTGGGTTCCCTTCTTTTGGGCTATGCTCCCCTTGCTAGGGGAAGGCTCTTATTGAGGTTGTAGTTATACTTATGAAATTTTAGTTCCCACATCTATGGTTCACTATAATATGTGATTTCCCCATAACAGAAAGATCGTCGCAATTGATTAGTTGACATACTACGATCCAAAAGCCCAGACTTCACCTAAGTCACACATTTCTTCTGTGCTAACAATAATATTATCTCATTTGTCTCTCTAGGAGTCTAAAAATATTTCTCTATGCATGGTACTTACTATTGCCCACTACCTTCTCATTTTGAGCCTAGCTCATCAAGTGTTTGCATGCTCCAAGCATCGTGGGCCACCCACAAATGGTCTCATATGCCCTCACAGCATAATGCACCTCCACAACTTGTTTTTCCTAACTCAACCATGCTCGCTAGTACAACTTCTTAAGGATCACTTCCTTCTGTTAGTGTCTCTCTTACTCCACTTCCACCTAGAACCATTCCCCCAGGCTTTAACCATTGTGGAGTAGTTCCTCCAGGACATTATCCTTTTCATTAGTTAATTTTCCTATTCCCACCTCCTGGATTTTATTCCACACTTTTCATAACTATGTTGAATTTACCCAATATTACTTTATGGATCCAAGTATCGTACATCGATCCCCTCGAAAACACTCCACCTAATCAATTGAAGCCTTACACTACTTTGACCCCGGTCCAACTAGTTGTTCCTACCACTGGCTTTGCTTCAATTCCACAACAACCTCAATAAGAGCCTTCCCCTAGCAAGGGGAGCATAGCCCAAAAGAAGGGAACCCAAGACAAGGCTTCCCTAACAATTCTAACTCCTCCTAAGCCACCAAATCCTTTTCC
>Ga0181464_1001217_pt1 | contig 12730 bp, 13 predicted proteins | sample InSIn2gowninarea_FD_119074 | JGI IMG/M metagenome (GOLD analysis project Ga0181464, IMG submission 119074) | Clean room microbial communities from NASA Spacecraft Assembly Facility at Jet Propulsion Laboratory, Pasadena, California, USA -... ...
CCCATCACACCCGCCACAGCAACAACCAACCCAACAACAGCACCAATCCACTTTCTCTTATCCACACTAACGATCTCCGGCATAATAATCATCGTCAACGAATACAATCCACTACCACCAACCCCCTGCACCGCTCTCAATCCCACCAACTGCATCAACGTCTTAGCAAACCCACACGCCAGCGAGAAAGTAAAGAAGATTGTAAACGCAAGCAACCAGGCAGCACGACGACCAATGACATCGCTGAGATTGGCAAAGGGGACGGCGAAACTGAGGTATGAGAGAGTGTAGGAGAGAGCTACCCAGGTGGTTGTGTGAGGGGCAGAGAAGGAGGTGCTGATGCTGTAGAGTGCTGTTGCTACTATTGAAGTATCGAGGAGGGAGAGGAAGAGGCCGATGCAGAGGCTGGTGATGAGAAGTATGAGACGCCAGGTTGGTATGTTGGGAGTTGTGGTGGTGGTTATGGGTGCTGGTTGTTGGATTGAAGTTTCGTTCATCGTAGGTACTTCTGATGTCTTGGGATCTTCCATGGTCATAGAGAATAGTGATGCTCTATTTCCTGAACTTGCATCGACGAAGGTCACGCATTGATATACTTGCCAGCAAGCCGTCAGACGGACAATGTGTTGCACCTACCTTGCGCCCCGAGAGGTACTTGAAGAGTCACATTTCTTGAGAGAGTCATACTCAGATACCGTTTTGGTGACTCTTTGCGAGCTCCGAGTCACAGAATATGAGATTGCTGCAAGCCATGTTTATGTCGGATGGATCTCGAAGCCGATGAAGGATTCTGTCGGCCGTAAGCCTCGCATGACTTCGAGTACTTCCATACCTGTCTACGAACAGCCTGCTTGAACAGACCCCCTCTGTTATATGTTTGTTCATAATATTCTGTTGACTCTCTTACTTGTTTTCCACAGACACACCTGCGTTGGTCAATTGTTCTATTTGATACATCACCCGAGGAGGATCCAATAGATGCATCTAGATTATTGTTCTTGAAATCCATATTCGCATCTCATGTGAGGAACAACCCGAATCAACAGTCAATCTACTCGAGTAACGTCCTCTTCAGAAAGTCGATCTCTCTAGCCACAAGCATCTCAAACTCGTCACCCACAAACATGCTGAAGTGACCACCCGGCAGCATCTGGATCTCTTTCGGTTCTACCGCACGATTGTATGCTTCGAGCATGGCGTCTGTACTGCATGCAACATCCCTCTTAGGCACATGCATCAACAGTGGCGTAGGTCCAATTCTGTGGATGCGGGAAGCTGGAAAGTAAGATTTTACTCCTTCGAGACTGTGCTTTAGCGTCAGCAAAACATCTCAATGTGAATCTCGCGACGTACCTTCTGATTGTAACCTCATTCTTCCACCCAATCTTCTCAGCCCAAGGGGAGAAGAAGGCATAGCTCTCCGCATGGGGTAGTATGGCAGTGTCCATTGGATTCTCGACTACGACAGGTAGTCTTCCAGGCTCATTACCAGCTGCTCGGGAAAGTCGTTCTGTGAAAATTCAGTATACGAGGCTTGGTCGAGCCTGAGGTCCCTACCTTGAGCAAGCATCTCGTCTAGAGGGTCTTCGAAGTCCGACCTCGTGTTGTTCGAAATGATATCACCAGTGGTGAAGGGTGCTAAAGCGATGACCGTCTTGACACGGCGATCAACAGCACCAACCCAGAGTGCATGGCCACCGCCATAGGAATAACCCCAGACACCAATCTTGGAAGCATCAATATCCTCTCGAGATTGAGCGTAGGTGATGGCGTCTTGTAGATCGCTGTTCTGATATGTCGGCACGATTTCGTTGCGAGGTTCATTCTCCTTCTGATCGCTGGCACCAAAGCCACGGTGATCATAAACCATGCATGCGATTCGCAGTGCAGAAGTCAGGCGTTCGGCCAAAGCTTCCAGATGCATTTCTTTGAGACAGGCAAAACCATGAGCCATTACCAGACAAGGAAGTTTACCATTCGCATCGGTTGGCTTAAAGATCCAGCCTTTTAGAGTGACATGGTCGATGGTCCTGAATTCGATGTCCGAGCGACTCATTGTATCGCGCTGCCTTTGATGATGTTCGATGAGAAGAATTACAGCATTAGAAGTGACAGAAGGGGGCTGTTTTATATGTGTGCAGCTAGGCGCTGAGATGCGGCTTACTGTCAGCTCAGGTTCTTGATTTCCAATTCTCTGTCTAGAGCAGCTGTGTTGCACTAAGCGCTAACGTCAATATTCTTGTAAGATAGCAAGACTGTGCATCACATGAGAAGAGAAACGCAAGGCACCGTGGATGTGTGCACACTCATGCTCAATGAAGCCCATAAGATACAGTACCTTGAATCCGCTTACTCATGGTAGTCCTTATACCGATATGCACGATCTGCCGATGTCAGGTGGCACAGAACTTGCTGCCGCACTCCGCTCGACTCTCGCTCGTGCAGTCCGGAAGACCCGCAGGCGTCGAGGATCTCAGATCGAGCGAGGCGAGATCGGATTAGAAATTGGCAGATAGAGCCCGCGTTCAATTTCCGGATTCGACTAATGGTCCACCATACTCAGTGATTGAGTCTAGTAAAGTAGCCTAGGGCACATTCCCTGGTTATTGGATATGCCGGCAACATGTAGGCAGCCGTGGCACAAGGCTCAGAGGGACTTGGAGTTCTTGGATCTATGATTTTGGTGTCCAAGGAGCTTGGTGTGCTGTATATTTCACTTTGGAAACCCTGATCAACGGCTCTCCAGGAGACAATGTCGTGTGTAGATTCATCGTGTGTGCGACCAAAGTGTCCCGGCTATGGGGTTCTGGAAAGGCAAGGACCTGGATTGGGAGCGGGATCAGTCGGATAGCGACATTGTCGGGACCTGCAAAGGTACCCGAATCATGCAAAGAGAGGATCATGTACAGCTGCTTATATAGTAGACAGAAAAAAACCGAAAAAGCAGTTAAGGGTGTAAGCGAGTCGGGTAGTGAAATGCGCTGAAGATTGGATTGAGGTAGGCAGTTGATTAAATATTGAACGACGGAGTATTGTGACGATAAGGAGATGCATTTGGTGGCTGTCATGCAGAATTGTACAGCGCACGTGGTGTCGGAGAGGTCGAAGGGAGCGATTTTGGTTGATACAAAAGGAAGAAAGGAAGTCAGGGTGTCTTGAAGACCTCGACTTGATCGCAAAGCGTTTGAAAGAGTGGCGTCAGCGTCTCTGCCCCTCCTCTCTGTCGGCTGTGACTACAAGATCCATCCATCTTCTGCTAGAAACATCGCCGCCCGACCTCTTTTGCACTCTTTCGCATTTTACGACTGCATCTCCCTCTTCATTTCAACCCATCACACAATATGTCGACCTCCGCCCGCCGCCGTTTGATGCGTGACTTTAAGGTGCGAGCAGTTTGACGTCTATCTCGACATGATCTTGTGGCTAACGGCTATCTCTGCAGCGCATGCAAACCGATCCCCCTGCTGGAGTTTCAGCCTCGCCTATAGCCGACAATGTCATGACCTGGTATGCTTGAACTTGGGCCTTGGTCGGCGACACGTGCTCATACAGCGTATAGGAACGCAGTCATTATCGGACCCTCAGACACACCCTTCGAAGACGGCACATTCAGACTCGTCATGCACTTTGAAGAGCAATACCCCAACAAGCCTCCGGGCGTCAAGTTCATCAGCACCATGTTCCATCCCAATGTCTACGCCACGGGCGAGTTGTGTCTAGACATTCTGCAGAATCGCTGGAGTCCCACATACGATGTCGCCGCCATCCTGACCAGCATCCAAAGGTGTGTGAGGCTGCACGATAATCTTGCCAGCCAGACTAACATGGCGAAACAGTTTGCTTAACGATCCCAACACCAGCTCGCCGGCCAACGTCGAGGCATCGAATCTGTACAAGGACAACCGCAAGGAATACTACAAGCGCGTGCGCGAGACGGTTGAGAAGAGCTGGGAAGACTGAAGATTCTGTACAGTCAGGTATAGAGTTGATATGATTCAGCGAGGCGTTTGGCATGGGCGTTGCGACAGTAGGAGTTCAAGAGGCACTGCATTTCCGCTGCTATATTACAGCGCGTAAGACACGAAACATGATACATGGATGGAGCAAGAGGAGTCCAGGCTGTTCACAGGATGATGACGGCCATGTCAAATACAAAACAGCTTGGAGAACAAGCCTGTACCAAAAGACAAAGTCGCTTTGTGCACATGGTGTCGGAGTTGTGGCGGCGGCATAATGGATCATGGGCGACGAGGGGCTGATATAGGGCTGACTCAGGCTGAAACGCTGAAACCGGGGCTGCTGGCCGAGGGCTGCTTGGCGGCCATGAGGATGCGACTGCTGTTCAGAAGACACAGAGACAGAGAGATGGAAAGAATGTTATTGTCAATCGCTGCTAGCATCTCTAGTTGTTCTGGAAGCATGTAACGGTCGTTTCGGTGTTTTTATAATATTTGTATACAGTGGAACGGCGGTTGCTGTGAAGCTTATCGATCCAGGCTTTTGAGTTTGGCCCTGGCCCCTTGTTGATTTACAAGTCACGGTCCCACAAGTCCTTGACCAACTTCTCCAGACGTGCACCGCCGTGCGTGCATCCTGCATACGTTGGCGCCGACTCTCTCTTAGCCTCTGTTTCCTCAGTCGCCCGCCTACTCTGCCCTTGGGAGAAAGAGAGTCGATTCCCTAACAAGCAGGCCACCACCTGCCGCAACCCGGCCATCATGGCGTAAGTCGACGCCAAACCCCCCCACCCTCATAATCACAACCCCGTGCTGACACCAACACGCAGGAGCAACTCTATCAAGGGTACGTCTGTGTCGCCTCGAAGACGCCTCTCACTCCACCCTCTGCCCCTCACCGCTAACACCCCTCAGTCGTCGCTCGTTTCAGGCCGCAAAACAAAGTCGAACTCGCCAGCGGAGGTACTCCTATCGTCCAGTTCGAGAGTCCCGATACCTGCAATGTCCAATCCAGAGATGGCGGCGGCGGCGCCTTCACTTTCGATCGCGTCTTCGACATGGCCTGTCGTCAGTCCGATGTCTTCGACTTCTCCATCCGTCCCACCGTCGACGATATTCTCAATGGGTACAATGGAACTGTTTTCGCCTATGGTCAGACCGGTGCCGGAAAGTCGTATACCATGATGGGTTCAGACATTGGCAGCAACGACCACAAGGGTGTGATCCCGCGTATCACTGAGCAGATCTTCGCTTCCATCATGGCCAGCGAGAGCAACATCGAGTACACGGTGCGAGTCAGCTACATGGAAATCTACATGGAACGCATTCGCGATTTACTCGTTCCGCAAAACGACAACTTGCCTATCCACGAGGAGAAGAACCGCGGCGTCTACGTCAAGGGCCTTATGGAAGTTTACGTCAGCAGCGTCGATGAAGTCTACCAGATCCTGGAGCGAGGAGGCATGTCTCGCGCTGTCGCTGCTACAAACATGAATCAAGAGTCGTCTCGTTCTCATTCAATCTTTGTCATCACAGTTGGTCAAAAGAACGTCGAGACCGGAAGCGTCAAGTCGGGTCAATTGTTCCTGGTCGATCTGGCTGGTTCGGAAAAGGTTGGAAAGACAGGAGCCAGTGGTCAAACACTCGAGGAAGCAAAGAAGATCAATAAGTCGTTGAGTGCTCTCGGCATGGTCATCAACGCCTTGACAGATGGCAAATCCTCTCACGTTCCCTACCGCGATTCGAAACTCACTCGTATCCTACAAGAGTCCCTTGGTGGTAACTCGCGCACCACCCTCATCATCAACTGTTCGCCTTCAAGCTACAACGACTCCGAAACCGTCTCCACCCTCCGCTTCGGTATGCGAGCCAAGTCGATTAAGAACAAAGCCAAGGTCAACCAAGAACTTTCCCCTGCCGAACTCAAAGCTCTTCTTCGCAAAGCCCAATCCCAAGTCTCAAACTTCGAAACATACATCTCAACCCTCGAATCAGAAGTCGGCTCCTGGCGAAAGGGTCAAAATGTACCAAAAGAGCAATGGACTCCTACACTCAAGGGCGGACCCGCCAAGTCTGCACCTCGCCCTGCTACTCCCTCGCTCCTCAGCGAACAACGAAAAGGTGCCGAGACACCGTCAAGGCCGGACTCAAGATTGGAGTTGGAACGCGCAGGTACCCCGACAACTGCTCTGGAAAAGGACGAAAGAGAAGAATTTCTACGACGAGAGAACGAGTTGCAAGACCAGCTTGCTGAGAAAGAGTCTGTTATTGCTACAACCGAGAAGGCCCTCCAAGACACACGTCAAGAGTTGCGCGACCTGAGAGAAACACACGGTCGTGTCAACAAGGACAACGAGAAGCTCGCCGGCGATGTCGAGGGTCTCAAAATGCAAGTTGAGCGCATCACTTTCGAAACAAAGGAGGAATCCATCATGATGGACAGTCTTAAGGAAGCCAACAACGACCTTTCGAATGAACTCGATGAGCTGCGCAAAGAATTGCTCGAGGCCAAGATGAATGCCCGCGAGACATCAGCTGTCATTGATGAAAAGGAGAAGTTGAAGAAGGAGCGCATGGCCCAAATGATGGCCGGCTTCGATCTTGGAGACGAGGTCTTCTCAGAGAATGAACGCAATGTACAAGAAGCCATCAAGCAGCTTGATGTCCTTCTAGAGTCTGCTTCGAACGGTGAAGCTCTTGGCCTCGAGCCCCTGACCAAACTCAGAGAGAGATTGGTCGCAACTCAAGGCGCTATCCGCCAGGTAGATCACTCGAGCCAAGGTGGCGCCCTGGAGCACAAGCTTTTGACCGTACAGAAGCAATACGAAGAGCTCCTGCAAACGAACCTGTCCGAGACTGACGTCGAGGATGTCAAGCGTCGTCTTCAAGAATCGCTAGCATCGCATACCGACGGTCAAGCAGGATCTTCGGATCTCAACGCTGCCCTGGTTCGCCAGCAAGAGGAGAATACTCGCATGCGTAACGAAGTCGAGTCTCTGAGGAGGCAAACAGTCAACGTAGCAAATGGCGCAAAGTCATTGCACCAACAACTGGCAGACTTTGACGCCATGAAGAAGTCGCTGATGCGTGACCTGCAGAATCGTTGCGAACGTGTTGTCGAACTTGAGATTTCGCTCGATTCGACACGAGAACAATACAACAGCGTTCTTCGCTCAGCAAACAGCAAGCAGCAACAGAAGAAGCTGGCCTTCCTCGAACGCAACCTGGAACAGCTGACCCAAGTCCAAAGGCAACTGGTCGAGCAAAACGCCCAACTCAAGAAGGAGGTCGCCATTGCCGATCGCAAGCTTGCGGCACGTGGAGAGCGCATCCACGGTCTCGAGCAATTGCTAGGCGAGAGCCAGGAGAAGCTCATGCAGGCCAACCATCGGTATGTCAACTCCACCTGCCTACACATCTTAGGTCGATCATCGCTAACACATATCTCACAGTTTCGAAGCCCAGCTCACGGCAGTAAAAGAACGCCTCGAAGCCGCCAAAGTCAGCGCCGCCTCCCGCAACGGCACCATGACCAGCGCAGGCGGTGCAGCCCCCAATGGTTTTGGCAGCGAACTCGGCAGCCGCATTGCAAAACCCCTTCGCGGTGGCGGCGGTGCAGGTCCTATGGTACCCACCCTCGCCGGCCTACAACAACAATCACAGCAGGAGGGCCCAAAACGCAGCAGCTGGTTCTTCAACCAGCGCACCTGAACCTCAATGAGTTAGTCTTTGCAATGTTGTTCCTAGTGCTCGCTTTTGGGTTGTTGGTTTGGTAGATTCTTTGCATTGTGACGAAGAAAAACAGTTGCATTTAGAAGGGCGTTTTTTTTTTGCGTGTGGTCGGTTGTTTCCCTCGAGCATCATCTTTCTCGTCTCTCTCGTCTGGGCCGTTAATCCTCCTCCTCGTTCTATCATGAAACAAATTACAGACCCTGGTATTCTCTCACACCATAATGCCTACGTATTTCATTGCTATACCGTTTGCCAGTGAAACGGTTCCGGTTCTTCGACAGCTCCTAGAGTGTGTTGTCATATTTATCTTTGCACATGCCGTGCCTAGGATTCTGATTTGGAGGGCGCGACTGTATCGAGCGCAGCTGCCCTACAGAAAGAGCAAACAATCACGATTGAATCTGATCACTCATCGTTGACATACCGAAGTACATAAACTGTTACTCCCATTCCGGAACATCCATGGAAGAAAGAAGTAGCAGAATTGAACGAGAAGAATGCAGAGAAAAAGTGGTTATCAGCCTTCCTCTTCTACCACGTTCGCTGGAGATGGAAAAGGGTATCAGAAAGACGCCATTCGCTAAAATTACACACATGCCTTAGAAGCCTCTTCCATGTCGCTCCTATGGAAGAGAAATGCTACTACCCATTTGCTCCTTAATGCTGTTCGTCATGAACCCTTGAGATTGTCAAACCTTGTCTCGTCTACCCCCGAAAAACACCATCGCTTTGAATTTTTAGAACTCCATGTAATGCTTGATGCAGAAAGACTCGCCGAAGTACGCCAGAAGAGAGGAAAAAGGAAGAGTTGAAGAGACTTCATGCGCTCTATGCAAGGTAGCGGTACGAAGGCAACTTGGCGTCCTCGATACGCTCCAAGTACTCGCGCTCAATCAAACTCTCAATTTTCTTCTTGATCATGGTGACATCAGGCTTGAACTGTTGGCTCAGTTGCGTGAGTGTCTCATTGATGAGCTGTTGGTGAGACAATTCCTTGCGCTGTTTCATGATGCGCACAATGGCTGCTTCGATTACAAAGCCGCGAGAGTCGTTGTTCTTCTTCTCGGTGTCTTTGCGCTCCTTATCGTTCTCGACCTTGTTGCCTGCAGTGACGACGCCGACCTTGACTTTGATGAACTTGGATGTGAACTTTTCGTTGAAGGAGAAGCGGTCGGTGGGCTTAACGTCTTTGCTCATGGGCTCCTTGACAAGGATGCGAGTCTTGGGCGCCACGGCGAGTGACTGCAGATTTCTGATGAGTTCATTTCGTGGGATGTTTGTTTGGGCGGCAATCTCTTCGTAAGTGAGGGTGCCGTCGGCTGGAAGGTCGTTGAACAGAGACAGAATAATCATTATGTAGGTCGACACGTTGAGCTCGTGCGTTCTGGTCTTGGGAGGGCCGCCGTCTTTGCTGGGAAGCTTGAAGTGTCCTTTGATATCAGCTGTACCCATGCCGCCTTGCCAGCTGAGTACTCGGCCAGAGTACTTGGTGGTGTAATACTGCTCGAAACTCGTCTTGATCTTCTCGACTGCAGGAGGATAAATGGTCTTGAGCTCTCCTTCCTCGTCATGTCCTCTCATGCTCTCGACTGGCCATGTCATGCTGGTGAGGACGTTGATGCTGAGATCGATCCTCTTGGGGTCATTTCCGCCGAGTTTCGAGACATACGTCTGGTAGCCTGAAGTGAGTTCTTCCGAGAGAGACATATCCTTGAACATAGCTTCCATCTTGAGTGTGAAACTGTTGCCGAGCTCGATCTTCATGCGACCCAACATCTGCTTTTCAACGTCCAGGCTGACAGACTTGCCCATCAGCAAGCGTTTTGAGAGATGCTTCTTGTAATATGTTTCGAAAATGTCCTTGTCCTGGAGGTAGCGAACCAGAGTAATGGCCTTTTCAAGCACTTGATCAACCTCTTCCTCGGTCTTACCCTTGATTCCCTTCTTCATGTTGTCGTCAATAAACAGGGAAATGTACTCGGAGCTTCTCTGAAGAGCGTTGATCGTGTCGGAGAAACTTCGAGTCTGGGCGGTTTGTAGAACTTGGTCCTGATTGAAAGCGACTTTCCAGATACGGTCGAAACGGTCCTTCAGATCCAGTACATCCTGGACCCACTTCAAAGCTGCCACGGTTTGTTGGTTGACCTTCTCTACTGGTTTTGCCTTTTCTCCGTCTTCGGCGGGTGCTGGCTGAGCGGCCGGTTGTGCAGTTGGCTGGTTCATAGCGTTGCTGTTCACATTCGTTCCCATCTCCTGGATGATCTTTTGAATGGCTTTCGTCAGCTCGGGCTTCTTAGTGTCTACTCTGCTCTCCAGCTCAAAGACCAGACCAAGATCTTCGTGCCTGTCGTTCGCGACCATGAACTGTATTCCACTGTCCATCTCGATCAAGGCCTTGATTTGTTGACGGATGAGCTCATCCTCAACCACCTTGATGATTCTTGTCGAAGTCGACTCTGAGATTGTGGAGCGACAGCGATCAGCTTCTTCATCCAGTCTCCTCCTGACATGTCGACAGTATGTGCCTGCATCCGACTCTTTCAACAGTCGTTCGCTCTCCTCGCGGTAGAACAACGCGCTTTTGGCGAGGAACTCTTGTTCGAACTTTGTAAGGTAAAGCTTTTCGTCTTCTCCTTCTGCGTCTGTCTCGAACAGACCTTCCAGCATGTATGTGTTTGCCTTGATCAGAGACTTGTCGATGTAATCGCCGTCGCGGTCCATGCGAATCTGGTCTAGGATGACGGCGTTCAAGGTATCGAGGAAGGAGAGCGGGGCTGGAGTAGAGGCGATGGCGGTCGAGTACAGGATGCTATCCCTGAAAAGACTCATGGCCTTTGAAAAGATGGATGGTTGTCTGGTGTCGGCACAGTAGACGCGGTCCATGTACATGAGAACGTCTGTCAACATGCTCATAGAGGTTTGGTGATCTTGCCAGGCAGACTTCAAAGCAGCAAGGAAGCGGGTACCAGCTTCGCGACGTTCGGGAGCGGTAGCACTGGCGTCGATGGAGGAGTCGGAGTCATCGGCGAGGATGTTGGCGTGCAAGGTGCGAGCAATGTCGACACGGACAGCAGTGGACAGCCAGTTGGTCTCGAAATCGGCAACCTTTTTGTACAAGTCATCGCCCTTCTTCTTGAGTACAATTTTGTATGCGGCACGGTAGAGTTGTTCGAAGGATAGAGCGGAGGCGTTCTTGGTATGGATCTCGCCAAAAGCATGCGAAAGAGTTGACCATGTTTCTTCGAAGTCAACATCATTGGCACCAGCGACGCCCTGTTTGCGATTCATGTTAGAGAAAGTGGATGGATGACGGAGTGCGAGCTTCATGGTGAAAGCAATAGATAGTGAAGAGGACTCACCCTTCTAGGAGCACGAATCTTTGTGCGCTGACGGCTGGCCATGATTGTGGTGTTGTGAGAAGATAATTCTTGTCTCGAGCTGTCTTGTCTTTTGGAAGGTGGCGGGGTTGGAGAGCCGTTGCAACTCGGTAGTGACAGCGGACAGCTTTGGCTTTGGCGCGCTCAGGGTCTTTGTTGCTGTTTTGTGCGAGAAGCTTCGTGTCAAAAGTCTCTAGGCAAGACGAATGACGGAGTGAAGGGCGATGAGTAATAAAGACATGTGACTGGGATCAAGAACATGAAGACAGCGGGGATGCTCTGAGTGATATCTACCATCAGCAGCTCCGGCGATGGCAGCTGCTCGCCGCATTCGGAAAGCACCAACTCCCGCGCACGGTCCACCTGGCAGAATTCCTCGCCGCCCAGTGACGCAGCCGCAAACAGTTACGCTGCATTGCGACAATTCACTTTCACTCTGCCACTGTCTGACTACCAACCCCTGCGACATGTCTCTTCCCTCCGCAACCCGCGCCCTGCAGCGTATCTGCCTGCGCCAGCCTTCAGTCACCCACACATGCCGTCAACAACTCCGACACCTCTCGTCGCGACCCTCGTCGGCATTCCCGCCTCTCCTCCGCATTCAATCACATCTTCCGCCTACTCTCCAACTACAACAGCGACGATGTGAATCGACTGCAAAACCTTTGACCGACCGCCCCGATGAACTACCCAAGCCCGAGGCTCGTGAGGAGGTCCCTTCATATGAGATGACCTTCACTTGCAAGCCATGCTCGACCCGTTCCTCGCACCGCATGTCCAAGCAAGGCTACCATCACGGCACAATTCTCATCACATGTCCCGGCTGCAAGAACAGACATCTGATTGCCGACCACTTGAAGGTCCGTTGATCACCTCTCGTACATCTCTAAGTCAATTGCTGACATGTCTAGATCTTCTCCGACAAGAGTATCACTCTGGAGGATATTCTCGCAGAAAAAGGACAATTGCTCAAGAAGGGTGCTCTGGACTCTGAGAGTGATCTGGAGTTCTGGGACGACGGCACCCAGACTGAGCGCGTCAAGAAGCCTTGACTTTCTTCCGACAATCACTCATAGTGCAGCTGGTCTGCCCTGTCATCAGCATACCTCTGTGAGGCCACTATAATACTTCTCTACTCCGTCAGCTCTCTCCGCCATATATCATAGACCATTGCTTGGGAACATTCGAGGATATACAACCATGCATAGATATAAAATAGAAATCGACTTTCTTTACTACAAAAAACAATCTACGCTTTTCTACCGATGCTGACATCGAGTCTGCTAATGAGATATGCAACACCAAAAGTACCCATGAGGGAGCTGAAGATGACAATAGGCTTCCTGAAGCCTGCGAGGAAGGGGTAATCGTAAGTCACGACAAGGTCCTTGCCGCGGAAGTCGTCGACAACGTTCAAAGCAGTGAGCTTGAGCGTCGAGCGGCCCACTGTGTCCATGAAGGTGCGGTGGGTGCTGACCTCGGACGAGATAATGGGAACCTTGGTCTCGAACTTGATGTTACTGTAATTTCTGTCAGTTTTGGTAGTTCATTGCGCCGATCAGGAAACAAAACTCACGTTGCGCCCTCAGGGAGGACAATTCTGACAGTCAACTTCTCAATCTCCAGACCCTCGGGTTGCTTGGGGCCCTCGAGGAAAGGGACCTT
>Ga0181464_1001221_pt1 | contig 12727 bp, 9 predicted proteins | sample InSIn2gowninarea_FD_119074 | JGI IMG/M metagenome (GOLD analysis project Ga0181464, IMG submission 119074) | Clean room microbial communities from NASA Spacecraft Assembly Facility at Jet Propulsion Laboratory, Pasadena, California, USA -... ...
ATTGCCCTATCATTCATTATTCAAAAACTCACAATTCACAACACATACCAAGACTGTTCTTTCATCTTGGCTTTTTCGTTTAGTAAATTGAACATGTCCAGCAGGCGGTAGGTATCAAACATACCAACTTCTACCTTGACTGTATTGGTAGTAAGTGCATTTAAGGTATTGTAATCTACAAAGCCGGTAGTGGCAAAATCACCCTTGCTGGCAGTATATGGTCCCTTTTTAAAGTCCACACTTTCTATTGTTTCCGGTATAATAAAATGGCTATCTGCAAAGCCTTGTCCATGTGCATGCGAAACCATATTAATGGGTAAGCCATCTACATCCATCCTGAAGTCGGTACCATGGTCAGCATCAAAGCCACGAAGAAAAATTTGTTCTGCCTTACCACCTCCCTGGTGCTGGCCAATCACAATGCCTGGGATAATGCGCAATACTTCTTGTGAATTGTTTACACCACGCATTGCAATATCAGTGCGGCTGATAGGCTTATACTGGTCCCCTGCATTCGCAACCACAGTAACATCCTGCAGGGCTACCTGTCTTTGTGCAATAGCTATCCGCTTGTTTTTAGGTAAATCTGCAATAGCCACCGAATGCTCCGCATAGCCGATATCAGATATGGTAATTGCAGTGCAATTACTGATGTTGCGTTTAAATGTAAAACGACCACTGACATTGGTAATAGTAGAAATTTGAGAAGGCAACAAAGCAACAGTTGCACCTTCTATGGGCAGGTTGGTACTACTATCTACAACGATGCCTTCAATGGTTTGCTGGCTAATAGCTGATAGTGTAAAGAATAGAAGTATAAATAAGAATTGACTTTTAAACATTTGGGCACTTTTCTTATGAACAATTGAAAAGTAAATTTTATCAGCAAATACAAACAGTATGGTACACGCCGTATGCTAAATGTGGTATACTCAAGTTAAACAGGGGTGAATGGCATCTATAATAGTGCAGTTTTGCAAAAGCTTCACATTCGAATGCTTACCTGCACTATCGTAGATTACATGCTTTATTCTACAAAGAGCAATTTTCTCATACAAAAAACACCCGCTCTACAGTCCAATAAGCTGCAATAACCGCTATAATCGTTGATAAAGGATACACCACTCTTGTCTTATACTTTGGAATTTTACCTAACGGAAATACTACTAATCCAAATACTAATAATATCACCGTTATTTGTCCCAGTTCTACACCTATATTAAACGAAAGAATAGAAGTCAAAAACTTGTTCCGTGGCAATCCAATTTCATTTAGCGAACTGGCAAAGCCCATTCCATGTACCAAACAAAACATACACACCAATGCTATGCGCCATGGCTTCAATTTTTCTATTAGTATATTTTCAACCGCTACAAACAAAATGGATAGAGCAATAATGGGTTCTACTACCGCACTTGGCGCTACAATAATGTTTTGCATACTTAGCGCGAGCGTAATGGAATGTGCTACCGTAAAAGCCGTCGCCTGCCAGAGTATTACACTCATTTTGCGACTTAACAAGCACAAGCCTATAACAAACAATATATGGTCAAAGCCTTCAGGCAATATATGAGTATAGCCAAGCTTAAGATAAAATGCAACTACATGCTGTACAGGCGCTTTTTCGAGTGCATAATTAATTGTATGCGCCGCAGCTTTATTAGCCTGAAACAGGAATAATATCAGGCCTGCAAAGGAAACTAAGCGATTGTATTTGAGTGGCTGCATTTTCATTCGTTTATACAATAAAACACTTACAACTTACTCATCATGGCCGCAGTCTCTGTTTGTAAATCATGTTCTATATATGGGTTTGCTGGTGAGGTCTCTGACATTGTAGCTTTGGCTAACTGCGTGTTTCCGGCTTTGTAATAAATAAGCGCAGCCCTGCTTAGCAGTACCGGATTTTTGGAGTTTGTTTTCAGAGCTGTTTTAATATAAGGCAATGCTTTAGCATAATCACCCTTGCAGTAGTACACCCAAGCTACTGTTTCATTTACGTCAATGTTTTCCGGGCGGCGGTTCCATTCCAACATTGCATGATCAAGCGCCCTGTCATAATCCTTTATCTTCAAATAATCATATGCCAGTTCACGGTCTGCATAGTGTCCTATGTTATCATTTTTATTGCCTGCTGCTGCATCTTTATTCAATTGTTTAATCACTGCTTTTAATATATCATCAGCTTTCTCTGTTTGCCCTGCTGCACGATATACATCCGATAATTGCTCTTTTATGGAGTTGTCTTCCACTATTGCATCTGCTTGCTGTAAATAGGCGATTGCTTTATTATAGTCCTTATTTGCCATAGCCACACGCCCCAATCCTGCAATTGCATACGCATATTGCGGGCGCAGGCTCAACGACATCTGATACAGTTGCGCTGCTGTTTTATAGTCCCCCGTTTTCTCATATAAGCCTGCTAATTGTACGCGTGTCCATTCTGTATGTTCATCACCTGCACCACCAGCTTCTGCGGCCATTTTCATTGCCTGGATAGCCCCCTTGTAATCTCCATAGATCTCGCGCAGGTAAGAAATCCTGGAGTAGGATGTAAGGTCTGGTCGTATAGACACCATCTTACTTGCGTAAGCTACAGCACTGTCATATTGCCCCATTTCCACATTGCCATCCACCATAAGTCCATATACGTAAGCATTGTAAGGATTTACCTGTTGTGCTGCATGCGCATATTTCAATCCATCAGCAAAATGGTGCTGCGACATATAAATTAACGCTTTAAAAACGAGCGCATTGAAGTCATTCGGCTCCTGTCTCAGCACATCGTTAGTGTACTTCATGGCTGCCATATCGTAGTACATATAATTGCCTGTTACGCGCGCTTCCTGTATAAACATAGCAGCCAGTCGCAACATAGATTTTGTATCAGAGGTATCTTCTTTTATTTGCTGCATCAACTTGGCGGCATGTGCCTGCACATCCCGCCATTCCCGGGTGGTATCGGCAGCGCCTTTGCGCGGCAGCAATGTATATACTTTATTAGCTTCTTCTTTTTGTTGATTGTTGTACCGGATAATAATGCCGGCCACAGCCAGGCAAAACAGCACAATACAAATAATATAGATAGTATTCTTTTTCATGGTCGGTTATTCATTAAACTGGGTACAGATAAGCAGTAGAAAGGTTATTTTATCCTCTATGTAGAAGTGTGGCAAAGCAATTATCAGGTGCAAATAAGAAGTGCATCCTACATTTAATTAGTTAGAATTTTGCATGTTAAGCTGTTTAAGAAAGTACGAGCTCAATTGTTATTGCTACCGGCCGGTATTCGCATACAGACCATATAGAAGTTACTTTATCTTAAGGACAGACATGCCTGCAGAACTGTGGTGAAGCCCTCGAAGCCATTGAAATACCAATGCTGTATAACAGCAGGTGCGAAAGTCTCCATGTATGAAAATCTAAATTTCTGCTGATCATAGGAGTTGTTTTTATGTTATTGAAGGAAAGCATTCGAGGAATGGTTACTTTAAACAGTTACGGAAAGCACAGGTTGTTTGGTTTGGTAATGGTGATTTAAGTAATAAGATAAATTGCAGCTAAGGGTAATTGAAGTATTATAGCACAAAGCAAATGTTGGTAACGATCCATAATGCTTAATACTAAATGGCGAAATAATCTGGATAAAGTAATACCTGACAGCAAAAAATCAATGATACCAAAATATATAACAATTGTCTTTCACTTCTTTTATACTCCTGGCAGCAGGTAATGGCAAGTTTTAAAAATCAGGCGCTGACTGTTATATATTAGCTTAATATATGAAAATCCAATTCTGTATAAAGTTAAGTCAAATAATAATTCCTACTCATAAGTGAGTAAAAAATATGATACATTCTTTTTCAGTCTGTAGATGCTGTTTGGCGCACTTTTCAATTTGCTTTATACAGCTTTAAATTATGATTTAAGGTATATAGAATAAAGAGAGATCATTAAAGGGAACTTCTTATATGAACTCTATGTTTCTGTTTTGCCTAAGTGTATCTTCAGATATTCAGGATCACAACCCAGCTTTGTGGATAGTAAAACTATGCTTGCCATCTTGTGCCTGGTAATCAACTATCAGGTGATTGGTATCCGCAATCTTTTTTACGATAGCTAGTCCAAGTCCATTTGATGCTTCTTCTCCCTTGCCGGAGCTGCTAAAACGGGTAAACAGCTTATCTGCAGGTATAGGTGGGTGCATACTTGTGTTACTGATAGTGTAGCTATTCACAGCAGTCTTTATTTCAATGGTTCCGCCGACATAATTGTACTTGACGGCATTGCCTAATAAATTGGATATCATTGAATCTGCTAAAAAAGGATGCAGGATTGTTTTAAAATCTTCTTCAAAATTCGTTCTTACAATTAATTGCTTGTCTCTTATAAAGGCATCAAACAGTGATAAATATTTCCCGCTTACGTCCTTAAAAGAAATGGCTTCGTTTGTTTCATATTGGCTGTTCTCAATTTTGGCTAACAGCAATAGACTTTGATTTAATTTACCCAAACGGTTTAAAGCATCTGAAGCCTGCAGGATAGATCGCACCTGTTCTTCTTTTAGATCCGTATCCTGAAGTAAAAGCTCCAGCTTGCTTTGAGCGCCGGCAATGGGAGTTTGCATTTCATGTGCCGCATTCTCCGTAAATTCTTTTATGTTTATATAATCCCGGTATATTCTACTGGTCATGTAGTTCAGTGCTGCATTCAATTCATTAAACTCCTGAGTGTTGGTTTCCTCAAAATGAATGGCTTGCATCTTCTGTAGTTCGGCGCCCCTGATCTTGCTCAGTGAACGCCGGAATGGTGCCCACAATTGTTTGCTGATTACCCAGTTGAAAAGTAATGTAGCTATAAATAATCCCACAAAAACAAAAAGCATTAAACGGGTAATATTGGTTACCAATGCCGCTCTTTGCTCCTGTGATTGCCGGATAGTAATTTGATATGGAATACCATCAATTGAAACTATCTGGGATAATTGCCGGAATGGAATTCTTTCGCCTTGTGCATTATAGCCATATATGTTGGTAAGTGTTGCATATGAAGTCGTAGCAGCGTCCGCAGGATAAATTATTATATCGGGCGACTTTAAAATGAAGCTTGTTCCGTTTTCCGTTGCGGATTCTAAATATTTTATCCATTCATATTCATTATTTATCAGTTCCTTATCGCTCCGACTGTCAATTTCTTTACTAAACTGGTTGAACAGATAAAAGCCGGCCACTGCCAGTAAAGAAATCATGGCAGCTAAAAAGTACAAAGTGGTTTTTGTTAGAAGCTTCATACGTAAAATGACATAATAAGATGATATAGCAATGTATCATGTATCTGTAAAGCGATAACCCGTACCATACGCCGTTTTTATATAATCACCGCTACCTGCGTCTACCAGTTTCTTTCGTAAGTTTTTAATATGTGTATAAATGAAGTCGTAATTACTAACATGCATATATTCATCACCCCATACATGTTCGGCAATGGCTGCCTTGGTAAGCAAGCGTCGTTGGTTGGCAATAAAGTATTCCAGTAACTGATATTCTTTATCCGTTAGGTCAACAGGCTTATCATTCACGGTAACACGCCGCGCTTCCGGCTCCAGCCTTATTTCATTAAACTTTATGGCTTTATTGCCACTAAAAGTTCTTCGCCTGATAATGGCATTGATACGTGCGGTAAGCTCGGAGAGATAGAAGGGTTTAGAAAGATAGTCATCCGCCCCTAAGTCCAATCCGTTCAATTTATCTTCCAAAGAGTTTTTAGCCGAAACGATAATGATCCCGGCTTTGGATTCCATATACTTCAATTCTTTTATTATGTCCAAACCGCTACCGAAGGGCAATCCTATATCCACTACAATACAGTCATATGCAAACTCATTTACTTTTTCTTTTCCTGTCTTAAAGTCGCTTACTGCCTCGCATACAAAACCCTGATGGTCCAGGTATTGCACCATAGATTCCCGCAAGACTTTATCATCTTCTATTATCAGGATTTTCATTGTTAAAACATCACGGTTCTTAATAACAAAAAACCCGCCTTTTATAAGGCGGGCTCTGTAGTGCAGTACGTTTGTTTGAATAATAGAACCAAATATTGCTATATTTTACCTATACATGATACTGATGCTAATGCCTTAAACAAACTATAATACTGCTATTGATTAATTATTATCATCCGAGTCATCCTGCTGTTGCTGCTGCTCTTGCTGATATTTGCCTGAAGAACCTTGCAATGTAACGGTTGTGGTTTTCACTGCTCCATCGTGCGTATAAGTAACTTCTATCTTATCGCCCGGACGAAGAGAAGAAATCTTTTCCACCATCTCGGTGCCGGTGTTAATCGTTGCACCGTTGATACCAGTGATAAAATCTCCCTTATGTATGCCTGCTTTTTCGGCTGCACTACCTTCGGCTACATCCATCACATATACGCCATTTCCATCAGGAATATTGTTTTTCTTACGATCAGCATCACTCATTTGGTCACTGCCAAACATTACACCTAAATAAGCTCTTTTAGCACTGCCATACTTTACAATATCATTTGCTACACGGCGTACCAGGTTGGAAGGAATAGCATAAGCATAACCTGCATAAGAACCAGTAGGTGAAGCTATAGCGCTATTGATACCGACCAACTCACCATTAGTGTTTACCAATGCACCACCACTGTTACCGGGGTTAACAGCAGCATCTGTTTGAATAAATGATTCAATAGGTGCATCGCTGTTGCGACCGTTGATCCCAATACTTCTCGACTTGGCACTTACTATACCAGACGTAACTGTAGTCTCAAGGTTTAATGGATAGCCAATTGCCAATACCCATTGACCTACGCGTACATCATCAGAGTTCGCAAAAGAGAGGTAAGGGAAGTTATTTCCTTCTATCTTAATTACTGCCAAGTCAGAGCTGGGGTCAGTGCCGATTACTTTGGCTTTATAATCCTTCTTATCATTCAAAGTTACCAGTAACCCGTCAGCATTTTCAACTACGTGATTATTGGTTACAATATAGCCATCCGCACTAATAAGCACGCCGGAGCCGGAAGCTACCTGCCTTGGTGTACTGCTGCCTTCATTGGCATTATCATCGCCATCGTTGTACGACATGCCGCCGAAGCCGTCACCAAACTGCGCAAACGGGTTAGATCCTAATTGCTTTGGCTTTTGCATCACCTTAATGTGTACTACAGCAGGCGCTGCGCTGGCAGCAGCATTCTCAAAATCTACACCTGGTACCGCAGCATTATTATCTGAATACTTTGCAGGTTGAAAGACATAGTTAACTGCAGGTTTTACAGCAGCCAGTAAGTCTCCATGTTCATATTTACCATATACCCAAACGCCGGTTACAGCAGTAGCTGCACTTATCATGGATACAGCAATCATTTGTTTGAATGTCATGTTTCTAATAGTTTTTTGTTTTGTACACCAAATTTGAAATGGACTTATGAAGCAATTCTGTAGAAAACTGTAAAGGCGCTGTTAAACAAGCCACTGACTTCTAAAGGGGAGGTGGAGGTCTCACAGATAACACAAATGAAAGCCCCCGGCCCCTAAAGGGGAGTAATGCGTTTCTCATAGATGACACAAATGAGCACAGATAAATACAAAGGAACTAGATGCAAAGAGACAGATAGAGCGTATCTATGGAGTTGCTTAGGAGTTTGTACGGGGGAGATGGGGAGTAGATTCGGTATAAGTTCAGTATAAGATCAGTGTAACTTCAGTATAAGTTAGGTATAACTTCAATTGTCCCAAGATTGTGAATGGGGAAAATAGGGATTAACGGTATACGACCTTGCCTGACGGGTAAGCAGGATCAGGATGTACCACCTTGCCTGCGGTTAGACAGATTTTAGGGAATACTATTTACTATGTTAAACCAGGTGCAAACAGATTCATTGACATAAGCTGAAAGCGGGAATGGGTTCGACCTGGACGTCTGGTTCCTTTTAAACTCAAGCCTTGAGGAAGTTTCATCAAATAAAAAAGCCGCCCCTTTTGGAGGCAGCTTTTTTATTGATCTAAGCCTTATCTAATGCTTGTGTAATATCTTCAATAATATCGTCTGCATGTTCCAAACCAGCCGAGATTCTTATCAACCCCGGTGTAATACCTACGGCAAGTCTTTCATCTTCAGTAAGCTTCGAGTGCGTAGTGCTTGCCGGGTGCGAAGCAATACTGCGGGAGTCACCCAGATTAGGTGTTAAAGAAAGTAGTTCCAGAGAATCCATGAACTTTCTGCCGCTTTCAATACCGCCTTTTATTTCAAAGCATAATATCCCACCGCCTGCCTGCATCTGCTTAATGGCTATTTCATACTGTGGATGGCTGGGAAGAAACGGATATTTTACCCAGGCCACTTTGTTATTCTTTTCCAAAGTCTCCGCTATTTTCATTGCGTTTTCGCAGTGTCGCTGCAGGCGTACATCCAAAGTTTCCAGGCTCTTGCTCAATACCCATGCATTAAACGGCGACATAGAGGGGCCGGTATTGCGGCAGAATAGATAGATCTCTCTAATTAAATCTTTATTACCCACGACAACACCGCCCAACACACGACCTTGCCCGTCGATCCACTTGGTAGCTGAGTGCACCACTAAGTGCGCTCCGTAAGCTATGGGTTGTTGTAGAATGGGGGTAGCAAAACAGTTATCTACATTTAAAATAATATTGTGCTGCCTGGCAAATTGTCCTATCCACTCCAGGTCTATGATTTCCAGTTGCGGATTGGTTGGTGTTTCCAGGTATATCATTCGGGTATTAGGCTTTACTGCCTTTTCCCATGCTTCTTTATCATTTGCCGGCACCAGGGTGTATTCAATGCCATAACGAGGGAAATACTTGGTAACAATGGTAAATGTGCTGCCAAATACCGAGCTGCAACATAATATATGGTCCCCGGCTTTTAGTAAAGCAATCATACTCGCGTAAACTGCTGCCATGCCCGAAGCCGTAGCAAACCCAGCTTCAGCACCTTCAAGTGCAACCATTTTATCTACAAATTCATCTACTGTTGGGTTGCTATATCTGCTGTAAATATTGGAATCAATTTCTTCCGTAAAAGCCCTGCGCATCGTATCTGCATCCTCAAATGTAAAGCTGCTGGTGAGATACATAGGTGCCGAGTGTTCCATCTGTTGCGTTTTGGGTGAACGCAGTCTTATAGCTTTTGTTTGCGGATGCCAGTTCTTTTTCTCCATTCTTTAGTATGAGTTGTGAATTGTGAGTTTTTGAATAATGAATGATAGGGCAATGTGAGTAGTAAGTGAAAGCCTTCCACAGGCTTCATCAATCACAAATCACATTTATGCTGTTTGCGTAACTGCATTATCATTCACCAACACTTTATATTGTATGTTGGCACCGGCTGCCCGCAGTGTAGCGGCTACACTGCAATATTTTTCTATAGACAGATCAGCAGCACGCTGTGCTTTAGCGGGATCTACATTACCATATATATGGAATTCTACTTCAATCTCCTTCCATAAAGAAGGCTCTTTGTCCTTTTCGCGCTCACCGCGTACAACCATTTTATAGTCAGTAATGTTTTGACGTTGCTTATTTAATATCTTAACGACATCAATAGCGCTGCAGCCTGCAAGTCCCATCAGTAACAACTGCATAGGCCGTGCACCATAATTCTTGCCGCCAGTTTCGGGGCTCGTATCTATTTGCACATGATAACCGTTTGTATCAGTTGCTACAAATCCATAGTCCAGTTGCTCACGTGTAAGTTCTATTATTTGCATATAAAAACAGAATTTGGTGTGCGAAGGTAGGTATTTAGCACTATCTCTATTTTCCTATGCGGCTGCTGCGCTACTTCTGTAACCTTTTTTTACAAATGTTTGATATGGATTGGCAGTGTTTGATAACAACAGCATATGTGCTATATATTTACACCCCGGCACACCACCCCTGCAGCCAAAAACTACTCTTAATACCTGTTTTAACTACTCTATATTGGAATGGACAAAGAATTGACGAATGAAGAATCATCGAAGGATATACGGCTTAGATACCTATGCTTTACCTACATTTTGCTAATGATTGATAGTGGATTAAGTATAGAGTTCAGATATGGTTAGGGAAAAGTAAATGTGTTAAAGATGCTATATAAGTGATAAGTGTTTTTTAGTGTACTTGCTAACAGCAAGTTCTTGTTTTTACCTTTTTGCTTGATCAAAAAGGTAACCAAAAAATATGAATGAATTAATGTTTTTTCAATGGTATTCATGAAATCGCTTCGCTAGTTCAAGCACGGCATAATCGCTCCGCGCATTACTTCGTCAATAATGTTATTTATTGGTCTCAGTGAGAATAGTTCGTGCGTGCCAGCGCCTCCACATTGCCTAAGGTGCATCTTTTAGGTTGAGGAGGATGGTTTGGCTAACAAGAGTGCATGTGTGATATTAAAGGATACAGAATGGTATGGGTTGTTGCCTTCGGCATCGGGAGTTAGACAGCGTAATCCTATGCTGGTGTACATAGAAGGGGATGTTGAGTAGTGTTTGGTAGTGTGTAATAGAGTGCTATTGATATTTGTATTATAGCAGCTTTGGGGTGGACACGTGCTGGTAGTAGATATGGAAAGTAGTGGATGGAATAGGGGAGTTATATAAGGAGTTAAATAGGTGCATGATAAAGGGGTGGGATATGGAAGCATTTGCCTGCTTTTGTTTTTAGAGCAGCTCTGTTCATTTAGAAAGGGTATAAACAACTATCTGGCTGTTGCTATTTACTTCATCATGCATTTACTTACAACACTAAAATTTGAGTAATGCATAGGCTTGGATACGGCGGAGGTTGGGATTTAGTACTGAGCTTCTATCTGGATGCCTGATGTTAAGATTGTGGCGCCATTATTAATCACCTTGCCTAATATGTGAATGAATGTGATTAAAAATGGCCAGTATTCATCGGTATTGAATCACATCTTAAAAATTTCAAGCTCGAAAATGACTGCTTCAAGATCAACTTAGTCCGCTTAACCTATTTGGTACTTGGGAACTGATAAATGTGGAGAATACTTTTACTACTCAAATTCAAAATTTTAAAATTAACCAATGAAAAAGAGTAAAAGTATTCTTGCAAGTACAATGGTAGCAGGAGCCTTTGTTGCGCAAGGCACAATAAGTAATGCACAAATGGCATCTTCCGACACGTCTGTAGCCAGTGAAGCAATCCGTCCCTTCCAGGTACACGTTTCGGAGGCAGAACTCACGGATTTGCGTCAACGTATATTGGCAACAAAGTGGCCTGAACGCGAAATAGTCACGGATGAATCGCAAGGCGTGCAGCTTACAACGATGAAGGCTCTTGCACGCTATTGGGCGACAGATTACGATTGGCGCAAGTGCGAGGCGAAACTGAACGCCTTACCGCAATATATAACGACGATCGACGGATTAGACATCCATTTCATTCACGTGCGCTCCAAGCACCCAAACGCGCTGCCAATCATTATCACGCACGGATGGCCCGGCTCGATCATCGAGCAGTTGAAGATCATCGGCCCACTCACTAATCCAACTGCCTATGGAGGAAAAGCTGAAGATGCTTTTGATGTGGTAATACCTTCGATTCCCGGATATGGTTTTTCGGGTAAGCCGACTACCACAGGATGGGAGCCTGTTCACATTGCAAAGGCTTGGATCGTGCTGATGAAGCGACTTGGGTACAACAAATTTGTAGCGCAGGGAGGCGACTGGGGGAATGCTATCTCCGAGACAATGGCATTGATCGCACCTCCTGAATTACTTGGCATCCACACCAACATGCCAGCCAGTGTTCCTACTGAGATTGAAAAAGCACTCATGTCCGGCGGTCCGGTACCATCCGGACTTTCGGCTGATGAAAAGAATGCATACGCGCAGTTGGACTTCTTCTATAAAAAGGGCCTGGGATACGCTAATGAAATGGCGCTCCGTCCACAGACGCTCTACGGAATTGCGGATTCACCTATTGGCCTCGCAGCCTGGATGTTGGATCACGATGCACGCAGTTATGAACTCATTGCACGTGTCTTCGCAGGACAACCTGAAGGCCTTACGCGGGATGATATCTTAGACAATATCACTTTGTACTGGGTCACGAACACGGCAATATCTTCGGCTCGCCTGTATTGGGAGACCGCGCAAATTTCAAAGGCAGGCTTTTTTGATCCCCGTAATATTACTATCCCGGTGGCTGTAAGCGCATTTCCTGATGAGCTCTATGCTGCACCGCAAAACTGGGCAGAACGCGCTTACCCCAAACTTATCTATTATAACAAGCTGAATAAGGGTGGTCACTTCGCAGCCTGGGAGCAGCCTCTGGTTTTTGCTGAAGAACTCCGCTCAGCTTTTAAATCACTTCGCTGATTGAAAAGAATTGCTGTACCAGTTTGAAATGGGACGTGATCTTAGCTTACATTCCCATTTATTGCTCTTTCGGGTAAAAATTAATTCCCATTGCTAAAACGTGAAACAAAAGGAAAATGTCGAAGAAAATAAAATATACCCGGCGCAACTTTTTAAGCACGGCTGCAATGTCCTGGGGTGCTGCTGAACTGGCAATGATAGGTTTGGGAAAGGCTCAATTTACCAATGATGAAAACAAAGGTGAAGTCATGAAGTCCAAATATGAAACGCACACCTCATTTGGTCCATTAAAACAAATTAATGCCGGTCTTTTGAACGTTGGTTATGCAGAAGCTGGCCCCTTAAATGGTTC
>Ga0181464_1001227_pt1 | contig 12705 bp, 8 predicted proteins | sample InSIn2gowninarea_FD_119074 | JGI IMG/M metagenome (GOLD analysis project Ga0181464, IMG submission 119074) | Clean room microbial communities from NASA Spacecraft Assembly Facility at Jet Propulsion Laboratory, Pasadena, California, USA -... ...
TTCACTTCGTGACTACAGGGATGGCACCGGAAGGTTATACAAGCCAGCAAAATAAGGAACTAGTAGTGCACGTGACATATTTTTCAGTTATTGCAGGAAATTTCTATAAGATGGGTATTGATGAAATATCATGAAGATATGTGCCAGATTTTGGGAGGGATAACATTCTTACTAAGGCCCATGGTAGAGCTACTAGAGATGATTATGCAAGAAAGGCGATTGCGCAGAAGATTTTGTGCATAGGTCTATGGTGGCCAACATTGTACAACGATTACAAGGCATATTGTAAGGCATGCGATGCATGTTAGAGAGTGGGTAGACCATCACGAAGGGATGATTTTCCATTGCATCCTCAAGTATCTTTGTAGCCATTTGAGAAATGGGTAATTGATTTTGTTGGACCAATTTAGCCCCCAGGAAAGAAGACAAGTGCGTGCTATATCATTGTCGCAATGGAATATCTCACCTGATGGGTAGAAGCACAACTAATCAAGGATTGTATAGGGGCTGCAACAACAAGGTTTTGGTTTTAGTATGCCTTAACCAAATTTCACCGCTCGAAAGTATTGATGAAAGATTGAGGTACGCACTTTTGAATGCAATGATCAGTACGTTGACAAAATAATTCTAGGTCTACCATCAGAGGAGTACACCATATCACCCACATGTTAATGGAACTGTTGAAGCCTTCAAAAAGATTTTGGAGAATGCACTGACGAAGATTTAAAATGTGCGACAAAATGACTAGGATGTGCGCGTAACTATGGTACTATGGGCTTATAAGACTACTTGCAAGAAGTTGACAGGGAGAACTCTGTTCAAAACGGTATATGGTGTTGAAGCTGTAATGCCAATGGAGTATATTGTGCCTAGTCTACACATAGTAGCTCTCACAGATATGGCAGATTACGAGGCATTGGAAGAACGACTCGCACACCTGATGGAGCTCAAAGAGGATTGATTTTTGGCAAGATTTCATTAATAAGTATAGAAGGAACATGAAAAAGCATGGCACGATCGCCACATCAGACTTTGCACTTTCAAGGTAAATGATCTTCCCTTGTTATATGATAGTAAATTCACTAAGTTTCCAGGGAAATTCCAAATGCATTGGCTAGGGCCATATATTATCAAGGAAATTACAAATGGAGGTAGAGTTCAACTCGTGAAGCTAAATGGGGAACCATTTCTAGTACGAGTGAATGGAAACAGATTGAAGTTGTGTAGAGGGGATCCTGTGCAATGACTATATGGTAAAAGGATAGTCTTAGTGCTCTAGGTAGTTGCAAGGGAGCATGGGACTATAAACTATAATGCCAGTTTTTGAGGACTAAGCATCAGGTGGTCTGCGTGGAAAATATTGAAGTTGCAACCTAGGAAGTTTCACACAGGACGCTGCGCCATGGAGGGAGATGACGTGTAACAAAACAAAAAAGTGATAGTTGGAGTCACTTTTCATGATTGGAAATCCAGAAAATGGTTAAGAGGAGTAGGTTGGCAGCATTTAAGGGAAAAAATCTTTGAATATCTACCACTAAAATGACATTTATTGTCAAAATTTGGGGCGAATGGTCATATTTGAATTCAAAACTCCCTATAAATTATGCATGTCATTTGAACATAGAACACTTTTCACTCTTAGATTTGTTGGTGAAATTTGTTGTCTATCACCTATGAGCCAAGAATTTTGGGAAGAATTCCTCGCACATAGACATTTCTCTTTAATCCCATGAATTATTTATGGAAAGGGTGACTGCCACCAACCCTATCGAAGTCTTGAGTTCAAAAGTAGCTGTATCTGAGGCCCTAGGACCAAAATTATCCAGTGTAGAAGCTATGCCTACAATTCCCATGGCATTGAGGTCACTTAGGCTGAAACAGACCATGGAAAAAGACAAACAACCTGCCATGAAAGAGAAATAACTTGCAAGAAAGGAAAAAAATAAAAAGTTAGTGTAGGTTCATGCTTCCCCAAGGAAGCATACCATGACACAAACACAGAAGAAAGATAAGCAACCAATGAAAGATAAGAAAAAGGTAGTGGACCCAGAAGCGGAAGAAGGCCATGGAACAGAGGAAATTGATGCCAAAGGACTGGAGCCCATAATAAGGCTCCTTGAGTATATCCCTTCGTGGAAGGGAAAGGTGAAGGTCCCGAGGGGCCCAGATTCTAAGAAGTTCACCATTTCCACACCCCTGCTCCCTGAGAAGGTTCCTTTTGAAGGTCGACGGCTCATGCGGATCACACTATTGGAAATGGAGAATTGGGATCTCACGGATGAAGCTAAGTTCCCCCACTTGGTGACGGTCAAATATTTGAGGAAAGTTTATTATATAGAGACAGGTGTTACAATGCTGGAAAGGGAGGAATGGGTCTGTGGTGTTGAACAATCAGGGTTGCTCAACTTGCTATGGGTGCCACATTACCACAACACCCCCATTAACACAATTTGTGTGTGCCAGCTTCTCACTTTGGTGCGTGATGGGTGTTTAGGGCTAGGAGGGCCTATTCCCATCACTAACATGATCATTCACAGAATCACACACCTACCATATGAAGGCCTGAACTCGGCTAAGGAATTTTATTGAAAGACGGGGGAAAAGGACCTCGTTGAAAGAATGAAGAGAGATTATGGCCTCATGAAGAAGTCATAAGGGTAATATATCATGTCTATCATAGACCCATTAGCCCAATTAGCCACCCATATATTAGCAGGGAAGGTGATGAGGAAATGTTGCATGGATAAAGGTCCAACACTTGTAGTTTCCTTGGTTAACCAGTGTGCGAATGGCATACTATTCAATTGGTCTAGATACCTCTATTAGGAGCTCCTCGCAAACTGCCAAGAGGCATAAGATGAAACCAAGTCATTTCATTACACTTCATTATTGTTGTCCATTATGCTTGTCGCATGGGAATTGTTGGAGGACATCAAGTTTCCTCTGCTTGAGGAAGGATTTATAGAGGCAGCGCAATTCCCTTCCTTATAGGATACAAAGGATCCCATGCAGATTACAGAAATGAATATATTTTGGGTCCTTATGGAACCAAGTCTTCACATGGCCATTAACCAAAATTCGAGGTTGTCCCCAACCTTGTTGACGTAGCTGTCAGCCTACGTGACATTAAAGGCTAACTTCCACAGGGTGTATATCTAAGTGCAAAAGAATCCAGCGCATAAGTGGCATGAATTTCCATATTTGGTAGAAGAGACGAATGTACAAGAGGTGGTAGCAAGATGGCCCATAGAGTGGTGCACCCCTTAAGATCTAGCTGTTGGACCAAGCACGGGTGTGGAGAGTTATTCTGCAACAAAAAGGAAGGAGGCACCTAAGTAGGCTGCACAAAACCTAACTGTGCAAAAAAATAAATGTCAGAGAGAAGCCTTGTGTTGAGCAGGAACACGTTGCCAAGGAGTAGGCAGAGTTGAAGAAGTGCGAGTCCCAGAAAGGTGACAAGTCACCTTTGTCAGAAAAAGAAACATAAGATCATCTAGGGCAAGGCAGAAGAGGTGAAGAAGGGTAGCACACTCCCTTCAGTTTTAAGAGGCGTGACCTGGTGCAGTAAGGTGGATCATAGAAAATGCAAAAAGACTAGAAAACACAGGTTTGATTCCATGGTGTTAACAAAAAGCGATCTGGATGAGATCAGTTATAAAGTACAGGACACCACAACAAAAGTGCTACAGCAGTTGGAACAATAGTACCTGTAGACACTGGGAGGAGCTCAGAAGGATCTCTAAGATTTGTAGTTCCAAGCAAGCAAAATCCAAGAATATGTCAGGAAAGAGAACGATGCACAAGGCAGTTTGGCATGGGTAAAAGTACAGCCATGGAGATGGCTTGGCCACAAGATGTGAGAGTCTTCCCCTTTCGTGAAGGTTTAATCCACACTAAAACTAAGGAATAGTGCGCCCTCCTTGACACGGTCACAAAAATGGGCCTGAACCGTGCTATGATATCACTTGAGTTGCTGCATGCATTACTATAGGGAGTCGTGGAAGGGCTTTGAATTAGGGAAGAACGAGCACTCAGTGCTGTCAGTGAAATCAAAGTCAATAATTAGCAACTGTTCATTGAAAAAACACTCATTCTGAAGGAGAAGGAGACACTACAGGTGCATAGTTCATGATTGGAGTCAGCAGCAGTAGTGGCATGCAAGTTAGTGCTTGAACTTCACATCCCAGAGGATGCACAACTAGAAGGAAAGATTTGAAAACTAGTTGTTGTGGTGTACGAAGCTAATTCAGAGGTTGGCTGAGTTCAGTTTGAACTCAACATGAAGATCACCGAGCTATAATTAAAGTTACATCTCATGTCTCTGCCTGAGGTCTGGGGGCAGGTGGAGCCACAATAAAAGAAGGAATCACCACCCTTGATGCCACACTCGCTGACTACACAACATTATTAAAGCAAGAAATGGAGTTAGTGACCAATCTATAGGAGGACCCAAACCTACAGACATTGAACACTAAGGTTAGGGAGCTACAATCATAGAATGATGAGGTCAGGGCAACTGCATTCTCCATCGCACCAGTGTAGTGCCTTGCAAAATTGCAGGAAGGCAAGCAACTCCTAGTAGAGGTAGAGGAAGGGCAGAAAAAGGACATATTTTTGAAGGCCAAGATGCAACCATGGTTGGAAGAAGCTTATCAAATCATGACCACCATCCAGGATAAGCTTAAAGGCTTACAACAGACACAATAGATAATGAGGCTAGCTGCAGAAGGACTAGCTATAGACAAATTAGTTGAGGAAGTTAGGCAGGCAACAAATCAGAGTGTTGCCAAAGTTGCCCTGATACAAGTAGAGTTTTGGGATCTTTGTAGTAAGATCGTAGTGCTAGCCAAGTGACCTGAGGAGGAGTCATGATATTTGTGTTGGCAGCTTGTTAGGATAGGGTCCCCTGAGTTAGTTCTGGGGTTAAGTTAACCCAACTTTTGACACATTTTTTTAATTAATGTAAAGTCTCTACGACTTTTGGATGTAGAGTGCACAGATTATTAGGAGTCAAAGGGGTTTTAGCCCCTTGTTTATGTAAAGTTTGAGTTGGTTTTGAGATCCACCCATGGTCCATGGACCATGGGATTGTATGAAGAAGGCTACAAATAGGTGTGTCTTAGAGAGTTTAGGGCACGTTATGTTAGATATGGATGTAATGGGTCAATAGAAGAGAAGTAATAAAGTAGGGCACTGGGTGAGAGAGGAGAAGAAAGGCTCTATAGCTTAGTGCACAAAGGCCTAGGTGGAGTCTGTAGCTGAGTTTGCGGACCCGTACAACTGAGTGCGCAGGGTAGTTTTATGTCTGTAAATCTAAATTGAAAATCAATAAAGATAGTTACTGAAGAATTCTTGTGTATATCTATTTTATCTATGTTTCTGTTAATGATATGCACTGCCTATGAATAATATGTTTTATGGAATATTGATTGAATGTCGTGCAAATCTGTCAAATAACTGGTAAGTGATGTACGTAAGCATTTTTATGTAATTTCACGAATACTTTGATGAGTTCTCTAATGTTTATTAATAACTTAAGTAAGTCGGTGTCAAGCCTAATTTAGAACAACTTGCTGATGCACGTCAGTAGATAGATCGACTGTGAAAGGTTTGCAAAGACCAATCGTAGACCTCTGCGAAGGTCTAAAGACCATTTTGATGGAGTTGCAATAGTGAGCCTCAGGAGTGTATCGATCTGCGCAAAGGTAGATCTAGGGAACTAAAAGACATCACACTAATATATGGATGTGTAAACTTTTTTCCAGCATCCCCCCATACTGCTTTGGGTGAGAACACAGCCTGCGCTATGTAGGTTGTTTCTAAAAGGGATAGTAATGTAGGCTTTTGTTGGTTGGAACAACTAACTCTGATCCTGGGTCAGGACCCCCTATGCCAACATGCTCTTCTATGCAGAAGCACAATCTTGGTAATAATTTCTTTAATTACTTTATTGGTGGATTCCACCTATCTATTTTCCTTTGGATGATATGGAGTTCACTTCCAATGTTTGGTTTTTTATTCCTCCATTATATTTTGTACCAATTTCGAGGTAAATTGAGTACCTCGATCTGTCACAATTTCCGTTAAGACAACAAAATGAGTAAAAGTATTATCAAAAGGAAATGAAATTATAGCATTTGCAGGAGCAAAAGAAATTTCTCTAGCTTCTACCCCTTTTGTAACATAATAAATGCAAACAAGAATGTACCATTTTTGTCTAGATGGTGGATTAGTTGGACCAAACAAATCTAGAGCCAATTTCTCAAAAGGTTCAATGAGTAGCTAAGGTTGTAGAGGAATTTCATATGAAGAACTAAGTTTCCCCATTCTAATACAACTATCACATCTCTTTACATATTCTTTGGCATCCTTGAAAAGGGAAGGCCAATAATATCTTATGAGAAGGATTTTGTAAGCAATTCTTTCATCAGTGAAGTGTCCTCCACATAGTTCATCTTGACAAGCCTTTAATATCTTTGATACTTCATCTTCTCTGACACATCTTTGAATAATCTCATCTGGCCCTATTTTATACAATTCTCCATTTATCCATGAGTAATATGTAATAATTTCAATTACCTTTCTTTTCTCTCGAGGAGACAAATATAATGGTAACTTTCCTGTAGCCAAATAATTAGCAATATCTGCAAACCAAGGAGAATTAATAGATACCATAAAAATATATTCATCAAGAAAATTATCTTCTATAGGTACATCATTATTATGATTTCGAATCCTAGATAGAAAGTCAGGATTTTTATTTTGTTTCCCATGTCGATCCAAAATAGTAATATTGAATTCTTGAAACAACAATAAAAATCTTGTAATTTTTCCATTAGTAATTAGTTTATTAATTACGTACCTAGTTACAGAATGATCCATATGTACAAAGGTTTCATAAACAATGATGCAATGTCTAAATTTATAGATGGCATGGACAACAGCTAAAAACTCATTTTCTATTACTGTATAATTAAACTCTACAGGAGACAAATTTTTACTAGTATAGTAAATGTCATAACGAGTTAAATCTTTTTGTCCTAATACAACTCCTAATGACGTATCTAAAGCATCAATTGAAATTTGAAAAGGTAATTTCCAGTTTGATCCTCATAGAATGGGTGCTTCAGAAATATTCTCTTTCAATGTTTCAAAATCTTTTCGGCAATCAAAATTCCAATTGATTCACAATCTTTTGTGAGCAATTTGGAAAGTGGAGAAGCAATTTTTGTAAAGCTTTCTATGAATCTTCTATATTAACTTGTAAAGCTAGGAAAACTTTTGACATCTCTTTGACAAGTTGGAATTGATAATTTAGAAATAACTTCTACTTTAGATATATCCACTATAATTCCATTCCCTCAAATATGGTGTCCTAAGAAAATCCCCTCAGTAAACATCATAAAACATATTCCATGGCTTAATGAGAGATTTTCTTCCTTACATCTAATGAGATTTTTTTCCCAAAATTTTAAGAGCTTCTTCAAAATAATTTCCATAGACAATAAAATCATTCATGTGAACTTCCACACAATAATGAATTAGATCAGAAACAATTCCTAAAACTGCCCCTTGGAATGTTCTAGGTGCATTACACAACCCAAAAGGAAGTACTTGGTAGGCATAAGTTCCACATGGAAAGGTAAAATTGGTTTTATATTGATCTTCTGGAGCTAACTAGATCTGGTTATATCCACTAAAACCATCTAGAAATGAGAAATATTTAGTTCCTGCCAATGTGTCTAAAACTTGATCTATGAAAGGAAGTGAAAAATGATCTTTTAAGGTAGCTTTATTCAATTCACTATAAACAATGCATACTCTCCATTTTCCATTCTTTTTAGGAAAATTTACCAATGATGAAACCCACTATCTATCTGATATTGGATCAATGAAATTCACATTTCATCATTTTTGTAATTCCTCTTAAACAATTTCTCTCAAATTTGGATTCATTCTTCATTGAGGTTGTCAGATTGGTTCAGTACTTTCTTCAATGTAAATATGATGTATATAAGTATTAGGATCAATTTATTTCATGTCAGTGTATTCATATTCATAGGCAGAGGAATGTTCTTGTAACATCTTTATTAAGTATTTCTTTTGAAATTCTTCGAGATTATTATTGATATTCAAGTTTTTCTCGGAAGATTTCTATTGGATAATTGCAATTTTTTCTATAGAATGTAAAGATAACTGATGAGATGATAAACATTCAATATTGCATTGTTCTTGAAAACTTTGATTAGATTCACAATATGAGGAAGACCCATTTTTCCATAAAATTCAGAATCTGATCTTCTTCATCTATTGGTGAAGTGATAAAGATTGGTCGAAAATCAATATCATCATCTATCCACTCTTCACTTTCAACTTCTATTGTTGTTTTTGCAAGAGGATATAATGTGAATTTCTTTGTTGAACTTCCATCATAAATAAACCTATCACCAGATCTACAACTTATAAAAGCATCAATTGTAGCTAACCATGGTCTTTCTAAAATCAATGGATGTTCTCCTAAATTACTCTTAGGTGTTAGAATAATAAAATCAACAGGATACTCCCAAGAATCTAAGGATACAAATATGTATTGTAATACCTCAGTAGGTTTAATAACTAATTTGTCTACTAATTGCAACAATGTAGGTGTATATTGAAGATTAGGAAGTTTCAGTTGATTCATAGTTTTTTTACTCATGAATTTTATGGTTTGTCCTAAATCAATCAATGTATTTGGAATTTCAATACAATCGATATGCATTTTCACAATGGGACTTTCTGTATCAAGGTATTTCTGAATTGTTGTTTTTCTATCATGATATCTACAATTTTTCTAGCTAACTAAATTCTTTTGATTTCTTTTCTTTTTCTTTGTATCCATTTAATACTCAATTCCCTAATTGTATTTGCAAATATTGGTATTTCTTTGATAGCTTGTAGCAAAGGAATTTTTATAAAAACATTCTTTAGTTCATTTATCATATCATAATGAGGTAATAAAATCTATTTTTCTACCCCTTTATCAATTTTTAATCTCTTAGGAAAAGGTGGTGTTTGGACAGATACTGAAGGTTGTTCTATGATAGGAGTTGAGTTTATTGGAATCTCATCAGAATGTAAAGAGGTGATTTGTTTTTGAGATTTTTCTTCTTGACTAAGAGACTTCCCTTTTTCAGAGAGATTCTCCTTTTTGGATTCCTGAATAACAACTGGTGGGAGCTCATTTTCCAATACTCTACCAGATCTAAGTTGTGTTGAAGGAAATGTAACCAGGCTAGGTCTTCATAAATGTAATTTTGATATTTGTATTTATTCAAGAAAAGAGAAATTATTTTTGTAATATTCGTGAATGAGTTTCTTGGTTATTGAAAATAGGTCAAGCACACTTTAAATTTATTCTATAAAGTCAAAGTCAAAATGTAATTATGATAAGACCCTTTGAGGGCATGTTACATCATGTATGTCACAATACAAGGTCATGGGAACACCTCCAAGAATACTAATATCCTCTTCTAGGATCAGCAAAGTCTCCAAGCAACAAAACAATGAATAAAAGTTGAATTATAGTGCAAACTGTAAGTCGGACTAATATTTAGTCATGTCAGCTTGAAGAAGAGGAACAAACCTCTATTTATAGAGGTTGTCCACTCCTCAGAAGAAAAGTGAACTATCTTTGAAATGCGCAAGCAAAATAAGACTAAGAAGAAATAAGAAAAGACAAGATAAAAGGTCTAACAAGGCAGCAAAGAGAAGAGGAAGAAAAATGAAGATTGAGAGGTTGTTTCTATGGTTTATACAACCTTGTTGAGCCTGCATTTTTTCCAACTTTTCATGATTTTACTGAGTAATTTTATGTTTGTACTAAGTGTCTGTAATCATTATTATTATTTTTACAAAATTATTAAAGTATTATTTAGAGGAATTTAGAGCTGACAGTTGTTGATCCATCAAGTCTTCTTGTTTTGTTAATTTCAGGAGTATTTAATGTCAAAATTTCATTAATGTTAGGCTCTTTTGTGGCAGGTGCTAACATTCTTGTACTAGTAGTTCTTGTACCAACATTCCTGCACTACCAGTTCCTATACCAGTAGTGCAGATATGCTAATGATGTTGGTTTTGATAGCTTGGAATGGACCTTGAAATTCCTATATGTATGCAAAGAAGCCTTGCTCCTACATTCACCTTCCTGCATCATACAACGTTCCTTCAGTAGTTGTGCCTACACCAACATGCCTGCACCAATTTGGGGCTTTCATACATTGATATATTTCTAGGCAAATATAAAAGAGCTTTTTCTTCAAAATATTGTTTGAACACTTCCACATAAGTTGAGATACACCCAAGTCGTATGGATTTATGTTTAGGAAATAGATAATGCCTTAGCTCGAATTCACAACAGTTTCTAGATTGCCAACTTCCACATTGATTTCTGTGCATGTGAATGTGAATAGAGAAATTATGGAAAATGGGTTTTGGTCCCAGTATAGAAAATTTGCTAAGCATCAAATCAATTTCTAAAATTGGAAATGGTCTAAAAGTTACATAATAGTCTTTGAGGTAATTTTGTAAAAATAGACTATTTTCAAGAATTTTAGGATCTCAAATTTCATACAGTCATTTTCGGGAATGATTTCCAAGGTAATGGAGTTGAATTAGAAAATTATGAGAAAGGTTATTATTGAAAATATAACAAGATAGGTTCCTTGAAAAAATCTTTCCCAAATTCATAATGGTTAAGGAGATACACATAGTTCTTTGGAGGCATTTTGTTAAAAAACAGATTTTTCCAGAATTGCAAAAAACAACTAGATTTGGGAAATTTGTGTCAAATCTTCATTCATTCAATAGGTAAATGTTTGTATTAATATTCTATTGATGAATATCAGTTGGGATTCAATCCCCATGTTATTTTATAAGGAAGCTATCATGCAAAAAAACAATATAAAAGAGAGGATACATAGGTGTGGAGGAGGATGGTACAACGTACTTTGTAATCACATTGTTCCTCGCATGGAAGATTGATTCTGATTGTGTAGGAGGGGACGAGCTGCATGCTCAATGGGATGATCCCTGGAGGGGACCACTGGAGCAATGCTACATTATTTAATGATTTTTGTAAGAGGACTTTTATATGAATTTACTTGGCATTCGAGTGTGATTTCTTGTTTCTCCTAAATGTTTTAAGGATGTGATTTAATTGTTGTGAGGGCAACGAGCTGGGTGGTTGGGCCCACCAGCTAGTCCGTTGCCCCAAACCTCTTAATTTCTTTTGTTGCATTTTTCTTTGCGTCATGCTTAGAAGTATTTGATTTCAATTTACATAAACTTTTCTTTTCATGATTGATTTCATTTCTGTAAGATCAATAAAAGCATACAGCTAGTCTTAGGACACTACCTACACTAGTGCATTTATGGTTCTGCAATTTCATTTCATAGCTCTTCTTTCAGTCATTTAATTTTTAATTTCATTCTAAAAACTTTATTTTACTGCTCTAGTTATCTAAGTTTAATATCAATGCTTTTGGATGTATTTTCATAAAGGCTGAGCTAAAGGAAACTGTGAATGTTTTAACTTCATCTCTTATTTATTATTACAATAATTTTCCGATCTCATTGTTGCATAACAAATCTTATTTCTAGGATGTAATGGTGAAATAATCATTGAGCAATAATTCTAGTTAACTTAACATGTATTCATGATTGCCCTTGAATTATATGAGACTTATTCCTGCACTTTTGCAAGCAAATGTGAGGATCAACATAAGGAAAGATTGTGAACCTTGTTGACAAAATTCTCACAGAATTATTCATTATAATTAAATGATGCATATATTATAAGGAAGTATTCAGGAAGATCAGGGTAAATAACACGAATTATATATTGGTTCTTATTGGATATTTCTCTTACAACTAAAGTACTGAATTGTCTTTAAGAGAAGCAATGCATTATTATCTTGATTCTTTCCTTAGATTAGTTGGAATTAAGTTGTCGTGTGATTTCTAGTTTCGTGCTTGCAACATAGCAGTAATTTTTAAGAGCTTTTGCATTCTTTATTTCCTAAATTACATTCTTTTGAATGGGGCATACATTCCTTTGTCCCCTGGAAAATTGCGGAAGACTTACAGCAGGAGTCAAATCAACCCAAAAGAGGAGCCAGAATTAGATTCCCTAGTGTGTTTACTTTGCTTTGAAGAGTCTTGTCACTTTTTCCTGAATTATGGTTCTTTTGAATTTATTGCAAAAGCTTGGTTTTTATTTGACAAATCCCTAAGGTTGTATTATGGCATATATTGTGCTATGCCTCTAAGTTTACCTGTCCTAATTGACAAATTAAATGTTGGCATAAATCTTGCATTTATATCGCCCGACATTTTGGCGTCATTTTCGGGGAGGCATTGTAGGATAAGGCCTCAACGATTTGTCATGCTTTTCACTTTCCTTCGTAATTAAATTTATAGATTAATGAGATTCCCCTTTCTTGTTGAAGCATACTAGATAACATCCCAAGAGAGCTCACAAGGCAGGTTTTCCTTTCTGTAAATGAGTGATTTCCTTTATTGCAAAGTGTAATTTCTGATTTGCTTCTTTCACTGCAATTTAGTTTTTATGAGTAATTTATATTTCTGCAACGTGTGATGCTTTATTTACTGCAATTGAGTTCTTTATGAGGAATTTCTTTTACTGCAAAGTGTGTTACTTTTGTT
>Ga0181464_1001228_pt1 | contig 12705 bp, 13 predicted proteins | sample InSIn2gowninarea_FD_119074 | JGI IMG/M metagenome (GOLD analysis project Ga0181464, IMG submission 119074) | Clean room microbial communities from NASA Spacecraft Assembly Facility at Jet Propulsion Laboratory, Pasadena, California, USA -... ...
ATAAAAACGTTTTTTTATTTGAGGGACAGCGTCTAGCATTCCAACCAAAAGTTTCGCCAACGACACAATACAACCGATACACCTCCGGTACTTCAAGAGCGATAAGTTCTTGAAGTACATAAGGGCGCGTCCAGCCTTGGGAAATTGGCATATTTAGTTCCTGCAAACGATGACCAGAACCGCCGCAACCCGTCATTGGCTGTTATTTTCTTTTTGCAGGAGTCGATTAACCTCGTCTTCCGATTCAAGTAGATAGGTTTTAGGAATTGCAATTTGATGAGTGGTAAAAACTTCTGCAAGTTGGCGTTTGTCTGAGGCTAAACAAATTGCTTCAAAGGAAATGAAACTTTTTCCGGTGGCTGGGAATTTTCCCAACCAAGTAGATAATTATATTCGCAAGGGCGATCGCTAATTTCAATATTCATCAATCGCGCCAAGCGCTGGGCGTGTTGTTCAAAAATCCACGCTGTAATCCCTGTATTGAGAATAGCCGCTTTTATATTATTCATAAGTGCGATCGCCCTTAGTTTTTCTTAAGTCGATTTCTATGTTCTTGGAAGTTGTGTGATCGCATATCTAGGCAACTTTAGCAAGTGCGCGATCGCACTTTTTCACTCGGTATTGCCAGTTTTCTTAACTTAACGATCTCGTGTATGTAATTAAAGCGTAGTCTTTCTATTTAGAAAATATGTGAGCGGCGATAATCGCCTCTGGAGGTTAGACTATAAAACTTTACACGAGCGCTCTAAGTATTGTTCTCAAGGAGTTTCGTGAAAAACTCGCCTTTATGATTGATATATGTGTCCATATCTCCACCCGCATGAAATCTCTTTAATTGATTGAGTTCTTCTACCTTTTTGGGTTGTGCAAGCAATAAGTTTCTACTTTTGACAAAGATATCGCTTTGAGAATCTTGAATTACTAATTGAATCCCAACCGGAATGTCTGACCCTTCCTCTACTTTAAAGCTGGCATAAGATTCAGTCCAATTTTCAAGTTGATGAACGCAATATTCTGTCTGCAAAAGGACAATTGCTTGATTAAACTCCTGTAACGCCACAGAGACTTGCAAATCTAAATCCCCTTTCGTTAGTAAATTTGGCACGGAGGTTGCCCCAATGTGTTCAACTTGTGCTGTAAGGACCAAATGCAGAATCTTTGCCCGATGCGTTTCAAATAGGGCTGCTATTTTTTGAAGATAGCTTTGAGAAGGAAAGAAAAACTGTACTTTTTCTAAATTTTGCATATTCATACTGGACAAGGTGTCATACGAAAAAAACTCTTTAAGAAAGCATGAAGTGTTCAGGCGATCGCTTTTGAGATAATAAGCACTGTTGCAAAGCGCGATCGCTTTCTACTTAGATATGTATAATAACGGCATTATGCGGTAGTAGATTGACTTAAGTTTGAGGCAAATAATACAAGTTCATTCCCAAGCTTCTAGTTCTCGAATCCAGGTTTGCATCAATGCGTTTGCTTGACTGCGACGGGCTTCAAAGGTTGCGGCAATCCAAATAAATATTAATCCAACTACAATCCCGATTGCCCATAACAGCAAAGAATAGTTATCGATAAATAACCAAAGTTGCCGCAGGACTTTAATTATAAAAGTTAGCGTGCCGATATATAAGTAGGCGCGAGTACGAAATCCTATTCCTGCTAAGATTAAGCCAACGCCAAGGAAAATAGTTAAAATTCCTTGCCCCAAACTACCATCTGATTGATATAAAGCTGTAAGACCGAACAATCCTACAGATAAGATGCGTAGAATATGACGCTTTTCTTTTTCGGTAGGCGATCGCAATAGCGGATCTATTTGGGCAACATAAAGCAACGAACCACTCAATACTGATACATACCATAAAACTTCGGTAAGTTGCCAATTTTGGAACAGCCGAATAATTGCCCAATCAGCTAAAACAATACTCAAATAACTAAGACGAATTTTATTTTCTACTCTTGCTAACCAAGCGTAAAAAGCAGCAACGAGAAATAAACTTGCAATTGAAATATTGCTAAATGTAAGTAAGACAATTATTCCTGGTAAAACTGTAGCAGAACGCTGCCAAGGTTGTTTTGACCAACCCCAACTTTGCCAAGGTAAAGAGTATAAAATATAGGCAAAAATGCAGGCGATCGCGGCTGCCCAATTTTGAAACGCCAATAAAGGTAAAATTCGCTCGAACAAGTAAGCGATCGCAATTGTTAATTGCAATACTCCCAAATATACCCACAAATCCCGGCTGCGCCCTTGCCAAGCGGCGTAAGCTGCTAGTGCGACATTTACCCCAAGCCAGATATTGCTACCAATATTGCTTAAAGTAAATCCCAATGCGAGTAAAGAAAAAAGACTCCCAACTCCCCAGTGGATATGAGTAATAACGAGTAATTCTTGAGATGCAAGTCTCCAATAAAATTGCAACCAACGAGAACAAAAACGATAGGTAATTGCGATCGCCGCAGCTAGGGCGGATAGTAATACTATGCCATCCCCTGCTTGTCCGCCTTGAGATTGCATCAATTGATAAATTAGGAGTTCGTAAGCAGCACAGGAAACACCAAGTATAGATATATAGGTAATTGCTTTAAGAGGGGGCAAACGTCGCCCCACCCCAATTCCAACTAAGGCGGCGGCTAAAGAGTAAAGCCCGGTGTAGGCAGTAAATGTATTGTGGGCAAAGATTAAGCCTATAACTGCATATATAAGCGGGATAATGTGCCAACTAGAAAGGTAAGGCAAGGCAGAACGACGTACCCACCAATCGCCACCTAATTGCATTGCTAGTCCTAATCCTAAGTTGGCGATCGCAATACTTATTAGCGATGGCGATATCCACCATATAGTACCAACTACTAATAGTTCTGTTCCCCAACCAATACCGTAAAAACCTAAGTTTGTCGGCTGTCGCCAATTACGATAAATAATTGCCCCAGTAATTACAATGGCGGCTACAACTAGATACACATCTTGTATGGGGTAAGATGTCAATCGCCATAAAGTTAAAAAAGTTAAATCAATTATACTCAGCGCGATCGCCCAAATATCTAATGCTGGGGCATAAATTCCTGTAGGGGCAAATTGTCGTAAAAGCCATAACCCCCACAAAGCAAATGCGATCGCTGTTGGCAACCAATGAAGGGGAATTGGATTCCAAAGCTGCCACAGACAAGTTCCCGCAAAACTTAAGCCAAAACCAACAGTTATTGCTGCTACAACTTGCGATCGCAATTGCTGGGTATTTACTAACATTAAACTTGTTGCAACTGCCGGACTAATTAATAGAGGCGTTATCTCAGCTTCGGTTAAAAATTGGGCTAAAAGTAAAGTAATAACACTCAGCCAACTTGCTAAACTTGGTTGGAGAAAATTAGCACGAATACCCAGAAATGTAAGACAAACGGGAGTGACTAACCAAATTAATCCCCAGTAAGGATTTGCTTCTATCAGTAAGGGATAACTCAATCCTGCTAATCATAAACCGATATGCCACGCACTGCACCGCCAAATGAGATGAGATGCTAAACTACAACCCCACTCGGCTACCATCCCAATTAATAAAATAATCGCCCAAAATCGAGCATCTAAATCGGGGACACTCCAATCTATCCACGCACATAAAGCGAATATGCCTGTGACGTGCGTAAGATAAATTAACCAAGTGGCGGGAGTAGAACGTTGACGGAGGATAATTATCAGGGTAAGTGTAGAGACAAGTAGGTAAAGAAAACGCACTAAAGGATGGAATAGACCAACTAAGGCAAGCACAATGCCTAGAATTAGTGCCATGCCTTCGGTACAGTTAGCCAAATTTGGCTTAGAAGCACGACGCAAGCACGAGGTAACTACTAGGGTGATAATAATATAAGGAAAAAGCTGTAGTCCAATAAGTTCGCCTGGGAATAAATTTCCCCCTGCAAATTGCATTGCAAAGTCAATAATTGTAGTCTTCCTACTCTAGGAATAACTCGCCACAACAGATAGTAAGCCTGCAATCCCACAAAAAATATAGCGAGTAAATCCCGTACTTGCCAAAGTCGTTGCAGACGATTGGTTAATAAACAAATACCTAAAATACTAACGGCGATCGCTTGCCAAGGTGGTTGGACACTAATTGCGACTATCCAACCTAATCCTAATAATCCAATCCCCGTGCGGGTAAAAAGGGGTTGTACCTGATGGCGAGTCAACCAACAAAGTATCCCGCCGCTTATTCCTAACGCTAGTCCAATTGAATTTATGGGTACGCCTGCCCGTAATACGCCTCTACCCAAAAGTAGTAAGGTGGAAATAGCTATAACAACACCAGTAATTCCTAAATCTGTTAAGTTTTCCCGGCGTTTTTCTACTCTATGCCATAAAACCCCTGCGGTGCTTATCGTACCTATATAAATAGCAGTGAGGGGCAATCCAGCTATAGTCCAACCCAGTTGCAACCAACTCAGCGCCAGAGTATTGATTTTAATTGGTATTACCGATCGCAATAGAGTCCAGGCGATCGCAGCTAAACTTAGAAATGCGACAGATCCTATAACTAACCCCAATCCACCCCGCCACAGTTTGAGTCCGTCAATTGCCCAATAATTAATGGGAATCAGTGATAGAGTATTAACTTGCAAAATACGACTTGTCAAACTTAAACTTAGTTGTTGTCGCGTCCACAAGCTGGCAATCCAAAATGCCAAAGTATAACTAAATAAAATCGCATATTGCCCGACAGAGGAGAAATTTTGCCACTGACTCGCTGCTAAAGATCCAGAAGATACTATCACCATGAACACGCCTAGAAATAGCAGCCACACAACGCTAATTTCTTCCATGAGGGAAGATAAAATGCGGCTGAATATAGGTGCAGGACGAGTTCTAACCGGAACTGTTGTTACTTCTGGTGGTGTGGTGACGAAATCTGCTTGAGGCGTTACTTCCGGTACAGGTAAAGCACAAACTAGCTGAGTGCGACAAATTCGGATAACTTGAGTTTCAGAAAGTAAACCTGAGCGTAACCATAAATCTAATCCCTCTAATAATTGGGGATGGGTAGCGGGTATTGTTAGTTCTATCTCAAGCCGATTGGGTTGTGAGGTCATAATTAGTTATGTCAGCACATACCTCATAATGGGGATTGGAGTAAATTTGCCTCTTGATAAATGTGCTAGTTTTTAAATTGGCGATCGCGCGATAATGTTACGCATATTTTTGATAGTGCGATCGCGCGATAGTAACATTTATAGTTTCACTAAATTTTTAGTGCGGTTCTAAAATTATTGAAACGCGGATGAATATTAGGACTACCCAAAATTAACCTTGAATCGCATATATTACTGAGGTTCTGTATCTGTGGAATAAAAGACTTCGCTTTCTTCAGTCAAAACCAGCTACGCACTTATGACCGTACTTGGTCAAGATAACCACTTTCAGTTTGCCGAATTTGATCCCAATCAATCCGCGCAACCCACACCTTCTCTAACTCAGAATATTGGACTGCTCCGTCAACTTCTAATTCTTCGCTGTAGAGCGTCAATAACTGACCTACCTGCAATTCAATTTTTGACGTGCTAAGTCCTCAATTGGTACCAATACAGTTTAGTCGCGATTGTCCTGCGGTGTCAGCATTATGAAAATCTGCAAATATTCTCGGGTAGCTCATGAAGTTGCTCCAATCATGACAATTGCTGGGATGGATTAGCAATAGTTGGAGTCAGTAAGCTGCTGGTCTCCTCTGGACTCAAGCCCGTTAATAGCTTCGTCTGGAATCCTATCTACAAATACAAACTGTCCAATGTAACTACAGGCTGAACTTTACCAGAAGGCGAAGCCGTTAAGTAGATAGAAAAGAAAGTTAGCAATCGCACTTCTTCACTGTTTTATGTAGCAGGTGTGGCAGGTAAGAGGCTGATAACATAATCTGTTGAGATGACAGATGCACCACGAATTAGTAAGAATAGAATCCGCAGGGTATCAAGAAAAGCATCCCAATTGCCAGGAGAAACTTTGTAATGAGAGCAAGCCTTCCCTTCATACATATAGACGGTTATGGATGAGGTTTGATTAGAATCACTAATGTCAAGACCAATACTAAAGCGCAGATTAGAATTCTCTTCTTGTGCATCCCATTCCATCAAACCACCAATTGAGATAAGCATATAGATTGCGCCTTCTATTGCCGCCACAAATCCAGCCACGAGATCGAAATAAACGGACAAGTCGTCTATTTCAGGAACTGAATATTCATGCTCAACCTTGTTGCGAATACGGTTTAAATGGACGATCGACCGGGACGGCATCAATTCAAGGCGTTCAAGTGCTTCGAGTTTCTGAGGAAAATTCAAGCGCCGACTAATTTGAAGTATATGAAAAAATGTATCAGCTTCGCATTCCACAGCCCGTTTGAGGTGAGAAATACAGTTGATTCTGTTGGCATCAGAAGAATCGGACAATGCGATGTTAGCGTAAGCAAGGTAATTCTGTGGCATCAGATCGAATTCTGGAAAGTTTGGACTGATGCCAATGCCGCCTGAGTGGTTGAGATCGTTTAAATTAGTGCGAAGAAAATCGACGAACTGTGGAAACGTGACCTCAATCGGTTGTATTTCATTGGTTGAAGTCATACTCTCTTTTTCTATATGCATTAAGCTAATTATCACTGTTGCAGTGTGATCGCACTTTCACCCAACTCTATCAAAGCGAAAATTGCGAGATGTACCATCATCAATAAAACTTTCTTGACCAATACCTATTAATTCAACAATTATTTCTCGTTTTGTTGGTTGCCAATTGCCAGTGCGATCGCCCAAGGGGTAGCGCCAAGGGCGATCGCCATTATGTTTTCTTTATTTGTAAAAACTCTGAAAGAGATCCAAAGCTATCGCTGCATTAAGATAAAGCAAGCAGGGATAAATTCTCATCTTTATAAAATAGTGCGATCGCATTAAAATTTTGACGCAGCAAACTTTCAACTTGTGATGTCGAACAGTTTCCCAGCCGCAGCCAAATAACTTTCGATGGATTTCCTAATACTAAGCTCAGGTCGTGCATATCCGCGTCTTTTGAGATAATTATCAAATTATTGTCTTTGGCATAATCCCAAACTATGGGGTCGATCGTGGCTTTCATCCCCACATCTCGAACGTGAAGCGAATTAGGAAATAGATCGCTCAAACGGTTAGGCAACTTAGGTGACAAGTTTTCATCAAAAAGTAATTAAAAAGTAATTTCATGCGGGTAATGGAACAGTCATAAACCGACGCTCGCGGTCAGCAGCGTAAGCAATGCAGGCTTTTAAATCTTCTCGCGTTAGATCGGGAAAGTCGTCAAGGACTTCTGCTTCGGTCATCTCGGAAGCTAGGTACTCAAGCACTTCATAAACTGTAATTCGCAAGCCGCGCACGCAAGGCTTACCACCGCGTTTATTTGGTTCGATCGTAATGTAGTTCCGGTAGTTCATAATATCCAGCCTGTAGAGAGTATTAGCTAGGAAAATTCGGTAGTAAAGCTTGAATTGTTTGGGCGATCGCTTTTAAGCTAATCAGCACTATACATCGTCTAATCAACTCTATCAAAGCGCAAACTCACGCTGTGCCATCACCCAAGAAAACTTGCTTGACCAATACCTACTAATTCAACAATTATTTCTCGTGCTGTGGGTTGCCAATTGCCAGTGCGATCGCCTATTTCTACTATATATTGCCGATCTTCTTCGTATACGCGGATAGTTGTAGTTGAGAAGTCACCATTTTTATAAGCAAAACTATGTCCATCATCTTCATATAGTGTAAATTCGCCTATACCTGGATAGATGCGTAAAGTTAATGAATTAAGAGGCTGTTCGTCTACATATTGCATTACTGGTTGCATAGGAATAATTGCCCCAGCGCAGACATACAAAGGCATTTTTTCTAATGGTGCGTGTGCCAAAATATGACTTTCCCCTTCGTAAACTTCCCCCGTCCACCAATCGAACCAAGTACCTTGAGGCAAATAAACCGCCCGATGTTCGACTCCTGGGCGATAAATTGGGGCTGCCATAATTGAAGCACCTAGCATTACTTGATCGTATAGTTCGTAGGTTTTGAGATCGCTCGGAAAATGATATAAAAGTGGGCGTAAAATCGGCGCTCCGGTTGTTGAAGCTTGCCAAAACAGCGTGTAAAAGTATGGTAGTAATTGGTAACGCAGATTGATGTATTCGCGGCAAATGTTTTCGGTGCGAAGTCCAAATACCCAAGGTTCGTGTTGGGCTGTAGTCATAGCCGAATGTCCGCGCATAAAGGGGTAAAGCATTCCTACTTGCATCCACCGCGCAAATAATTCCGCCGTCGCATTTCCGGCAAAACCACCAATATCGCAGCCTACAAAAGCAACGCCCGATAAGCCCATATTGCACAACATGGGTAAAGACATCTCTAAGTGTTCCCATAATGATTGATTGTCACCCATCCACACTGAAGACCAACGTTGCACTCCAGCATAGCCCGATCGCGTTAATACAAAACTTCTCTGATTTGGGCGGTGTTTTTCTAAGCCTTCATAACTTGCTTTAGCCATATTTAACCCGTACAAGTTATGAACTTCGGCATGAGTTGCATTATCTTCGCCTTGGGGTGTATCTAAGGGAAAGTAGATTTTCTCTCCTGGTTCGGAAAAAGGGCGATCGTTTATGGTGGGTTCGTTCATGTCATTCCAAATTCCCGCTACGCCCATATTAGTAAGACTTTGGTGCAAGTCTCCCCACCACTGACGCACATTTGGACGCATAAAATCAGGAAAAACGGACTTTTCGGGCCATACATAACCGTGAAATAATTGCCCGTCAGCTTTGCGAACAAAGTAATCCTTAGCAACTCCGCTATCAAATACGTGATAGTCGGCTTCGGGTTCATATTTCACCCCTGGATCCATAATTGTTACGGTTTTAAAACCATCTTTTGCCAAATCTCCGACTAACTGGGGGGGATTGGGGAAGCGCTTATGACTCCAGGTAAATACGCGATAGCCGTTCATGTAGTCAATATCGAGATGAATTACATCGCAAGGTATGCGCCGAGTACGAAACTCTTTAGCAATTTGACGTACTATGTCTTCCGATTCGTAACTCCAACGGCATTGATGATAGCCTAGCGCCCATTTTGGCGGCATCGGCATTCTACCTGTAAGTTGAGTATAGGTGTCTAAAATTTGGGCGGGTTCAGCGCCATAAATAATGTAATAGTCTAGTTCTTGTCCCCGCGTTTCCATCTGCAAAAATCCCGGTTGTTCTGCGCCAATATCGAACTGACTCCAAAAAGTAGTGTTGAAGAATATCCCGTAAGCAACTTGAGGACGCAACGCCATAAAAAACGGAATTGCTTGGTACATCTCATCACTAAGCGACCCGTAATCGAGAGCGTCTACTGTCCAGTTGGTTTTACGCTCGGAAAGCTTGTCTAATAAGCCTGTACGTTCACCAAAACCATAAAAATGTTCTTCCGCTTCAATTTTTTTCCATGCTGCTACGCCACCCTTGCGCCAGCCCATAGGAGCAATATCTTGAGCAAAAGGGCGATCGCACTTGTCATAACAACTAATTTGGCAAGGGTTTTTATTAACTCTAACTTTGATAAGTTCGGTAGTAATTTCGATAACTTCGTCATTTTCCATGAGATCGAATGGTGTGCTCTCAAATTCGCTATCATCTAAGGCTACAGCCCAATCACGACGGGGCATAAATTCGCCTTGTGGGGCTAAACGGACGCGAATTAAATTTGCTGCAAGTACAGTAATAATTAAGCAAACAGTATCAAACTGTAATTGAATTGAAGTGCGATCGCATTTAATAGTTTCTACAGCGCCAAGGGTTAACCAAGGTTGTTCAATTGTCCCTAACTGTCCAAAATACTGCGGCATATCTGCGTCTCTTATTTAAAGCCATCGCCAAAACTATTTTTTCAAACCTGCACGAGATTAAAATCATTCCAGCGCTAGAAGTTAATAATATCTGTCGCTATGCGTACTGCTTGAAAGTCTATAACTAACACTCAAGTAGGTTGCAAGTTATAGGAGTAGTAAATCAAACTTGCAATTAAAGTCACAAGGGAAGTTGTCATGCGTTGGGAATTTGGGCGAAGAAGTAGCAATGTTGAAGATCGTCGCAGTACAGGGGTTTCGGGTCCAGTAGTCGGCGGTGGAATTGGGTTTGTTGTGTTGTCGTTGATTGCGGCATTTTTCGGTGTAGATCCGGCAATTTTAGAGCAAGTTGCACCTAGTAATGACAATCCAACTTCTATATCTAGGCAAACTTCCCCCGAAAGAGATCGCCTTGCAGACTTTGTTTCGGTTGTTTTGGCGGATACTGAAGATACTTGGAAACCTTTATTTAGAGAGATGGGCGGCAACTATGTAGAGCCTACATTAGTCCTTTTTTCCGACAGAGTAGAATCAGCCTGCGGTTATGCTCAAGCGGCGGTGGGTCCTTTTTATTGTCCTGCTGACCAAAAAGTATATATCGATTTGAGTTTTTACCGAGATTTGCAAGAGCGTCTCCAAGCACCGGGAGACTTTGCTCAAGCTTATGTAATTGCTCATGAAGTTGGACATCACGTACAAAATTTGATGGGAATATCTGATAAAGTCCGCTCTTTGCAAAGTCGAGTTAGTGAAGTAGAAGCCAATCAGCTTTCTGTCAGGTTAGAGTTGCAAGCTGATTGTTTCGCAGGTATTTGGGCAAATAAAGCCCAAAATTCCCGCCAAGTTTTAGAACCGGGTGATATAGAAGAAGCTCTAAATGCTGCTAGTAGTATTGGAGATGATCGCCTGCAAAGTCAATCTAGAGGCTATGTAGTACCAGAATCCTTTACCCATGGAAGTTCTGCTCAAAGAGTGCGGTGGTTTAAGCAAGGAATCCAAACTGGGGATGTAGAACAATGCAATACTTTTAAATCAGCACGTCTTTAACTTATAACAAAGGTATTGCTTGAGCTAAACTATTGCAAACGCTAGTAAAAAAGTCTAAATCTAGAGTTTCAATGCGATCGCTTTCTTTGTGATAGTGAGGATTTCTCAGCATGGCGGTATCTGTTACCATGATTGCTTTATAACCTCGATCCCAGAATGGCGAGTGATCGCTCCAGCGCGTCTGAGGTACAATTAACCCGCGATTGGGTGCGGGTAGCCATTGGCAAGCTGTACCATGTTTACTCATGTTCCCACTTAGGCTGAGTAAGTCGGGAATAGTTGGTAAATTACCAATTAAAGCAATAAAATCTCCCGTATTTGGGTAAATACGCTCTAAAGGTGATGGATAACGCTGAGAACCAGGCGTAGAATCGCAATAACCCAGCATTTCTAGAGAAAGCATTAATCGTAATGGTTGCTGTTGGCTGTGCAATTTAGTGGCGTAATCAATACTACCCAATAAACCGTATTCTTCCATATCAAAAGCAACTAACTGGAGTGGGTGTTTAATTGGTTGCGTTGCAAAGATTCTTGCTAATTCAAGCAAAGCTGCAACCCCTGTCGCATTATCATCTGCGCCAGGAGTTCCGGGAACACCGTCATAATGTGCGCCAATTAAAATTGGTGGCTTTTTGCTGTTATTGGCGGCGGGTAAGTGCAAAATTAGGTTTTGGTGAGTTCTACCGTTTACCTGAAACTCGTGAATTTCTAAGCTTCCCCACTGTTGCAATTGCTCTTGGATGTATTGCTGGACGAAAAAATGCCCCGCCGTCGAGAAGTAAGGATCGCGATCGCGTACCAGTTGAATGAGATGATTGTATAAACGTTCTTTAAGATCCACGTTCTTAGACAAATTCGCCTCTAGCTACCATAATTACTTTACCGCCAACAAAAACATCAATGTCTGCGTCTGTTTTTTTAGCTTTTAACAATAAAAGTGCATCTCTGCCAATTTCGTAACCTTGCTCGACGCGAATGTCAATAGAATCTGCGTCAAAATAAGCATAATTCGCTAAATACCCCGCCAAACAACCATTAGCACTCCCAGTCGCCGGATCTTCAGGAACACCTAAGTAATCGCAGAATACGCGCACGTTTAAGTTATTTTCTTGATGGTAAGTTTCTGGGCAGAATATTAAAATTGACTTAGCTTCGGTGTTACTAATCAATTCAAAATACGGTTCTAGGTTTATCTTAGCTTTTTTGACTGCGGCTAAGGTTTTTAAAGGCACGACTATAAATGGTAAACCTGTTGAAACTTCTTGAATCGGAAAGTTACTATCTATATCGTCTACAGATAAATTTAATACTTGTGCGATCGCATCTACATTAAATGTTTGTCCAAAAGTCGGCGGTTTTTGTTGCATCCACAGCAAATCTACAGAATTATCCGCGTAGTACAGAGTTACAGGTATTTGTCCAACTTTCAAGTTTAAGGTGACTTGTTCTACTGGTTGCTTGATAACTTCTTGCTGAATAATGTACGCAGTCCCTAATGTAGGATGACCAGCAAAAGGAATTTCTTGCGCTGGGGTAAATATTCGCACGTCATAACCACCCTCGCGGCTTTGATTGTCGATAATAAAGGTTGTCTCAGAGTAGTTGATTTCTTTAGCTAGCGCCATATCTGTCACATTCAGCTTTTATAAAAGCATCATAATCCTGTAAATAAAAATTAGCTAGAATGCGAGAACAATCGCCAATCTCGTCTTGAGGGATTCCTACAGATTTTTGTGAGTACCTTTCAAATCTTCGATTCCAATTTCTAAGAAAGTGAA
>Ga0181464_1001230_pt1 | contig 12702 bp, 6 predicted proteins | sample InSIn2gowninarea_FD_119074 | JGI IMG/M metagenome (GOLD analysis project Ga0181464, IMG submission 119074) | Clean room microbial communities from NASA Spacecraft Assembly Facility at Jet Propulsion Laboratory, Pasadena, California, USA -... ...
TCAGAACCCATTTTCAAACCAAACCGTCTATCAACAACCCCACCACCACCCACACTAAAACAAGATACAGGAGACAATAACAAAGATGAGGTTGACTTTGGTGAAATCGCCATGGAAAGCTCAGAGAGCCGAGGAACGGTGGAGTTTACAGACTTTCAGCAGTTCAAATATTACACCAAACAATACGAACGACTGATCAAAGAAGAAAGAGAAGCAAAGAAACTTCTGTTTGAGCGCATCGACCACACCTTCATCGGCATAATCCAGAACCTGAAGACTGTACACGAACAAGCTAATGCACTAATTCAGATATGCCAAACATCGAGTGCAACTACCGTGGAATCGCTATTCGATCGACTCGAGAAAATTTCCTTCCGATCGAGCAGAAATGTCCAAGAGTATGTCAATAAGCACATCAGTATACAATCAGACATCATAAGCACCGGGGGTATGTGCACGGATGACATGATCAAGGCAAAACTCGTGAGAGGACTACCATCGGACTGGGACCTATGGAAAGAGATGTATAGGAATACCCAAGACACTACGGGTCCGATGGCGTTGGTAAACCTCATTGGGAGACTTGTGTCATACGAACATACCCTGAGAGAAAATCGATGGAGTAGACAACATGTCGGACAGAACAATCACAGCAACTATGGAGGCTATAGCAAGCAAAATGGTCAGAATGCACCAAACAACAATGCCAACATCACCGCAAATAAAGCAAGAAGACAGGTGTACAACACAGTGCAAACAAAATGCCCGAAGTGCAAGAAGACCAACCACACGCTTGATAAATGCTATTGGGAACATCCAGAACTGGCACCATGGAACAAGAAAGAAAACAAGAACCCAAGGACAGCAGCACTAGCAGCAACCGACCTGGAAAAGTATCACGCAAACATGCTCATGGATCCCATCAATCCAGGTATGACTTCCTCATCACATGACCTTGAGAACACAGCTGACTGGATCCCCCAGATATGCAAGATTGATTCACTTATGGAGGGTGAAGAGTGTGACTCAGGCATGGATGAGGAAAAGTACCAAGGGCAGAACGGGATTCAAGCATTAGCAGCAGGGAGTTTTCAAGACTCTGAACACATGGCTTTTAGACACAGGCGCAAACATGAACATCTGTAATGATAAAAAATGGTTGTCGAATTTCCACAGTTTCAAAATGACAATTGACACAGCTGACGAAAGCACACCTTCACTCCAAGTTACAGGACACGGCACTGTGAACCTCCGCTTGCATACAACAGAAGGAAGAGTGACAGACCTAGAGCTTCACAACGTAGCATACGCGCCAGCTGGTCGGTGCAATCTGCTCTCTTTCGGCATGTTGGCTTTGGAAAAGAATATTGAAGGCCAATTCAATAAAAAAGGTGCAGTACTAACAAAGAAGGGAAAGAAGATTGCGGAGGCAGAATTTGTAGATGGCCTGTACAAAATGAAGGTAACAAAACAGCAAAATAGCGACTCATTCCCCCACCAGCCAATAGCGGCACTAATCGATTTCAACGACCCAGTCATGAAAATGCATAGACGACTGGGCCATTTGTCTTTTCAGAGCATGAGGGTCCTAAACAAGGTAAGCAATGGACTGGGACTGACAGACGAACAGATCAGAGCGAAACTCGGCACGGTCTGTCCTGTATGTGCGACAACAAAAGCAACCGTAATCACACCTAGAGACCCCGCGACGAGACGAGCGGAAGAACCAGGAGGGATGATCCACGTGGATACATGGGGACCATATCCTATCCCGGGTTTCGATAATACTATACGATTCCTGTTTTTCAAGGACGACGCAACAAGGTACACATGGTGTGAACGACTTAGGCCAGGAACAAGTGTATCACAAACATTCATAGATCTACACAAACACATCGAAACATCAGAAAAAATCAAGGTTCGAAATTACCGATTCGATGGCGAGTTCGACACATCTCACATCATGACCTTCCTCCTTCAGAAGGGAATAGGAGTGGAATTGACGAACCCATATGCGCATTACCAAAATGGAAATGCTGAGCGTGCGAATCGAACTATCCGCGATAAAGCTGCCCCGATGATCCAGGAACAATCGATCACAAAGAAAATTACGAATATCATCGTTAATACAGGGACGGAATACCTAAGGGAAGCTAGAGTACCAGAAAACATGTGGCCGGAGGCGATTGAATATGCCGTGTGGCTGAAAAACAGAGTACCAACAAGAGCCTTGAGGAAAAATGAAAAGAAAACACCATGGGAGGCACTATTCGACAGAAAACCCAACTTCGATCGTGAAAGAGTATGGGGCAGTAGAGCATATGTGACTATACCACATGAAAGACAAGGCAACAAGCTGCACACACCAAGAGGCTGGATCGGATATTTCATGGGGTTGGAATCTGAAGCAGTGTACCGCATCTGGAACCCAGAGAAACACCGGGTATACAAGGTAGGAGTGGCCAGAGTAGATGATGGGGAAGGACTCGACGATGAACAACCATCACCATCATATCGGGACAGAGTCGAAGTACAAGATGTTGATGTGGATACAGCAATAGAAAACGGCGAGACAGATGGTCTCATGCCAGAAGATGACATCGACATATCGGAAGGTGAAGCGGACCAAACAGATGAGGAAAGTGACGTGGAACACGCGACAACACAGGAACAGGAAACAACGACAGAAACTTTAGATGCAAACTGGAATCCTTCACAGCATACTTACGGGTCGCAAGAGAATAACACGGAAGACGGTGTGTTTGATCAAGAAGAGGCAAATGGAATGGACCAAATGGAAAACACAAGCACTCTACAACATCTGCCAAAAACCGTGCAGTCAAACACACAATTAAATGAACCTGAGTATAAAGAACCAGATACTCATCAACCAGAAACCCATCAACCAGAAACCTCCAACTCAAGTACTCACATGAATCCAGAGACAACACAGGCTCTGGTACAACCCACAAAGTACGGGTCAAACCCGTCATCCTACAGCTCACCTATTCTTCATACAACTCCACAGATAGACGCACAAATAGACGAGGAAGAAACAATGCAGCCTATATCAAGTGAAGAATCAGAGGCTGCTCCCTTACTCTCGCGTTTCTTCTACACAGGGCTCACCCATGCTCATCGATCAGAACCCACATACTGTCCGGCTGACATCAAAATGTTGGCTCAAGATCAACGAACACAGGGGTGGAGGCCTCAAGTAAATATGGCAAAAGCCGAAGTACCGTTCGCGTCGAAAATCGGGAAGCTGAGAGCAGATGCATCAAAATGTCGTGCATGTTGGATAAGGAGAAGTCGATGTGACAGAAACATCACTTCGGGAAAATGCTCAAATTGTGAAGAGACGAAAAGAGATTGCCGAGATCCGTCGGAAGAAGAAAAAGAACTATACACAGATTTCAGTCTTCCCCCGGCACAACCGAAGATACACTGGGAATTGTGTGAAAAACCATGTCGACAGTGTTTTGTCATAGGAAGAACGTGTAGAGTGGGGTCAGCAAAAGGATGCCATAGGTGCGAAAGACATAGAAATAGATGCAACTGGAACCTGGAAGGAGCAGTACCTGCAGGGAAGATGCATCGACCGGAAGAACCAAAACCCGAGAAATGCACAAGGTGCCAATCCAGGACCCTGGCATGTGATGGCAAAAGACCATGTAATCACTGTACGACAAACAGAAGAGCAAGAATATGCATGAACGGACCGGAGGGGCAGGAAACAGAGAAGAGCGAAAAATGTACACCTTGTGGCAGCCAAGGATCGGTTTGCAACAGAAAGCGACCGTGTGGAACATGCACCGAGAAAAAACGAACTTGTGCCTATAATGACATGGGGGGCCTGGTCAGAAGATGGTACCCACTGGAAGGCGAGACGAATTTCAATTTTAGGAGCAGAAGAGTGGTTCAAGACGAAGAAGGAAAGGAAGAGGTGGACACAACAGTATGTACGACATGTCGACACAGAAAAGCTGGGTGTGATGGGGAACGACCATGCCTGCGATGTGTGGAAAGATATGTATCACCAGAAGATTCCGAGCGTGAGCGTATAGTGACAAGATGCACGTATTACAATCAAGATGGAACCAAAGAAGGCTGGGATCTCTCAAAGTATGGGATTGGTGAGGATGGAGACGTGGTACTCCGCGAAGACTACGAAAACGTACCAAAAGACAGTATTAAAAAGAGTAAGGGCAGTAAAGGGATCCCGAGAACCGTGCATGAAGACCCTGTGGAAGATGAACTTGAAAAGATGGTAGGAAAATACTACCGGCTGGTAGATGTCCCATCGAGAGGAGACCAGTGCGGCAGATTCGCGATACTAACCAGTCTGAAGAACCAATATCCAACGCTGTTGCCGGTGGCAACGAGCGAAGATATTGACAAGGCAATGCAGGATCCAGAGTACCAGGACTTCGCAACCTCATCCGGAATGACTAACACAAGTAATTTCTCAGAAGATCAACTTGCGTCCTTTGTGGCGTACCTCGGAAGGAAACTATGGCAGAAGCAGATGATGCTGGGAGTGGTGGTAGAAGGAGAAGACCGCCATCTTACGTGGCCATCAGAATACAGACGAGGAGACAGTCTGGTTCTTTGGATATACAACAACAATGCAGATAAGATTCGGGGTGCACGAACAGGGCATTGGATGGCTATGAAAAGAACGAGTCCAAATGATAGAGACGCAATACGTACAAGCCTTAACCAGGAAGAACCAGAACGAAATGAGGAATACGAGGAGACAGACCCGGAAACGGATGATCAAGAAGACAACCAAATTACAAAGCGGAGAGCAGTTTTGGACGACGATCTGGACGACCTGGATGCTGGAAACAACGAAGATGAATACCAAAACTCGGAAAACATGACGATCTGGGTTGAAAGACTCAAAAACCAGCAACAAGAGCTGGATCAATCTGCAGAGCTAAGTATGTCAAAATCAAGGGCGAAGTTGGGAAAATTTGCGATGATGGCAATAACAGGAGTGACTGATTTGTCCAAACTACCTGACCCCCGGAACTACGCTCAGGCAAGAAAGGCGCCGGACGCGTACCAATTCATGCTGGCAGAGCTGGCCGAGAAAAAGAGTCTTGAGATCAACCAAACATTCAAAGTGGTACCAATTCCAAACAACAGAAAAATCATCTTATCTCAGTTTGTATACAGCAGGAAGCTGGGACCAGATGGGAAAATCGCGAAATACAAGGCGAGACTGGTAGCAAGGGGAGATATGCAAGTCGAGGGAATTGACTACATAGAGACTTTCTCTCCTGTGGTCAAAACAGCATCATACAGGATCATGTTTGCCATCGCAGCACTCATGGGATGGGAAATTCACCAGATGGATGCAGTCACAGCGTTTCTGAACGGAGAACTACAGATCCCAGTCTATATGCGTCCACCGCCAGGCTGGAATCTTCCCCCAGGATACTGCCTCGAGGTATGGAAAGCACTGTATGGACTGTGCCCGTCTCCGAGAGCATGGTACGAGAAATGGCGGAAAACTGTGGAAAGGATGGGATTCAGGGTGAGTCCATATGATCCGTGCGTCTTTATCCACGACAAAAGAAATCTCTACATCGGCTTATGGGTTGATGATACCCAAATCACCGGGTCAGAGAAGGCAGAGATCCTCCAGTTCAAGGAACAAATTGCGCAGATGTTCAAAATGACCGACGAAGGCTTGAGTACCTATTTCCTCAAAATGCATGTCGAACAGAAACCAGGTGAAGTATTCTTACATCAGGAGAGGTACGCAGAACAAGTTTTGGAAAGATACCAAGCACTACAAGCAACCCCAGTATCGACACCAGTAAACACCAAAATCATACTGATGAGGAATAAGGAGAGCCAAGCAAAACAAGAAACCAAACACGAATACATGTCCAAGATTGGGTCGATAAACTATCTGGCAAATGGCACAAGACCAGATATCGCATTTGCAGTCGGCTATCTATCACGTTTCGCCTCGGATCCAAACCAAGCACATATGGATAGCGTGAATAGACTACTCTCATACATTAGGCTAGAGACAAAAATTGGCCTGAAATACAGGAAGGAAGCTGGAGCAAACTTGCGAGGATATGCAGACAGTGACTGGGCAAATTGTAAAGACACACGAAAGTCAACAGGAGGATGGATATTCATGTTCGCTGGAGCACCAATTTCGTGGTCTTCAAAACGCCAAACTACAGTGGCACTGTCCACACTGGATGCGGAATACATTGCGGCATGTGAAGCGGCAAGAGAGGCGGTGTGGCTCAAAGGGTTCATAAATGATCTCGGGATCAAAACAATTCAGATCGACAAGATTCCGATATACATTGATAACGAGGGCGCCTACAAACTGACAAAGAACCCGGAGTTCCACAATCGCTCAAAACACATTGACATCAAGTACCATTACATCCGAGAAAAAGTGGTGGACTCAAAGGAGATTGAAACATTCCCAATCGGAACCAGGGACAACATAGCCGACATCCTAACAAAAGCGCTGACCAAAGACACGCATGAGAAAATGATGAAAAAGACTGGCTTGCTAGCCGGAAGCAAATACGAAACTGGCACAAACATAGCGGAATACGGAAACTCACTGGCTGAGCGCATGCAATATGCAAAACCAAGCAAACAAACAAGTATCGCTGAGCAAATAGAGGACAAACAGGCAAACAAAACAATGTCAGCAAAGAAGAATTTTCCAAAGCAAGATAAGAAGAACAGCAAATCCATCTCGGAGAAACATCTACAAAACACAGAACATTCTTCATCTAACACTTGGTCAAGATCTCAAAACAATCAAAATGAAGTCAACAATCTCAATCAGAATCAACGATGGGCCAGCAATGGTGTTGGAAGTGCAAGACCAAGGCCACCTCGAACCCCAAGCAACCAACAACAAGAAACGAACAAGTGCACAAAAGGACAAGACACTCGCCAAACCAAGCCACCAAGCCAACAAGAAAGCCAAGAAAGCCAAGAAATCAAGCAAGAGAGGTGGAAAGGACCCAAGAACCCCTCAAGAGCAAGTCATGGTAGCAGTAAAGCGAGTGGAGGAGGCACAGAAGGCAATCGACCAGGAGGAAGAAGTGAAGACCAAGCACATCAAGGCATTGACCGACAGAAGTGAAGCAGTGTCAACCATTGAAGCTCGAGCTGCGGGACACGATCTCAGAATTGCAAAGATGAAACTTGAGGCGGCGAATGCAAAAGTTGATATGGATCGAATCGCAGACAGACACCCGAAAATCGACTGGAACAAGTTCATGGAGGAACATGAGTTGACAAGCAACCTCGGCAAAGATACCCCATTCACTGGTCTCACGGAGGAGGAGCAAACCAACTTCGGGCAAGGTCTGATGGATGGATATGATGGGTAAGCAGAAAATTGAGGAGAACTCGAGGTCAGAGAGTCAGGGGGGGAGTTGACACAGACAGACAGAGATGGACTCTCTTACCTCTCTTTGTACCTTTGTATGAGTGACAAGAGGCAAACACTAGGTTTGCCACATATATACCAGCCTGGATATCCAGCTGGTAAGTTAGATCATCAATCAATCATATCACACTTCATACACATACCTTACACATACATGCCAGTTGCCAGTTCACAACTTTATTGACGAGGATATCGAGACGAGTAGTGGAGGACGAGATTTGGTCGGCAGCTGACTTGACGGACGCAAGAGAAGATAGATCCATCTGGATGAAGTGGACGAAATCACTGGCCTGGGGAACTGTCATGCGGATTTCAGCCATGGCCTTGTCATATTTGGATTGGGAGCGAGCAGTCAGAAAGATCCGGGATGGTCCATGCTGAGCCAATTGAAGGACTGTTTGGTAACCCAGGCCGGTGTTACCGCCTGTAACAACAATAACTTTGCCTGAAAGATCGGGAATGCTAGTTTGGGGATTGAAATTGTACTCATTAGAAATGCGGTTAAGGAAGCCCGCCATTTCGGGCGATGGTTGATATTGCAAAAGCTCGAAACTTGAATGTATTGTTGAACAATGAAGCGATGGTTCTGGCACCGTGTCGGTTCCAAACATCAAGGTCACTTCTCCTATACATATACCCAACGTCAGTAAGGCAGCCACCGTCCTGAAAGAGTATAGATTGAGGCCCGGCGAGCTCGTCCGAGTTCGTCCAGGGCCTTGTTGTTCCGTCTGCCAAGCATTAGAAGCTGCGTGCCAATCATATCGCAACGGCACGAACCAATTCGTCCAAGCGTGAACTCATCGACGAGATCAACCTGGTGTAATGTGCCAGCTCTTCTCATTTTAGAGCAACATCTCGACGATAGATGCAAGCTCTTTGCAGGATCCGATCGTCCCCTACCATGTGTTCATCTGCCTCGAGTCACGGACCAAACGAAATTTCCACTTCTGCCGCATGAACCACCTAGAATCGAGATAGCTATTCTTAGCCATGCGAAGTGTTCGTGGTTGACAGTGCTAACGCGCGTTTTGTAGCAGTTCAAATTCAGCTGCTGACAATTTTGCCATCTTGCCCTACTAATAGACAACTGAACCTCGCAACTGTCCAAAACCGACGTGGGTCAAACCACGTGCTTCATTGAGGTAGAGCTGCGCTTTGAAGATTGTACAGGAATCATGGCCGCTCCTACCCATCCTCGAGAACAGCAAAAGAACAGTTAACATCGCTCCAAAATCGAGTCTATTCTATGGCTTTGGTCCATCATCTATATGCCAATGGTTATGCTCTTGACGTCCAAGTATTCTTCCAAGGCTTGACTTCCTCCTTCACGACCGAGACCACTCTCAAGAACACCACCGAATGGCTGCTCGGCCGCACTGACCAGTCCAACTCTTGCTCCAACCATTCCGACCTTCAGAGCTTCGGCAACTCGGAATATTCGCGAAACGTCCTCGGTATAAAAGTACCCAGCTAAGCCAACATCGGAATCATTCGCTAGCCGAACCACTTCTTCCTCAGTCTCAAATGGCACTAGAAAAGCTAGAGGTCCAAAGGTCTCCTCGGTCATGAACTGCATGGTACCCTTACCACCAGTGACAACGGTCGCGGGGAAGAAATTAGGGCCCAAACTGCTATCCTTACCACCATAGTGGACCTTAGCACCTTGGCCAACAGCATCTTCGAGATGTCTCTCCACTTTGGAGATGGCTTTGGGCGCATACAGCGGTCCGAAATTGACCTTCTTGTCCCATACAGAGCCATAAGTAAAGGTCTTTCGCAACCCCTCCTTCAGAGCATCGGCAAACTCGTGCACTATGGATGCATGTACAAAAATTCGGTTGGCGCAGACACATGTCTGACCAGATGAGCGAAACTTGGACGAGATGAGACCTATTCACGAAATTCATGTCAGAGCACTGTGAGGGCAAAAGCGAAGCAGATTGAACACAAAATACTTACCAGCTACGGCCTTTTCAATGACAGCATCTTCGAAGACGATGAAAGGCGCATTACCGCCAAGCTCGAGGCTGACCTTCTTGATTGTTTTGGCGCACTCTGTGTTCAGTAAACGACCAATGGCGGTTGAGCCGGTAAAGCTCAGATGTTTGACATCCGGATGACTCGAGAGTTCCTTACCAACCGCCGGGGTGTTCTCAAAGCTAGATGTCACGATGTTCAACACACCAGGCGGGCCTCCAGCTCTCTCGAACAACTTTGCCAACGCGATTGCACAAAGTGGTGTCTCGGGAGCGGGCTTGCAGACGACCGTATTGCCGGCAGCGATGGCAGCGCCCAATTTTCGTGTCACCATAGCCACTGGCGAGTTCCATGGTGTGATTGCGGCCACGACACCCTGTGGCTGCTTGATGGTGAGAATACGATTGTTTCCCCGGGCGGCAGGGATGGTCTCTCCCAGCGTACGTTCAATACCGGTCTCGAACCAGTCGATGAAGTCAATGGCGTACTGGACACTACCAAGAGACTCAGTCCAGGGCTTGCCGAGTTCCAGCGTGCACAATGCAGCAAGGTCCTCTCGGTTGGCCTTGATCAAATCGCCCCATCGTCTCATAAGCCATCTTCTTTCCCGATGAGGCGTGAGCTTGTATGTTTCAAATGCCTTACTTGCAGCTTCAATGGCGGTGACAGTATCCTTGCCATCCATATCCGCGACTTCACAGATCACTTCATTATCTTCAGGATCTATGCTCTAAATGTCAGTCTAGACTCCTCAGCACCAACCAGCGATAATATGACTGACCTAGGACCGCGAAAGTCTTTCCTGATGGTGCTGAAATCCATTGCCCACCAATAAGTGATTTGGTGTCAACCAAAGAAGGATCTTTGAACTGGACAGTCGTTAAAAGGGGCGACACTGATCGGATTCAGTAGAAACTTACCTCATATGGAATGCTCTTCTTGAATAGCGGATGGGTAGCCATATTAAGTCCAGGACTCTATGTCGTGTGAATAATGGTTTTCTCGTTACAGAGTGTTGAAGGATCACAAAGCAAAACCTAGCCCTGCATGAAGAGACTGATTATCACTGTCTACTTGGGAGCGCCGTGAACGGCGTAACTTGTCAGGTCAGGCTGTTGTTGACTGTGGGGTGCATCTCCGCATCGCACCGAGGTCTCTTGGGAAAATGATACTCCGACGAAACTCTCCGGCGAATGGCCGTCGAGGTAAAGACATCTTCTCGAATTCCTCCACCCTTACAGTACTTGGTACAGTATGATCCGTTGAATATCTCTCCATCATCATGGTCATACCTCGCCCCCAGAGATGTGGACCATCTCCTCCAAAGTCCACTTGACGCGCTTCATTTTGGAGAAGCAAAGACAATTACCGTAACTTAGTACACAAACGAGGTATATTCCAAAAATCCGTACCAAGACACTCCGTATGCGGAGAATGAATAACCACGTAGAGGCAATTTGTAACACATCAGTACCAGAAGTAGTTCAGCATTAGACCAACGCATTTATCTACGAGCTTTACAACTCCTTTCCTTGTCGCCCTTTCACGTTTTGCCACCTTCCAACAAAGCAGAGCACAATCCTCAGCACTATGTCATCCACAGAGACCATGAAGGCTCTCGTGTTTCGAGGGCCATACGATGTGAGGCTGGAGGAGAAGCCCAGTACGATTTGAAACTACTGAACTCAGCCTGGCCCCAGGCTAATCTTCTGTGCGGTCAAATAGTGCCTCACGTCGTCGACCCTACAGATGTGGTTGTCAAGACAACTTCGGCCGCTCTATGTGGAAGGTAAGTCAGCACCGTTGAGGCCAAACCAGCGAAATACTGACCATGCGATCTCAAGCGAATTACATCGTTACCGAGGACATTCCAAGATCAATATGGAGCCCGGTTACGTGTGTGGACACGAGGGCATGGGCGTCGTGCACGAGGTTGGTAGTGAGGTCAAGATTTTCAAGAAGGGCGATCGAGTCATCGCCCCTTTTACCATCAGCTGGTAATTTGTTCACCCCTGTGTCCAGAGCATGGGGGGATTGCTAACTCTGTCTGTCTTTTACAGCGGCGAGTGCTTCCATTGCAAACGAGGCATCACGGGTCGTTGCGTCAAATGTAAATCATTCGGGTCCGTGGCTCTAGATGGCTCCCAAGCTCAGTACTTCAGAGTCCCCTTGGCAGACACCACATTGTACCATATTCCAACAGAGGGGGATTTAGGCGAGCTGCTAATTATGATGACTGACATCTTCCCGACAGGGTGAGCATCTCCATTCCTACCTCTCATAGGCCGCAAAACAGAACAGTGTTGACAGCCTCCCTCACAGGTTCAACGCAGCGAGGAATGCATTCCGAGATACACCAAACGAACTCTGGAAAGACATGACTATAGCCGTAATTGGATGTGGGCCAGTCGCTCTCTGCGCCATAATTTGTGCTCTTGAATACAAGCCCGCACGGATATTCGCCATCGACTCTATATCAAGCCGGCTCCAAACAGCAGGGGGCCTAGGCTGCATACCAATCAATTTCAAAGAAGTCGATGCCGTCGCCGAAATAAAAAAGGCAACTGATAATAACGGCGTCCACGCCGTCATCGAAGGTGTCGGTCTCAGCCCCGCTCTCAAGACAGCATACGACATCGTATGTCCCGGCGGCAAAATTAGCTCCTTTGGTGAGTTCTCGCATAGCCCTCAAGTATTCCAGTACCACAAGCTGACTCGTTGACGCGTCTAGGTGTCCACAACGGCGAACTCCCCTTTACAGCAGCAGACTGCTACAACAAAAACATCCACATCCAATTCGGCCGCTGTCCGGCACGATATGTATTCCACGAAGCTCTGCAAGGTCTCATCCGCAACAAGACTTTGATCCAGAAGATGGGTTTCATCGATCTTGTACTGCCCAGTTTGGATGAGTCGTACAAGGATGCGTTGGCGCGGTTTGAGCGCGCTGAGTTGAATAAGGTTGTCTTTAAACCTAATGGGCCTGATTTCTGAGATTTGCAGTCCAGGTTAGGTTATAGCTCTGGCTCTGATTCTAGCTTGAGAGTGGAAAACGGAGAAGGACAAGAATATGGATATGATTACGGAAATGGTAATGCCGAGTGACAAGCTTAGCTAACTCCGATACGAGAGAGTTATATTATAGAGAAGATAAGCTACCTGTAGATCTCTTGTATGCACAAAGAATAAATAGACGCCTTATTCCTTAGCCAGCCAAGCGCCCGACCACGTTCATGCGCCAAATGCATACACCAAGCTAACCAATACTCGGT
>Ga0181464_1000924_pt2 | contig 12700 bp, 9 predicted proteins | sample InSIn2gowninarea_FD_119074 | JGI IMG/M metagenome (GOLD analysis project Ga0181464, IMG submission 119074) | Clean room microbial communities from NASA Spacecraft Assembly Facility at Jet Propulsion Laboratory, Pasadena, California, USA -... ...
TGATGGAAATCACATGCGACCATCTAGGCACCAGCTAAACGCAAGCTAAAGCGAAATTAACCATCCATCGCATTGCCGACATAACACGCAGGGTATCTACGCAGATAGATAAAGTTCATCCACGTTGCGAGATGTAGAAAGCCAAGGCAGACCAGCGTATATTACATTATGCCATCGGTGCAATAATCGCGCCGCATCACGCCGTGTTTTGCATGTTAAGCATATTCCTCGTTAATGAGTCAGCGTTGCTACTCCGGGCTCTCCGTCTTGACTCGTGCTGTGAAATGGTGTGGAGGGAAGGTGTAGCGAGATTGGATTGCAACTTGGTGCAGGTGGTTACGGACGTAAAGTGCCTCCATGTTGTGTAGTAACTTGCTGTACGGAGTAGATGTGCTGAGATTTGAATTTCAGAGGTAGCGGTCGTGAGTAGGTAGGTAGGGGAACTGGCTGCCGCGCTCCGATTACTGTGATTAACTTATGTATCTGGGGTAGTCAAAGGTCCATCCTAGGGATAGCTACGCGATCAGCAGAGATATCACTTTTTAATAGTCACATCCAACCCGGAGGATCAACTGAAGCATTTCTGGGGCATCGTATTAAGACCTGCATACTCGTCTGGAAGATGATACACGCGGATGAATGTTGAGCTCAAGTTGTCGACGGACATACAGGTATAGCTTGATACATTTCCCATTGCGGGCCGATGCTAAATAAATTGGAACACTTTCTGTTATCTCAACGGAAGGATAAAACCGCTCGACTCGGTACATTATGAGCTTTAAAATACATAGGACTTCTCGAAGATTGATTCCAGTCCAATGGACAACGCAGCAAGACCATTCATAAATCACATCCAACACAGTCGTACATCGTTCATCCATGGTTACAAGTCATGAGTCGCCTACTACCACAATCCACGACAAGGATCGAAAATCATCCGAAAAAGCGTCTCGCCTGCGGGCATCGAGTTAGCATTTCTCACCACCAGTGGAGTATGATCGACTTACTAGACCTGTCAAACCACGAGCCTCTTGATGTTTCCTTGCTTCATCTACTTCTACCTTCTCTTCATTTGCCGCCCTTCTCTTCCTCAAAACGTCCCTCATGTGCTCTGGCGTGCCCTGGCGCAGCCTCCCGACTCCATTGTAGTGTTCTCCAATATGAATTGTCGGACTCACAAACCCTCCGGTTCCAGTTCCAGTCGTAGAGAAGCGCACCGTCACAGTCCCCGGGCCAGCTACATTCGTAGCCGTTGCGTCTGTATCATTCGCCGTGTAGGAGAGTGACGATGTGGCGAAGGCACTGGACCAATCGACCCAGGGTCCTAGGCTCGACGCGGCAACCGGGTAGACTGTCCTTGTAATTGTGCCTACAGTTTTGGTAGTGGTTGTTGTCGTGGGATTATCTGAATCGGTCGGATAATAGTCACTTGGACCAGTGCCGGAAGCAGTGCTATATGGCGCACTGGTCGTACTATCGGTTGTGTTGATGAACGGAACACCACTACTGCTTGCAGCATCTACTGCAGTAACTGGCGTTCGACTCAACCAGTCTGAGCAGGAAGAGTTAATGCAGGAGAAACCCCAACAGACGATTGTTGGTGATGGTGATGGAGTTGCTGATTCAAGTTGGTGCGTTGGAGTTGTGGTGAAGCAACTGCTGTAACTTGTAGGATCCGTGGCAGTGGTGTTGGAGTCGGTGACAGATGCGTCAGCTGCGGAGATTGAGGCTGATGCTGAAGTAGAGACTGACGCTGAGATCGTGTTGGCAGCAACAGGTAGTTCGGAAAGTACGACGGCGAAAGGAGAGACGACAGAACTAGTGGCTGCCGGAATGGATGAGTTAGTGGCGGAAGCCGAGAGATTGGTCTCGACAGAGGCACTTGTCGCGGCTACGTTGTATGGTGCTGATGCTGAGTTGGAGTCAGTGCTGCTGTGTAAGGTGATGTGCGAAGCTGGGATTGGAATGGTATAGCTTGTGCCTGAGAAAGTGTAGACATAAGTTGTGGCATAGGAGATGAACTCACTTTCCGAGCACGATGTTGCATTGAGGTAGGTCGGATGCGCTGTACCTGTCGCGGCTACGCCTGAGCTTTCAGTCCATGCTGACCAAGGACCCCAATATGTAAGTGATGCTGAAGGACGGCTGCCAGTCGCATTTATAGAGTTGCTTGGCCATCCACTCGTGACGTGATAAGTTGTGCTGTTTGTCCAAACAGCATCAGTGGTTGCTGATGGAACAGGAAGACCTGACGACGCGGCTGTGCCTTTTGTGCTGACAAGGGCAGTGGTATTCGTCCCAATAGCTCTTGTCGTGGACGATGAGTCTATCACGGAAGTGCTACCTGGTCTCAAACTTGTTTGTGTGGGGCTCGTGTTGTTGGTCGAGATTGTACCTGTGGTCGAGGAAGGTGCAAAGCCTGTGGTACCGCCGTTATTTGTACCTGTGCTAGACAAGGCTGTGGTGGGATCTGCATTGGTTGCGCTGGAGCTGGAGTTTACCGAAGTATTGTTGGCAAGGCTGGAAGAAAGAGAAGTTGACAATGATGAAAGGACAGTACCATTAATGCTTGTGCCACTAACACCCGTTGCTGTGGGCATAGAGGAGGTGTTGCTGGTGCTGGTTTCATTAGCGAAGGGCGCGTTCGATGGTTGCGAAGAAGAGCCTGTGGCTGATCCTCCACCGGTAGTCAATGGCACCGATTTGGACTCGGTTGAGTTGTACCCAGGTCCTGTGATGACAGCAACTATTGAAGAGCTAACGTCCCAGATCGAGCAAATATCATCACCGCATGTCGCGGTGAGGTCGCCGACATGATCCTCAGAACGGGCTGCTAAGATCGGCGTAATTGTAGGCTTGATACCTGATGTTGTACTAGTTGTTGAGAGAGTGTATATGCTTGAAGCTTCGCTACAAGCTATTCCATTGACTTCGTCGTGACATTGTCGGATAGCGAGTGGATGACGACCTCATCAAGGTTAGTCTCTTGTCATATCTCAAGCTGAAGCATTGCCAATAACCACACGGCTAGAATTGATCGAGATGTGGCATATGAGACATGACTCACCAGGCAAGCAGGAGACAATACTGGGGAGCCAGAAAGCAAGGATCGAAACTGATAGGACTTGGTCGCGCATATTTATTGTTCAGAAGAATGTTGTTTAAAAGAATGACTGCCTCCAGGTTACTTGCCACCTTACTCCTTACTGTCGACTGAAACGAGAGAAGAGACGATCGAGCAGATTTGAAGGTAGGTATTTGTACTGGTATAAATTGCTTCTAAACCTCGTAGTACCTTGGTCAAAGCATGACAACATTTTTGTGCATCTGTAGGACCACACCCTCAGCAATGTAGCCATCCTGCTCAATCAAACACGTTGAAACTCGTAAACTGCAAGGCCAAAGCAGTTCAATCTATCCAGTGTGTGGTGTAATACAGCGGTCGCCATACTTCTAGACAGGTAGATTCCAAAGATCCTTTGTTCGAAATTCGAAATACTACTTAGCGACGGCAGCTGACAAGATGCCGGCGGGAATGGATGCATGCTACCATTGACCCGATATGTGGAGTCGTAGATCAGACTCGTATTGCACCGACTTTTCCTAAGGCATGTGATCCGTAACTCCTGTGAACGAGGAGGACAGATCACTGAAAGATGCTCAAACACTTCCAGTACCTTAGGGTTGTCTGACATTTCTGTGAGCAATCGCTTGTTTGCGTAATCGACATATGAGGAGCACGGCAAGATTGGATGTGCTTACGCTCCAGGTTTCGGTAGCATGGCACGAGTACAGAGCGTGGTCCATGACAGCCATAAACATCGAGATGTTTTGTCTTTGAAACTGTACTCGCTGGTCAAGTAAGCTTTCTGTCAAGCTACCCGTGATTAAGGGAGTCGCCAGACGCCGGAACATTCCTCGGCCGGGTTTGAACATAAGCGAGCATGCCAGAGATCGCCTGTAACACATTCCGACCAATCCTTTTTCACACGCTGGGAATACTCATCTTCTTCAGACAAAGACGATTCAACGAATCATGTTTAAGATGACATGCAAACATGTAAGGTAGGTATCTCTCGTGATGAGCTGTCCTCGACCTCAGTGTTGTAATCTTAAAGCCAATGTCCTTGGGTTTCAGTTGGTGGTGGTGTTGAGCAGTTAGTTTCGTTCTGCATGACCACCCTGCAGTGATTCTGTGCAACGTGACCCAATGTCGATCGATCTTTTGTGACACAACTAATATCCACCGAAACATTGACGTCTGTACTCGGGGAAAACAGAGACACATGGTTATAAGGCTATATGCCAGTTTGCAAGAGACCATCAAATCGAAGTGACGAAGAAATCGAATACTTGGAAGATGGGATTGTGTATGTTTGATCCGGAAGTTGCAGCCTAACGAGGACTATGAGGCTGTGGTCCCGTACGCCATGCTGAGAAAGGTAGTTAATGTCCGGTTCAACGCCTTCACATGTCTCAACAGGGTGTCTTGAAGCGACATAATTCTAGCATTGCATTATCTGTCCATTGTGGATTGGTTTCGCCATTGCTGTAAGTAATGGTTCGTGAGAGATGAGTCTGAGACTGCTACCGTATCTGTCTTGCGGTTGTCACTCGTGATCTATCATGAAATCAATAGAGAATTTATTCATGAAGAGTGTGTCGTACTGCTATATCGGTTTGGCTGTGTTTCTGCGCAGACAAGCTCGAGCCGACATGCCACCCACTTGGCCAAGTAAGTCTATTGTCGTTACCAGCCTTGTGGTTGAGGTTGTTTAGTCAAACCACAATACAACATTCTGGCTACACTCAATTCACTGGCATTCGTGACAAGATCCCGAAATCACAACAGTGTTGAAAACAACTTTTGGTGAAAGCTCGTCAATTGCTTTCTTACCCTTGGTCAGGTGTGGACAGAGCACTGCTGATAGAGCTGTTGGATGTGGTCTGGCCTACCGCAATTGCCTTACCTGACCTTGTCATATTCCATTGAGATAGACTTCCGACTGGACCTCCTGCAATTGTGACCGGTTGCATATCACTGTCTTTGCCTAGAGTAGTGCCTTGATATCTTGATTCCTCTGCAGTCTTGCTGTGTTTCTTCTTAATAGCTGTAAATGGTTAGTGGAAAAAATGTATGAACTTGCTAGTCTTACCAGTCACATAATCTTCATTCTCGTCCATCCCTGCAGCAAGATCTGCAACATTTTCTAACTCACCACTACCCAAACCTCCAACTCTTCTGATATCTGCATGAACAGGCCCTTCAGCCCATTTAACGAAATTTTTCACACCTCTGAGGTCTTCAAAGGGTACCATCATACCGTCCACTTTCACAAGAGGTTTCGAGGCCTCTTCTGTTGCTCTCATTTGAGGTCTCAGAGCACCAAGGTCCTCTAACGCAAGTCGAACATCCTGAACCGTTGGAACATTGTCATTGTGAGTTCTCGCAGCTATCTGCGCAGTTTCAGAGGCCAGAAGGAGAAGATAACTTGCAGTAAGACCAGTGAGTGTGTCGACAACAGCAGGCTTTGCAACATTGAAGCCCATAGCCTTCAAGACTTGCACCACTGCAGGCCGCAAGAGTGCCGAATGGAGATCTGAAGCTGTCATTTTGATCCAAGCTGACTTGAGTGATTAAATCCTAGGTTGACAAAATGGCTGTGAACAGAAAACCAGCATGGGCCAGAAAGCAGCATGGAAATGCAACAAGAAAGTCTTACACTTCCTTCCTTACTCTCAAGCTTGGTGAGAAAGGCTTTGACGATCTGCTCCAAAAGGCAAGCATTGAGGCGTTGAGGCGACTGAAAAAGAACACAATCACCTATGTTCAGGCAGATGTCATTGACACTCAGATCAGAAAGCGTCTTGGAGTGACAGAGGAGGACAAGTCAGTCACTGGAGTCGCTAAAACTTCGGTGAATCTTTCGACCTTAACCTCCGACACGGCAGCCCTCAGTCTTGCAATCAACCAGGTAAGTCATTCTCATCCATACCCCTCCCACATCAACACGTTAGACGGGAATTGAGGTGTGTGTTGGGAATCCACGGCTGCAAATCATGGATCCTCCTCCACCGCGACCTAAGCTCAATCTGAAATTGAGTCTTTCCAGTGTCAACAATCCAGCTAACCATTCACAACCACAGACACCGGGTTCTCAGTCTGCACGAACACCATCAATTACCCTCAAACTTGGTAAATCGGGTCATGCCATCAGTGCGATTCCTCAAACTCCGTCGGAAGATGGCTATAGTGCAAACTCCTCAGCGAAGAAGCGAAAGCGAACAGGCACTTCGGGTGTCGACCTCGAGCCAGTCAGTGCCAGCAAACCTCCACGACTTCTCAAATTGATCACCAAGCAAACCCCATCTACCTCGAAGAACTCAGCAATCACCCCAGGCATCAAGTTGAAGACAAAAGGCAAAATTCCCAAGCGACCACAGGGTGTTGGTTATGATTCAGAATTGGAAGAACGAGAAGTCGACCCTGTCATTCTTGAAGCATTCGTCCTGCGTATGCTACCAGGCGATGACTGCGATTATATTCGTAAAGCCATAGCCGATGGCACTATTGGTGTCTCGGTACTACAAAAGGGTGCCGACATCAGACTGAGATTCTTGGACGTGAACGGCAGACGAGGCATTCTTATTGTCCGCGGCAACCAGTACGCCATCACGTTGGTCGATCTTCCAACGATTACTGAAGGCATGAAATCATGGGACAGAAAGAACTTCATGAAAAGCGTCGACATAAGCCAAATGTGCCTCGTACTAGGTCCTTGTTCCAACGACGATGAAGCACGAAACTATCCGCTTCCACCTGACGTCAATCCCAAGAACTACCAGTACGCCCATGGCCTCACAGCACCCATGCGAAATGTTCGAAAACGCCGTTTCGAAAGAACTGCACGAGCACGAGTAGACGACATCGAAGCCATCGAGCGCAAAGTATCTGCTCTCCTCGAGGCAGACACTCGTGCCGACGAGGTAAAATACGATGTGCTAGACTACGACCCACGAACAGTCGGCCGAGAATATAGTCCCGAATTCGACAGCGACGAAGACGCAGAAGGCGAGGAAGAAGAGGACGAAGACGACTACTTTCCCCGCCAAAATGGCGCAACGGACTCCGCTCTCGCAGGCACACCGCAGTACAATCAAGCCGAAGCCGAGGAACTCGCCGCTCTCTTTAACGAAGACGACGAAGACTCCACTGCCCTTGCCCCTGCAACAGGCACCACCACCGCCGCCCCCTCCTCCAACCTCGCTACATCAGCCGCAGCCTCGCCCGCCGACCACCCTTCTGACGCCGAAGCTCAAGCTCAAGCCGATGCAGACGCCGATGCGGACGACGACGACGACGGCCCAGATGCAGATGCAGATGTGGACGCCGACGCCGACGATGACGACGAAAGCGAGCGCGAAAACAACGACGAAAAGGCAGAAGTCCTTGCCAAGATCAAAGACATTCAGGAGAAGATCGCGGAGCAAGAAGCTAAGTTCAAAAAGACCGACAATCGTATCATCAGAAGCAAGATCTCGAAGAAAGTCGCGGAATTACAGAGCGATTTGAGGATGCAGCGACGACATGCCGGGCTCGCGGGTGAAGACGATGGTGATGGCAATGGTGGTGAGGGAGAGGCGAGTGAAGAGGATTGAGACATCTAATCTCGAGAATCGTACTGGCAATGTGCTGCTGTTGCTGTTGGCGACTTGTGATTGAGACGGGTGTATGCGGAAGGTCTGATTAGGTTTGTGTTGTCGTTCGGTATTTGCATGGGTGGTGCTCCACGGAAAGGAAAGAGAATGTACGTGCACATGTGCTATGCGCTGAATTGATGATACCCAACGTGGATGGAGTTTAGGGCTTGAGCTCGTTGAGACAGGGCCTACATGATACCATGATCGCTATAGTTGAGAAACACTATGGTTTCAAGCTACACATTGCGCGTCTTAATAAGAAATTACAGTGCATGAGGAATGTCAATCTTATTCATGTGTACATGAGAGTCGTGTAGTTCATCAACTCTAGATCTGAGTAAGGCATGTAAATTATGCATATGAACGCTAGAGCAGCGCTACAGCTTGCGACTCGCAGGCTATGTAGGTACTTCACTCGCTTCCTTGATTCATTCAACGCAGCGGCAATGCAGCCGGCGTACTTATTTGTTCACATTATCTGGCGTCTGCTGTTGCCAGACCTACATACCAGAGCAACGTACATGCTGTGGCGCGTCACAATCGACCATCCTGAACTCTAGATCCCTTGAACTGCACGTTGATCAGTCATTGAACATACAGTGCATGAATGGACCTTGCGCTCGGCATTTCGAAGCAGCCGCTAGTAGACACTGTTAATTCTAGGTTGCGGGGGCTGTGCTGACTATTTGCGCCGCCCTGCGTGCCCTGATTTGATCGACGCGCTCGAGAAACCGTTGGAGTGATGTAGTTGATTCCTCGGCCGGCGCATCACGAGCGGTATTCATGAAGGCTTGTTTGAAATCTTTCCTTCGTAGGATGGTTGTGTTGCCTGCGTGTGATTGGGCCGTCGTGGTGGTGGTCGCTCTTTCCGGTCTTTCGTGGTCAAGTGGCAGTAGGTTTTGCATTTCGATTCCTTCTTCAGATTCTGTTTGTGTTGCTGGTGGGTCTGCGCGCGATATACCTGCTTCTTCGGCGTCGAGATCTTGTGCTGGTGCTGTTGTTGTTGTCTTTGAGGTATTCGTTGGGTCGAGCGTTGCCTTCTTGTAATTCAAGGTTAGGTAGAGAAGTTGTAGGCCGAAGATGAGGATGTCGAAGACTATCAACTTGAGTCTTGTTGGAGGCGCTTGGCCGACAAAGTCGACAAGAACGCCGCCATGGTTCCAAAAGTCGTGCGGCGCTGGCTGGGGAATGGAGTGGAGAAGGTGGGTTAGGATGCAGATTGCGTTCGTCAGGAGGATGGTGGTGTTTGTGCCTTGTGTCTGGCTGGTGAAGCGGAGCAGGAGGAGTAGCGAGAGGCAATCTAGGTAGAAGGCGGCGCAGATCTGGATTAAGATCAGGTTGTTGAGGTGGAGGAGTAGGTCGTCGAGGATGTGTTTGGGCGCATATTTGGCTGCGAGATCTGTGCTCGCTGTCGTGATTTGTGATTCTGATTCCGGTTCTGGCGCAGGTTGAGAGCGCGTTGCCTCTAGAGGCTGCGGGGACTCATTGTCCATAAACACATAGTAATGGTTCTGCAGTCATGGGGGTGGCAGGTGTGTTTGGCTGAGTACGCGAGGTGTTCGCTCTACCTTCCTTGTTCACTGATGGTGCTTTCTCGTACCGCTGCTTTGGGATGGACGTGTACAGTAAACTCTACCTACATAGTCAAGAGACACAATCATAAGTTATGGAGGCAGGGTAAGTGTTAATCTGACGAACTTGGGTAGTCAGCTGGATGAATATTTGGTGGCTAGTATAACACTCAACACTGACTGCTGACAAGATGAGATGCAAACTCGTTCTCAAGCTGCTAGTCATCATAAATCTGCAATACCAATCTCACTACAGTATTGGATCCGACCAACCGTGTTCGTAAGGCTCATATTTCGTTGGTACATGTTGCTGTTCTTACTTTAACTCCCAGTGACTGCTACTATATGCATATGTTATGTTTCGCCGGCCGTAGAAGAACACACGGTTGCATAATTGTGAATCGACGACATGGTCAAAAGAAGGAACGTTACCGACGTCATATCTCATCTTTCTTATTCTGCTTTATTAGCGCGTATTACATGAGGGCGATCTCATTTTGTCCATTTGTAGTTAGTTAGATAGTAATACTTATTATCCTAGCCGTATTTTCGCTTACTGTAGCACCGCAAGCATCCATGCACCGAGTCGAAACTACTACTATACACTGTGAGATGACCGTTTCCTCGAGGTTTCATGACTCATCTGCAACGTCCTGGTCGGTAATACTATTCATGATTTCTATGTGAGCGTGGTTTGTGCACTGTGATATTGTTTACATATTGTATCAGTGAAGGGACGGTTTTTGCTTTCGCAAGTAGTACAAAGGGCAACTCAGAACTTGTGCACGACATATCTCCTACCTGTTTAGAGGCTATTAGCACCACGTCTCGCCCATAGTTCGGGCAGTCCTTCAGATATGACTTCTCTCAGCCAGCAGCGAAGCATTGTCTTTGACTCTGATGACGACGACGATGCAATCTATGAACACAACAAGGCTCGCTTGACTGAAAAAGAACAACAAGCTACGAAGCTGGAGCGACGAAAGACCCTTGCAGACCTCGATCTGAAAGGCTCATCTACTCATGATCTTGAGATGTCGGCAAGTGAAGACGAGCTTTCCGAGGACGATGATACTGGAATCCGTCATCCATACTACAACTACGCTACAGAAAAGCACGATGTTAGTGCTGACTCGAAACTCATCTACCAACGATATCGTCACGACACCAAAGGTGAATCGGAATTGGGAAGCCCATTGATGTTGAGCAAGTCGAAGACCGTGCCGCCTGGTGCGAAATTAGGCCGTTCGTCGAGCTTGGCCTCGAATGGTTCAAGTCGCTATGATGCGCGCAAACCACTAAGAGTCAGCACAGCTCGAGATCACGGAAAAGAGCCTTTTCCCACTCTCCAAGAGCAAGCTGTAGCTCACAAGGAGAATATGGCATGCTTCGCTGATGCCGCTGACGCAATGGCCCGAGATCACCAGAACCACCCACATCTGCCACATGAAATGAAAGATCCACTCCTGGCCAATGCTGGCATTCATGGAGCTGGAGCGGGCGTCGGACTTGGTGCGGGACAAGGCGGCTATGCAAAGACTGAAGGCTCGGTGGCACCCGAGGTTGAGGAGATCTGCGATAAAATCAAGCACATTCTTGACCTGAGGAATGATTATTTGACAGTATCGAACCAACGGCCTGGAGATAATCCGAAAGACGACGAGGAATGGGACGTGTATCCACGTCCACCTATACCGGTTTGGACAGATGACAAAACACGGCCTCAATCGCAGCAAGACTCACAGGACCTGGATATGAGTGATAGCGTACATATGAGCGAATCCAGAACCAACGGTCCAACACCAAACAAGAAGTCCAGTGCTAGTCTTGCCGACTCCGACAAAGGCCCACAGTCACCAACCACTAAGAGGAGGAGGAAGGCTGGCACGGCGATCGGTGAAGATTTTGACTACGACGAGTGCTACATTCCAGGGCCAGCGCACAAAAGCCATACTTTCGAACTTGATGAAGGTAGTGTCTACCAAGTATACGACAAAGATGGCAAGTCAATCGTTAATGTACCATCACTCCGGGATTATTATCAAGCACTTGACCAAATTCTCGATATTGCCTCGGATGGGCCCGCTAAAAGCTTTGCATATCGGAGGCTACAATACCTTGAGGGAAAATACAATTTGTATTCACTACTCAACGAATACGAAGAAGTGGCAGATACGAAAAAGGTCCCGCACCGAGACTTCTACAATGTCCGGAAAGTTGATACACACGTTCACCACTCAGCGTGTATGAATCAGAAACACTTGCTGCGCTTCATCAAGAGTAAGATGAAGAAGTGTCCTGACGATCTCGTCATAGATCGTGACGGACAGAAATTGACGTTAAGCCAAGTATTCGAGAGCATAAATCTAACTGCATACGATCTCAGTATTGATACCCTCGATATGCATGCTCACACAGATTCGTTCCACCGCTTCGACAAGTTCAACCTCAAGTACAACCCTATCGGACAATCAAGATTGAGGGACATATTCCTGAAGACGGACAACTTTATCAAGGGTCGATACCTTGCAGAGATTACCCGCGAGGTGATTGCAGATTTGGAGTCAAGCAAATACCAGATGGTAGAATGGCGTATCAGTATTTACGGCCGCAATCCTGGAGAATGGGACAAGCTTGCTGCATGGGTCGTGGATCATAAATTGTTCTCACCTAACGTTCGCTGGCTTATTCAGATACCACGCCTATACAGTCTGTACAAGAGCATGAGCCAGATGGAGAATTTCGAGCAGATAATCAAGAACATATTTGGACCGCTGTTCGAAGTGACGCGAGATCCGACATCGCATCCAAAACTGCACATTTTCCTGCAACGGGTGATCGGTTTCGACAGTGTGGACGACGAAAGTAAACCTGAGAGGAGACTTTACCGGAAATTCCCAAGCCCGAAGGAATGGACTACAAAGCAGAATCCGCCATACGGATATTGGATATACTACTTGTTTGCAAATATGACCTCGCTGAACGCCTGGAGAAAAGAGCGAGGCTTCAATACGTTCGTACTGCGTCCGCATTGCGGTGAAGCGGGTGATACTGATCATCTGGCTGCCGCTCTACTGTGTTGTCACAGTATCAGTCACGGCATCATGCTAAGAAAGGTGCCTCTCATTCAGTACGCATTCTACCTTGATCAGATTGGTATCGCAATGTCGCCACTCAGCAACAATGCGCTTTTCCTGACATATGATCGGAATCCATTCATCAGTTACTTCAAAAAGGGACTGAATGTATCGTTGTCAACTGATGATCCCCTGCAATTTGCCTTCACGAAAGAGCCGTTGATCGAGGAGTATTCGGTTGCTGCGCAGATATATAAGCTGGGTTCTGTCGATATGTGCGAGTTAGCGAAGCACTCGGTCGACCAATGCGGCTTCGAACTTCAACTAAAGCAACGATGGCTGGGTAAATAT
>Ga0181464_1001232_pt1 | contig 12699 bp, 5 predicted proteins | sample InSIn2gowninarea_FD_119074 | JGI IMG/M metagenome (GOLD analysis project Ga0181464, IMG submission 119074) | Clean room microbial communities from NASA Spacecraft Assembly Facility at Jet Propulsion Laboratory, Pasadena, California, USA -... ...
TGGGTCAACTGTCGTCTCGACCTATTGACTTTGGTCTGGTGTGGACTCATAGGGTTTATCTTCGATGATATCCATTTCGACCAACAATAGAGGTGTGTTTGTTGGATTTTCAATTAGCGATGAACTTGGCAAGAGTTTGTTGTATCCAAGAGGAAGTCGTTGTGGTGAAGTAGGATGGATATCCAAGACTCTTTTAGCTTCATCCAGGAAAGGACAACAGTGGAGGGCATGATCGCCTTCACACAACCTACAAGGAAACTTAGATCTTCCTTTTTCCCTATTGACCTCATTTTCACTAGTTGACGGTGTACTCTCAAGATGATCGACAGAGGTTGAAGACATCAGATTGTGCAAGAGGGGAGACCAATCTCTCAAGATCCACAAGATGCAGGGACAATCTCGATGATAGTGGTCTCCTTTGCAAATGAGACATGGAGATTTGGGTTTGGATGGTGTAGTGTTTGGATATTCACTAGACGATGCATGGTTGCCCCCTTTTCCCACTAGCTTCTTCTTCTCCTTCCCATTCTTCTTCTTCTCAGTTACTTGGTTTTTAGTGTTACTAGTTTCACCAAGCGAAGAAGGAGGAGAGGGAGAAACAAACGAAGTGGAAGGTGGGGGAGCAACTACTGGCAGGCTAATTGTAAGTCCTAGAAGGGACAATGTAGCCATGTGTGGAGCACCAACATCTCCCCAAGAGGAGAAAGGACTAGGATTCCCCCCAAGGGGAGATCCTTGATTGGTGGACTCCATTTTTTCAACCTAAGACCAACGAGGGAATAGTGATGTTATTCTGAATTAAATGAATTTTGTGACGCTTTGACACAACTTTCTTTTTCAGTTTTTAAGAGTCAAGAAAAAGCTAAAAATGACTCCAATCGCCTTCGATTTTTAATGAGCCTGAAGTGACAAGTGCTCAGATGGACCTTTTCTTTTAAGGAGTCTGAAAATGAATGAAAGTGACTACTCTGGAAATCTAGACAGAGGGATTACCAAACCAATAACAAAACTACAATATACACCTTGGTGGTAAATTATAGAGAAATTATCGAGGACTTTACGTATGCCAGTCAATCTTCCCGAATGTTGTGTTCAGTGCATTGTGATTGATAGGGTGGTAGACATGGCTTTCAAAGGATAAAGGATATCAGCCTATTGTGGTATCCCAATATATATTCGATGGTATGTGGGAGCACAAGTTCGTACTAGCACTTGTCATATCAAAGAGGAGGAATCAACCAACCTACGATGAAAACGATAGTTACCAGCCTTTACAATGCTGGAATACGTCTCTAGCCTAGACTTCTAGATGTTGTGTGTTAGGTTCCAAAGTGTGTTTATGTTCATTGATGTTTATTTTATAGTTGATCTTTCTTAAGAAGTTTTCCTTTCAATGTTCACCGCATGATGTAGATGTACAACTCCTAAATATGCAATCTAAAATGATAAGCAGTCGTTTATTTTCTTTTAGCAATGAAAATCCTAGCAACTAAGTAAAGAAAAATATGATTCTTTCAACATAGAGCAGAGAGCACACGTTAAATTCACTTTCCCTAAATCAATTTCCGCATGCAGTCTAAATGCAAATTCACATGCTTGTATTCGTTTTTCAGTTCCCTTAATGTGAGAATGACAAAACAGAAAACTAAGTACAAATATGAACTACTTTTCTTCAAAGTGAGACTTTAACAATTTCTTTTCAAAAATGAAAGGAAGACTAAGACAACACTTCCTCTTTCGAATGGAAAACTGTTTTGACACTTCAAAGAATTGATAATTCAAATGAAATACAACGGAAAAAGTGTAATCAACTATCTAAAAGAGGAAGACTTTATGACACTCTTTTCATGACTAAAAGCGACAGTTGCGACACTTTCGAATCAAAAGATGACAGTTCCACTAAGCTACTGTTTGCAAAGGAGGACTGTAAATGATGAAAAAATACATAAAAAAAACATTCAAAATTCCTTATCAATGAGGCTGAATAATGTGAGGGAAGAAGATTTCAACAGTGATATACTCATAATAGACAACAAAACTACTAAATAGAGCTGAAAACAATGAAGAAAAAACAAAAATATGGAAGCAAAAACAATCCCATTCCTTAAGGAAAACAGGGATGCATCTCACCTACAGCATGCAAGAGGTGCGATGCATCCAAAATGCTAATGAGAGATAGTGTGATGGTCTAGGGATGAGACTGAGCTTGGTTTTCACCCACAGTTTGTAGCTAAGCTCACGGATTTAGGCTGAGCTTATGATGGACAGTAAACGCAAAGTATAGGGCTGATCTAATGGGTTTATTGAGCTACCGCAAGGGCACTTAGGATGTTTGCAATTCAGATGTTCAGTTCATAAACCAACCTGGAGATTAACTGAAGCAGCATTGATCTACTTTGCAGTTGCATAGCAAAAGCAGTTCGAAGGCTAGCTGGCTTAACTTAAGGCTTCGTGTGTTGTTTATAAAGCAAACAACAGTAACAAAAAAACAAACTATTCACTCCCCAATGGGGTTTCCATTTTGTTTCCGAGAAAACTAGTGTCCATTCAGAGCTACTAGTCCCACTAAGAGGGGTAGCTATCTTAGAAACAAACAATTCAAAGTAACTTGTGTTTTCCTTTATGAGAGATAGATAAGAGAGAAGCAAAGAGTACCAATCTCAGTCTTTCACTTGGTTCCTTACTTGTTTCCTCTCTCCTTTGAGAGAGCTTCGCCAATCCTTTCTCACTTGTCCCACTTAAAAGAACACCTGTAGAGTCAAAGAAACAAAATACCATCAAAGCATAGAGATCTATAACCATAAAGAATGCAAAATTAGATGTACATTAACCATACAAATACATATACAAATACAAGATTCAGAAATATACAAGTATATGGAGGAAAACTCAAATAGCTTTATTGATAGAAGTAGTAGAAGAGAGGATTGCAACCCATATTTCTGATCCAGCATCATCCTCCCAGCATGAAAGCCCTCTTCACCTCATGAAATGTAAGATCACCCAACATACAATGTCTCAAAGAGAAACCAACAACACTTCCTTACAAATTACAAAATTCTAGCCTTTGGATATCTAATATGAGGGACCCATATATAGATATTTGCAGGGAGTTGAGTCAAATTCTAGGATTTTGATTATTGTCATTTCACTGATAGTTCTTTCTTCCACTTGGAGATTTCATGATCTCTTACTCATCCCTGGGTGAATTCAAAGAGGCAAGTGTCATATGAGCAGTTCCTAGAAGATTCTCTGAGTTTCCACCTAGAAAACTTCCTCTGCCATTTGTCTACTCTCACTCATTGCACCATACAAAAGGGTTTTTCAGTATGCATCGCACCCTCTATGTGTAGCAGGTGGGATGCATCACACCCTCAGAATGGAGCAGTCTATATGGTCCAGTTTTGACTAGTTCTGAGCAGTTTTCAGGGAGAACTTTTTGGAAATGATGTAATCAGTTGACCTTGATCCTTTAGGGTAGCAAACAACACTTTTAGGGGTTTTAGATCCCTTGGTTTATTGGCATATGTGATTGGGGTTGCAGTGCGCAAATATGTCTATAACAAAATGTAGCTACTTTGCGTCTATATTTTCCTTCCATGCATCAAAGTAGCTTTATTTCTCTGCACATAATGGGAAAAGGAACTCTACGACTAGAGAAATCATTACGTTGAAGTATAAATATATGGGTTTCTTTCCCAACACATTATACATTAAGTATTTCTTTTTGGGTCTACTTTGTGTGGATCAATGGAATTTTCCTTTATATCTATGTGTTCTCCCACATGCCTTTGTTATGCATAGACTTTAGCTAGAATCATAAGTTTTCCTTGTTTGAAAATATTTCTAGGTCTAAAATTGGTGTAAAGCATCTACAGATGTATGGAATATGTGAAGATAAATGGGCTTACTGACTATAAAAAATTGTTATCTAACTACTCTCAAATATTTCTTTAATTAATGATTTTACTCGTTCATAAATATACATGGCCATGAATTAGTCAAACAAAAAACAAATCATGTCATAATTAAAATATATAAAAACAATTATAGTTACCTATGTATCTAAAAATGGTTAGCCATGCCATTTTTAGGCTAGGTACATTACATCATTTTTGTAGCTGATCAATCTCGAACTAGACCCACGAGCTGAGCCAATAGTTTAAGCCAAGTGTTTTATTGATTGTCACTAGTGGCAACCACTAGACTGACCCTTTAACCAAATCTTATTCAAATAAAGAGATTCACTAAAAGCTTGATAATGTATCATTCAATTTTAGGAGGTTCAGTACACTGTGGATTCTTTATCAGCTAGACGTTTTTAAAGCAAGCATTCCAAGAGAAAACAACCCATTATCTATGTGTTTTATTGATGAATACCTACAAAATAGAGAGTATGAAGCCATAACCAACCTTGTGTTTAATTTTACTTGTGTAGAGTGCACCACTAAACTCAAATGAAAAAAATGAGAAACTAAATTGGTTAGTGGGAAAGCATTTTGTCCAACACCTACATTCAGGACTAAGAAAGAAATGACACATGGGCCTCATGCAAGATTTCATGTTGAATAATCCTTGTCTTTTGTTGTCTAATCGCCCTTGAGTTTAAGGTAATTTCAAGTAATAATTATGATAGTTTTTATTTATTTTTATCATATATATGTGTATTAAATTTGAAGGTGATATAAATTTAAGTTCTATTATTTAAGTTGTATCAAAACTAAGAAAAATTTCTAAAAAGTGAAAAAGGGAAAATTAAATTTAAAATTTTTAAAGAATGATCTATATACATGTCATATTTTTGGTTGGTTTGGCTCTGCAACTCTCTCACCTAGGGTTTTGGATCATAGCCTGTGCATTGTTACCCACTCTGGCAGGGGGCAATGCCTTGTTCATTGATCTAAGACAGCGGGGGCTTGCCCTGGCCCAACAGATGAAGTAAGTGTGGGACAATGGGGCCCCTTCCTACAAATAAATAATGATGGAAAAAGGTAAAAGCCATTTGGAAGGAGTGCAGATCATGAGTTCAGATACCACAGGGAAAAATGACCTGAGCAAGAAGACAAAACTGGATGGCAACACAAAGGAAACACAATTTCCAAACAAAGTAAAGGGCAGAAAAATTCTGGAAGGAAAAGACAAACCTGATCGCACTCAAGGAGAGAGAAAGAATACCAAAGAAGTGAAGGCTGCTGAAACCTCCCCCTTTAAAAGCCTGGATCCAGAAGGAGCGACCATGGAAAACAAACAACAAAGAGGCCAGGGACGTTGCAAGCCAACAATATAGAAAGCATGAGGGTTATTAGTACCGACCCTAAATTGCAAGCTTGCAGTGATCATATGGCTATTCATGCAGTGATTTGTAAGTTCATCGCTAATTGAAAATCCAACAAACACACCTCTATTGTTGGTCGAAATGGATATCATCGAAGATAAACCCTATGAGTCCACACCAGACCAAAGTCAATAGGTCGAGACGACAGTTGACCCAATTTTGTCTTCAAAAGGTCCACCTTTAGATGATAAAGTCTCTAATGAGAATGAGAATGACACCGTTCAAATTCTTTTTGTTAACACAAAATCCGATGAACAGGGGGGTAATCTACCCATTCCTCTACCACAGTAGGGAAGTTCCTTGGTTCAAGAGATTCATATGGCCATTTATTTGGTCCCTCCTCCAAGCAATCTAATCATTTCCTTTTATTGGAATCTACTAGTGAGACCCCGCCTACCATTTAATGTACCATTCCAAATCATAGTACAAGCTTACAGAATGATCATGGCTAGTACTATCAAATATGAAGGGGCTTTTGTGAGTATCCTTTCCTCAACTACATGGAAAGTGCTTTGTTCACCATCGCTTCTACCTAAGATTTGAAATCTGTTAGGCTTCAATAGAGGGACTAGTTGACCATTAGGTATCCTTCCAAATTTTCCTATAACTTTAAGAAGGAAAACCATTCACCTGAACGTGATGGTAGTCCAAGGGCCTCTAGATTACAATCTACTCCTTGGGCGTGACTACATTTACAACATGGGAGCTATTGTTTGCTCACTTTTTCAGGTGATGTGTTTCCCGTATGAAGGAAGAATGGTCCAACTCGTTGACCAGCTTTCACTCCCCAGTTCAAACATGTCTACTAATCAATTGCCATCCCTAAATGGTCTTTTTGCACAAGGAATGTCTCATCAACCTACAGTCTATCCACTTGATGATCGCGAGTGATTTTGTGAATGTGACTAAACCTAGAGGGCATGCGCCCTAGTCTGCTTCGGCAGGAAAACCCCAGATATAAGGTAGGTTTCCTTGTAGGATATATGACCAATTCGATACACCCGTCCATTTAGGAAAACGGGATCAATCTAGAATAATATTTCCTCATTGAAGGTTATGTGATTGGAAGGTCCCACCATTCACCTTTGTCTATTTCAATGGACAAAGCCAAGGAAGTGTTTTGGTTGCTACATGGACAAAACAACCCTGCTTTAATGCAATAACTTCCATATGGCAACCTGGAAACTCTACTTCTCTTTATACCTGGGGCATGCAAACCTTTTTTACCCAAGTGAAAAGTGACCAGCGTAACTCTAACCCTGTAGTCTTACTAACTTCAGCTACTTAAGTTAGGTGATTAGTCTGATCCACCATTCACCTTTGCTGAGACTGGAAGTGGTGGAAAAGTAAAGGAAATGTTTCCTGTCAAGAAACTATCCTACCTAACCTTAGTAGTTCATTAACCCTAAGGACAGTAGTTGGTCGTTCCTAGCTTGCATAGAAAAGGCTCAGAGGAAAGTTTCACATGGGGTAAGCTGCCTAAAAAATGAACCTACTAATGAGAGACATCCTTATTAGATGACTGGAACGAGCACGTTTCCTCGAAGTTCAAGCTCCTTAAAAAATAAATCTATCAATGAGCATATGTTCCACTAGAGTTCAAGCTCATTAAAAAAATAACCCACCTTCGGTAAATAACCTTTGTGATCGCATTGCTATCAGCTTTTGAACCTTGGTTGTGTTCTTACCATCACCTCCACCCTTTTAGCCAATCATACACCTCCACTTAATTATTTACCCTTTTGAGGAACAACTGTGACGAGTGATTCTTTTAGCCACCTTCTTTACACTGCCATGATTGAAAAGTTCCAAAATTTACCTGGAACCAGTTGTTGTCCAAAAACATCACTTGTTCCTAAAAAATGAGTCTCCTTTAAGCTCTTTTTAGACTCGTAAAATATGAAAAGATTGTCGAGAAATTGGCCTCTCCATCTCGTTAAAGTGATTGGAAGTGCCATCCCTCCTTTATATTTTAATCTTTTTGGACCTGAGGGATCATTACAATAAATATCGAGCACTTTTCTTTTTTGACTCGCTAAAGTGATCAGAAAAGTCATCCCTTTCATATTATTTTATACATTTTCGGACTTGAGGGATTATACTACGAAAAATGACTATTGGAGTTTCCTTTCTGTCTCTTTTTAGGCTCTCTAAAACTAAAAAGGACTGAGTTATCTGTGTTGTTAAGCTCGTTAAAACAATAGCAACAAAATTTTCCATACGGGCAAGAGCGAGTTTCACTGTTGCTAGGCTTGCTAAAACATAGTGACATATTTGCCCGAAGGGAAAATTATAGAACAATCATATGTTATCCTCCTAAAGCTTGACAAAAATAAAGAGGTACTGGTAAGCCATGACTGGGGAAAAAGGGAAAAAAATATTGAAGAACTTCATTGGCAACAGGTCGCTCTTGAACATGACACTTTCACTCCATCACCATGATTAAGTTGGGTTGGGTTATTCTGTTCACTAGTCATACCACCATTGGTCCTTCGTACCATCCATTTTGGGGTTAATGCTACCAATCCATTCTAGTGTCAACAATATGCTCAAGAGAATTCGCTCGGAGAATTCACCAACCCAGCTAATGCCTCATTTGTTGCAGTACCTTCACGCTCCATTCTTTCATGATCGTCACCTTGAACCTTGTATCATCAGATCATTTTCACCTCCAAAAAATCATTTGGTATATTCCATGTCATAGACGGGTCACCTCTTGTTCACATTAGCTCATTATCCAAGAAGTCAAATTAGGAACAACCCTTTCAGTACTTCGATGCTTTCATGCCTCAATGGCAAGTTTCTTATTTCTGGCAATAGGTTTACATCAATGGCCTTCGACTGAAATATATACGTGGTGTTTAACATTGACTCATGTATTCACACCACGTGAATTATACTGCAATACCTTGAGGGTCATTATCATTATCGGTGATTCCTCTCGCGCTTCTTAACAACTTACATAATTGGCTAGTAATCAGGCGATGTCTTTCCATGTTTGACACCAGAACATCTTTTCACATGGATCGACTTGTACATCGGGTGAAGATTGAATGAGTTTGAAGACCCTGAATCTAGTTTCATCCATCTATGCTGCGATATATTCAGGAAAATAAAAGCTTCAAATGTACTCCATAGCTGCACAGATAATCATCCAAGATAAGGGATGATGGCTCTACCAGAATCATCAGTCTGCTTCACACACGATTATCTGTCCTATATACATATAAATGAATTTATAAAGCTGAGCATGGGAATGCTTGCCTTAGCTAGATCATGAAAATATTATGAAGATAATGTATTGTATTGTATCTTATTACAGGTCACCTTCCAGTTCGAAAAACCTCGGATCCTCATGATAAAACATTTCACCCGACATCAGAAGACTTACAACCTCATGCTTTAGGGGGAAACTGTTATAGAAATATTTTGGCATTGTAACCCCAATCACATATATCAATAAACCAAGGGCTCTAAAACCCCTAAAAGTTTTGTTTCATACCCTAAAGGATCAAGGTCAACTAATTATATCATTTCCCATAAGTTCTCCCTAAAAAACTGCTCAGAAACTAGTCAAAACTGGACCATATAGACTGCTCCATGCTGAGGGTGTGATGCATCCCACCTGCTCCACACAAAGGGTGCAATGCATACTAAAAATCCCTTCTGAAGGGTGCGATGAGTGAGAGCAGACAAATGGCAGAGGAAATTTGCTAGGTCGAAACTTAGAGAATCTTTTATAAATTGCTCATATGACACTTGACTCTCTGAATCTGCTCAGGGATGAGTAAGAGATCACGAAATCTCCAAGTGGAACAAAGAACTATCAATGAAATGACACTAATCGAAATCCCAGAAGCTAACTCACCCCCCTGCCAATATTTATATATGGATCCCTCATCCTAGCGATCCAAAGGCTGGAATTTTGTAATTTGTAAGGAAGTGTTGCTGGTTTTTCTTTGAGACATTGTATTGTTGGGTGATCTTACTTTTAATGAGGTGAAGAGGGTTTTCATGCTGGGAGGATGATGCTGGATCGAACAGCTAGGTTGTAATCCTTTCTTCTACTACTTCTATCAATAAAGCTATTTGAGTTTTCCTCCATATACTTGTATATTTCTGAATCGTGTATTTGCGTATGCATTTGTATGGTTAATGTACATCTGATTCTGCATTTTTTATGGTTATAGATCTCTATGCTTTGGTGGTATTTTACTTCTTTGACTCTACAGGTGTTCTTTGAAGCGGGACAAGTGAGAAAGGAGTGGTGAAGCTCTATCAAAGGAGAGAGGAAATAAGCAAGGAGTCAAGCGAAAGACTAAGGTTGGTACTCTCTGCTTGTCTCTCATCTATCTCTCGTAAAGGAAAACACAAGTTACTTTGAATTGTTTGTTTCTAAGATAGCTACCAGTCTTAGTGGGACTAGCAGCTCTGAATGGACATTAGTTTTCTTAGAAACACATTTGGTTGTGAATTATAAATAATATAGTTGTCATAAATAAATTAACAAAAAAATCATAAATTACTATATATATTTTCTGTAAGTAATGAAATACTACAATTATGGAAAAAAAATGTAGTAGCTTCAAACAATACTTTCAAGTTATTTCCATTTTGCATTTGAATAATTTTTTCTACTCACCTACAGAGCCAAACTAAATGGCATGAAATATCCAATTATTTTCTATGATTCATACATATTTAAACAATCATGGACAAACATTTCATGTCACAATATTATTATTTTTTTGCAAACTTTTAGTTGATTGCAACCAAGTAGTCAATAATTATTCCAATTTTTTCCAGATTCTCTTTTACTACCAACAACATATTTTCATGTAAGTAATTTTATACATTTCAATCTATTGGGTCTTTGACATAAGTCACTAAATTGTTTCTTCATACTTCACAAATGTAGATTGTTAGGCCAACCATATCTGTGTAACGTGAAACACATAAAATCATAAATGCATATTGTTAAGACGACCAAATGCATGTTTCTTAAAACATAAAAATTAAGAGATGCATGTAAACAAAGGAAAAACAAAGAACGAAAAACCAATAAAATATTATTAAACTCGAAACACGTTGAAAATAAATGATTTTCAAGTAAAGAAGCAAAGCACATAAAACATAAAAATAAGATGTACTTACTAGTTTGATGTGTTTGAATTTTTCTATTTTTTTTATGATTGCATGGGTTACACCTTTGATTTTTCTTATTAATAGTATCTACAACTATATTTCATACCAATTTACACATATCTTCTGATGATGTTAAGTGACTAATGAGTTTTACAACTCTTTGCAACATGTAACTTGAAAAACATGAACTAACAAATGCATCTAAAGAGAGAAAAAATAGAGCATTAAAAATCTAGTAACATATGATATAACTTGAAACATAAAATAAATTAATGGGAAAAAGTTTATATTTCTAGAAAATAGTTTCAAGTTACTATCATTTTTCATTTCAGTAATTTTCCTTAGCCATGTGCAAAGCCAAAGTAAATGTAATGAAATGTTTGATTCTTCTGCGTGGATCTAATCGCATTATTAATTTTTTGTGGATACTTTTAAGCTGATTGGAACCAAATAATGAAGAACTAATGTAGTTTTTTTAGATTCTCTTGAACTCCTAGCAACATATTTTCATGGAAGTAATTATATGCATGCAAAAAATATTCATTTTCATCACTTGTCTAAATTCCATTAATTCTTTGTCATAGGTGACTAAATATTTGCTTCATACTTCACACTAAGCATATTGTTAAGTGAATTAAATGCATAAAACTTGAAATACATAAACAAAAATATGCATATTGTTAAGACAACTAAATCTTAGTATCCTTAAACAAACAACTAATATATCCATGTAAACAGAGGAAAATACAAAGCACGAGAAATACATGAAAATAATATTTAACTTGAGACACATTGAAAATTAATTGTTTGCAAACGAAAACACAAAGCACCTAAATCATAAAAGGAGGATGTAATCACCCTACTATTGCAAATCAACACTTAGATTTGGCCATCAATGTTGTTAAATGGCTAGAACATAATTATTTTAATTAAATTTTGATCTTCTCTCTCAGTCTTAAACTAGAATGCCACTTGCTCCAATTGTTTTCAACAAATTTTTGGTTTTAACTAACATTTTAGTTGAATTGACCACTTTAATAAAGAATGATTTTTATCATCTGTGTTCTTATTTTTTAATTTATTTTTCACTTGAAACAAGTTTAGTGGTCATATTTTTTATTAAGAACAACTTGTGTAATCTTCCTTTTGGCATCACCTTGTGCGAAGACCTTTGCATCTGATTTCACTAGTTTTAGACGTAGTAGGCTTATGAAATAAGGGAGACTTCATCACTCTAGGTGAACTCTGTGAAACTAAATTATGTGCAGAAGAAAGGTGTAACACCCTTATATTTTTATTTTTAAAACATTCACTATTTTTAGACATTGAATTATTATTGGATGGAATGGTTATAGAGGCCATGATTGGACTTATGAAATGATGTAAATATTTTATGTAATAAATATTCAGGAAATAGCACTAGATTTTTAGAATACTTCTTGTCAACTTATGAAAAATTGTTGGTGGTTAAATCCACGTGATGGACCTTCCCTAGAAGTCCTCTAAAAATCTGTAAGAGAAAATAATTAAAAATATTAACATAATGGGAGAGAAATATTATGTTAATCACTTCATTGTAGAAAAATACTAAGTGATGTAGAATAAAGCATAGTGGGAGGGAAAGATATCCTTTAGAGAAAATGCAAATACTATTTTTCAAAAAGAAACACAAAACAAAAAGGGCTAGGAAAAAGGCTAGTAGACCTTAAAGAAGGATGGTCCTAAAAATCTACTAAGAAGAAAGATATAAAATAAAAATAAATAGGAACCACAAGGGTTGTTGATTCTGGATGGAAAGAAGGTCTTAGATTTTGGGGAACTATTGGATATAGTTCATGGTTGGCTGGAACATACTATGTTCTTCAATATTCTCCAAGCGTTGGTTTACAATTAGATGATATTTTGTTTGTTTATTTTATGCTTTACTACTGAGTTATTTACTACTACAAATTATTAGATACAAACACTACTGTTGAATTCTGCATCTAAAATAAATGTGCATATGTTATGAAACGAGCTCAAGAAAAGATAGAAAAGATAGATCAATGCCTTAGAATTCAGCCTCTTCAAGGGGGCAACCTCCTTTACATTACATAAATGAAAAATTCTTTGATGATACAAATGACAAAACCTCCTTTCTATATATAAGAGTCTAAGGAGTCACAATATATCCCAGCCGACCTAACAATAATAATATAAAGCCACAAAAATAACAATAG
>Ga0181464_1000683_pt2 | contig 12695 bp, 7 predicted proteins | sample InSIn2gowninarea_FD_119074 | JGI IMG/M metagenome (GOLD analysis project Ga0181464, IMG submission 119074) | Clean room microbial communities from NASA Spacecraft Assembly Facility at Jet Propulsion Laboratory, Pasadena, California, USA -... ...
CAACAAACTATTATGGAGCTACAAAACATATGAGAAAACCAACAAGCTGCCAAGAGGAGGAAAGCCGAACTGACACAACTTGAGCAAGAAATCAATGCTAATCATGAGTATTGGCTTGAGAGAGAAAATATCCACTTAGAAAAGTTGCTTGAGAAGGCCAACAGAGAGAAAACTATGTTGAGGCACATGGCCTACCACTACTTGGTGAGAAACAAAGTGTGCAAAGCAAGAATCAGGAACTTGAAGGCCAAGTTGAAGAAAGCATCAAGGAAGCGGAAAGAGAAAGATAGACTTCAAATCTTGGATGAGGCTTCCTTGCCCCAACACAAAACTTAATGAAGGACACTCAGCCAAAATTTCAAGAAATTTGGGACACTTTTTGCAATTTTTAAATTTTTGGCCTAAAAAACAGGTTTTTCTACTTGATGTGCCACACCACCTGGTGTGTGATTTTGATGGGGACCTCCTTTTGAGGAAAACTCAGCATTTTTGGAGTTGTCATGGAAAAATATGCATGCCCACAAATGGCCAAGAAATTTTGACAGGTTTTGAGCTTCCAAAAAGGTCAAAAACACCTCAAAAGTGACCTTTCTGCCCCTTTTTAGACACATAGGAAGAAGTGTTGGGAGAACTTAGTTTTGGAGGGGTAAATGGAGGCCAAATTTAGAAATTCCACTTTTTCTGAAATGTAGATAGGCATAACTGTTACACAGTAATTTGTCACCGTCCCAATTACCCCTCTTCCCCACTTTGGAGGACTCATCCCGGGACCTGTGAGAAGTGACACAACTTGAAAACACTTGCATCATATTCCCCTAAGTATGGACTTCACATGCCCTAAAGACATCTCCTGCAAGATACCCTTAAAAAGCCCCATTTTTCCATTGGCACGGTTTCCCAATGTATTGCTCGCGCCAATGGGGGAAATCCAACAAAGAGGGCGCGCTAGTTGGCGCTCTGTCTCAGTGTCGGACCAGCGCCAACCAAATTTAGTAAAGTTTTTGACAAACTGGCACGTGAAGGTTCTTTCCAAGTCATGAAATCTATCCGTGAAGGCTTTCCTAGGGTAAAGCCAACTCGCTCGATGACAGAGCCAACTCAATCGATGTTGTCATTGATCTTATCTCCTTAAGGATGAAGCCAATCCCATCTCCTTCCCCTATCTATAAAAGCTTGTTCTCTTGCCTTTGACAAGCTAATGGGAATTTTTGGGAGTGAAGGATAGCGATAGCTCTGGTCCCAGTTCCAGCAGGAGGAGAATCATACTTTCAGAAGGCCAGGGGATTTCTGCAAGGAGTAAGGAGATTCTTGTTACCAAAGAGAGAGAGGCTTGTTTCCCGTCCCAACAAGCTTTGCAAGGCATGTGTATCTGATCACCCAGCCAAAGGAGGATTTGACGTCAGAACTATGGTTGTATTCTTCTTTGTTGATTATCAATAATAGATGACTATCATTATGGTTCCACTCTCGTCGTTTATTGTGATGATGTTTGAGTTATATATTTTCTAACCGATATATAGTTGCATCTATTGGGTTTTATGCTTGTATTTGTGTCGTTCTTTGCATGTGTAGGTGTTCATTCATGGAGATCATGGGGATCGTGACTGGCCAGAGCAAAGGATCAAATCTTCTACAATACTAGCATTGGAATCCAAGTAAGCTCTCATCGCTTACCTATAGTTTGCAATTAGGAACCTGCGTGTTAGCATTGTTTGATTGTTGCTAGACCCAATCTGGGCTAGTAGGGATCGCCTCTGTCCGCAGAGGGGATTTACCTCCACAACAATAACGTTTCAACAAGCCCACTTGGAGAAAATTGGGACACCGAGAAGGCCTCCAAAATTAGCTGCAAAAAGGTGCTACGCATAGGGAAATCAGTGCGGCACATAGGAGGAATTTTGCTCATTTTGGCCAAAAAACTCTGTTTTTCGCCTAGTTTCTTGACAATTCGACTTTTATCTTTCTAATTGTCAAATTCATGATGTAATATAATATGACTTGATGGATTTTGATGTAATTATGCTAAATTTTCACTCATAGACGTAGATTCGTCCATGAAAAGGTAGTTTGCAACTGAATGAATCAGTTCCCTAGTTTTTAGAGGCAAACTGTTCCACTGCCTACTTTTTGGTTCTTAGTTTAGAATTTGTTAGAATAACTCCTAAACTTATGAGCTCAACCCTTGGAGGCTAGGATGAGTTTTTGGCTACCTCTATCTTGTAATTTTTTAGTCATTAGAAAAGGTTGGACTTTTGAGAAAGTTTGGAGCTTCATTGTATACTCATTTCAACAGTTTGGCTAAGGAATAGACCAAGGTTCGCAGCACTCTATGAGATTCTTGTGGCATATTGTTTTGGTATTGTGTTTCCTTCTGTAATTATAATTTTACATGTGTTTTATGTATGCCATCATCTCTCTTTGCTTCATCTTAACTAAATCAAACAAGGATAAAGGTAGAATCCATTGAAATTGCAGTGCTCTACCTAGGGTCTTATTTAGTTATTTATGTTTTCAGTTGTTTGAAGAGGATCCCTGAGACTTGCTTGCCCTCTTCAACTTCTCACCTGTCTAAAATCTCTCCATCTCATTCAATTTGAAGTACCAAACCATTTTCCTACATCGCCCCATAGAGATCTCTGCAAAATTGAGCCTCATTCCACAGACCCAAATATGCCTTTCACATTTGAACCAACAAAACATCATCAAATTCAATTAAACTTTTCTAAACACATACCTAGCCTACAATCAATCTTCGCTTCAAGTCATCTTAAGCCTCATTGATCAATTTTTGTTGAGATTGACAAGGAGAGAGCCCTCTGCCAACTTGGTAGGGCTAGCTACTAGGTTAAGCGTTGTTTGATGTTATCCTAGATCCTACTTTTCTCAGCCTAAGGTAGATTTAGGCACTAACATAGTGGTGACCATACTGGGGAAAATATTATTTGTTTGTTAGTGTTCTTCATTTTATAAACTACAGATAGAGCCTGAAGTTATGCTAGGTAGCCTTCAGTCAATCTCCAGTCTAGTAATATAAACTAAACATCTGACTTGCAAATTGCCCCAGTACATGTATCAAAGTTAGATCTGATTGTTGATGGTGGACAATGATCTGACACAGGAAGGCTGAAATCATTCACCTGGTGACTCCAGTGTTAAAGAATCCCAAGGTTCAGAATTTTTATGGCAACTCCACTCTTCAAAGAACCAGTAGCCTGAAGAATTTCTTGGTGAATTCATTGTTATCAAAATGGATTTGCTAGCTCGATGGTATGCTCCCATGAGCCAAGATCATATTCCAGGTTTTCCAAATAAAATTCCTAAGGTAGATTGGCAAAGGAATTTACCTATGTTTAAAGATGATAACAGGAATGATGATGCTTTACATCTGGTTAGATTTCACATACATATTCGCAAGTTGAAGGTTGATTTTCTTGAAGACTGCTTGATGAAGATATTCATGTCCACTCTAGAACGTGAAGCCCGATCTTGGTATGAAAGTTTACCACCTGCTAGTATTTACTATTTAAAGGATTTTCATGCCATGTTCTTTGAAAGGTATAAAGAATATCATCCATCCTTAACTTTAGTTCAGAACTATTGCAAACATGTTTATAGTTTTATTGAACATCTTGAGAAAGCTTATGAAGATGATGACTTCATGGACGATGAGATCATGGAGGCTCTGTACGAAAATCCATTTCAACAGAATAAAGAGAACTTAGAGGATACTCATCAAGATGCTCAGGAAACTTTGCAGCAGGATTGAGATCTTAGTACAATGGAAAATGATGAAAGAGAAGGTTTTATTTCAGATCTGTCCATAGAAGAAGACATCATGCATGAAAGTCAAGTTTCATTTCAGTATGTGATAAATTCAAGTAAGCTATTTCAGATCTAGATTTAGATTATGATGATGAAGACAACCTTGTTTTGAATCCCATGAAGGAGAGCTCTACTGTTGAGATCATCTGGAATGAAGAAGACAAAGTTATTGACCCAAGCCTTCATGAGGAGGTAATCCAGTTGTTAGCCTCCTATACCAATAGGTTTCATATTTCATGATTGACTGTTAAAAGTGCCAAATATGTCATATTTTTCATGCTGCAAAGGTTCCATATTTCCAAGAAAACTCAGAAAATTTAAAAAATGTAAAGAGGGTATGCCCTAAAATAATAATCAAAAGGAAAAAATATTGAATGGGCCAAAGGGAAAAATAAATGAAATGAACCCCAATCAAAGACCAAGAAAGTCTGCTAGTTCAAATGCCACTACTACATTCCATTTTTTGAAGAACTATTCCATTTTTGAAGGATTTCACAGTTTAGGGAAGGCCAAACAGCTTAATCTTGGCCTCCCTAGGTTTAAATTGCTTGTTTTAGAGATAGAGAATAAATATCTGTCCAAACTGTTTAATCTTGGCAGATTGTTAGATAGGTAAAGAAACAAGGGTGCTCAACAGCTTAATCTGAGCCCCTGGAAGGTATAAGGATAGATTTAGATAGGAGGATAGCTAAAAGAAAAGAAAAAAAGCTGGGTTTGCTAGTTCAAGTGCACCCAAACAAAGAGAAGACAAACTGTTAGGTAAGTAGGTTGGGTAGGCAGTTTTGAGGTTGCTGAATAAAGAGTTGTGATCAATTTTGTGTTTCAAAGTGTTTTATTTACTTCAGATCACAAGTGCAAGGCAGTTTTCACTTGGAGCAGCTCAACAAAGGCATGACTAACTTCCCCTTCATCTTTTCACCCAAATCACTCACTAATTTCCCCCAGAGATGTTAAGATCTGCTTAAAATCTCTAAAAATCATCATATTCCATAACATTTGCCTAAGTAAAGATCTGCTTTACTTAGGGGTGCTCATATTCATTCTATAAGTCTTATTTCCCTTTTAAAGACTAAGATTTCTATGCTTAGCGCTTTTCTTCACAAAATCATATTAATTTCTAACTTTATTATGTAAATCCCTCTTGATTTTCCCCTTCCCATATTGAAAATATGATATAAATCCCTTTTTTATACATATCCCCTCCTCTGGTTGAAATATAACCATAAATACTGCCTTGGGAATTACTAAGTTTGCTTCAAACTTACTAAGAACCCTCATTTTTCTCATTTAACCATATTCCAATGCGTAAAGCCCTTATCACTTCATAAAACCCCCTTTTGATGCATTTGGACTTCTTCCATTGCATAAATCCCTTCCTCCGATCTCATTTTTTCCCTTCTCCGATCATAAGAACCCCTTCCAATGCAATCGGACCCCTTCTGACGCATTAAGAACCCTTTCCAGTACACATAAACCACCCTCCGATTTCAAAAAACCCTTCTCTGATCATTATAACCTTCCTCTGATCCAATTAATCTTCCTCCGATGGGTTTTATCCCCCTCCGATGCGATATCACGGTCGGAGGTCGCAATAGTAGTGTTGGCCCCATTTATTTGTGTCTCTGATTGGTTTCCCCCGATGCGATAATCACAATTGGAAATCGCAACACATTCATGCCCCAGTTCGTTCCTCCGATCACCTCTACAGATACGATATTGCTATCGCACCCGAAGCGATATCGCTATCGCAATCTCCAATTTAGCGTAAAACCTTGTTTTATCGTAAAACACAGTTTTACCACAAAACTTGGTTTTACCACAAAACTCCATATTTCCGCAATTTTTCTAATATATCGCAAAACTCATCGCTATCGCAATATCGCTGTCACGCTTGTATAAAGGCCCATGTCCATAGCCCTCTGCCGACGCGATATGCCGATTGCGCCTCCGCCGTCCGATTAACCCACCTATCCAACTCTCCATATTACATCACTTGCCCATATCGCTTCGCTCATCGCTATTTTTCAAAGGCCTTCGCCCATTCCTCCCCCGATATCCGATCGCCGATGCAATATCGCGATCGCTATATCGCAAGCCATATGCATATAAAAGTCTTTGCCCCCATGACCCCTTCCGATGCGATATTGTGACTTAATCGCAACCATTGGATCTGCCCGCGCTAGATCCAACGGCCCTCATATATTCAGTGCTACAGTGATCGCTCCCACCCTGTTTTTCATCAAATTTCCCGTATAAAGCGTTTTTTGCCTTAAAAAGGGAAAAAAGGCCATTTCTTCATAATTTCTATTCGGAGCCTGAACGCGCTCCATCTTCAAAGGGAAGCATGTCATTCTTCACCCTTTTTTGATCACCTCAGCCCAAATTAGCTCCAGACAGCAATATTTTGGCCTCAGCATAGTTATTAGTATCCAATCCTCCACCATTATGCAGTATTTCTTCATTTTTGATAATATTTTGATCGGCCAAGCACCGAAACATTCCTAAAGCACCACAGCAATTCCTTTTTGCCATAAAGTGGTAGGCAAGGGAAATTTAGCAGAGTTAAAGTGTATCAGTGGGGCAAAAGAGTCTGATTCACCAAAAAGTGTATCATATAAAGTGTATCAGTGGAAGAGTTAAGGCCAAAGTAGATGAGCAATAAAGAACATCCAACAAAGTCAAAGAGTATTAGTGGAGAGTTTAAAGCTATTAAAGGCTCACCAGATCAAGATTAATGCACATAAAGCCACCTGAGAGAAGTGCTTCAGAAACCAAGGCACAGTTATTGCAGAATGAACAACACAAAGCCAAAAGGACGCATATTAACTCATTTTTTGATGGAGCTGCCTCCAGCGCAGCAGTAACTAGATATTTTCATGTTTCTTGCAGATTAAGTTAGGTTAATCTAGATATTTTTCCTCAGATCTTCTAAAAGATATTGTTTGTACATATTTTTCCTATAAATACCTCCCCAAACTATGTTTTAAGGGTTGGTTGGTTGATTAAGTCATTTTAGACTTGCGCTGTATATTTTGAGAACTTTTATGAACAAAGATTGCTGGAATGCATTGCTTATGACTGGTTGGTTGTGGATTTGATGTCTGAAGAGTAGATTACAGAATTCTCGTGCTACTTCATGGATCATTAAGTCTTTCTTACCTATTTACAATTTCTATGTTTAGTATATCATCCACGTATAATGATCTAAGTTGCAGAAAAGAATAATAGCTCAGACTTTGCTTTGTTGTACTCTGTGCTCAGTTTCTGTGATTTTCTATGTTTTCTTCAGAATTAGGCATGAATATGAATTCTTCATTGCTTGTATTTACACCATTTATTTCATTTATGAATGTTGTTTAGGAATCCTTAGTTGCTCCTAGATAACATTCACTCACTTTCCCTTTGTTAAGCTGAATGAAAGATTATTAACTGCCTTTCATTCCCTGACCTCCATTTCATCTTGATTCTAGCTTGAAGTTGTTCCATGTGTAGCTATCACGCTTTGTATTCCTCTTTCACCAAAGAAAACACACCCAGCAGCCCTTAATCCTTGACTCCATGCCCAATGGTATGAATTTCTCACTTTGCATGCCAACTCTGCTTGAAAACATCATCCATCCCACCAAACTCAAACAAAACCCATGTACTTCATAACTAGTCTAAAATCACCCTTAAACAAAGCTAAATTATAAAGAGAGAGCTCTCTCTGATTGCAGGTAGGCCAGGACCTGCAATCTAAAGATTGGTTTGTGGTTACCTCGGCCGTATCCCACTGGAGCCAGGGGACAACCTGAGTGTTAACATCATTGGCGACTCCACTGGGGAAGAATGAATTTTTCCAAAATTTCTTTCTAAACCACAATATTCCTAGAAAATTCCCAAAAAACAAGTTCAGAAGTTGGCTCCAAAGAAAAAGACCCGTTATACCAGATCTAATCCAGATCCAGATCCCCCAGCTATTTTTGAGAATCCTAATTTAATCCAAAGAAACCTTAGGAAACAAGAACTAATCAAAGATATTGCTAATTCAAGTCCTGAGGCTGTTCAACAAAGTTATATTCCAACCCCTGCCAAAGTTTCATTCCATCCTCACACTATTGTTTCTCCTAGTTCATCATCCACCTCTCAAAGTACCTTTTCCACACCTCAATCCACTGCACATACTCCTATTATCCCAACTGTTCCAGTCATTCAATTTGTTCCTGTTGTTCCACTTATCCCCGTAAATATGGCCAATAGATATGCACCTTTACAGTTACCTGCAAATCCAGGGGCTATGCCTTAGGATTATCAAACCAAGATCACTTATTTTGATGGTACTGGTTCTTACATAGCCCTGCAACATACCAAGAAAATGCAAGATTAGTTTGAGAACTATGAGATAGATGATGATGGTGTAAGAATGAAGATATTTGTTCAAAGTCTCACAGGAGATGTAAGGCCCTGGTTTAGAGCTCTTCCTGCAAATTCCATAGGTGACCCAGAGGCCCTTTACCAAACTTTTCGTAACAGATGGGAGAAAAAGAAAGATCCACTTCACATATTATCTGAGTATGATACCATAAAAAGAGGCCCTCAAGAAGCTGTCTTAGACTACTATGCTAGATTCAACAATGTTTACAATGCTATTCCATAGAACCATAGACCTCCACCTGATCTAGATTTATATAAATTCCCTGATGGGTTTGATTCAGACATGGCATATCAACTGAGAGAAAGAGCCCCTCAAACCTTAGCATACATGCAGAATATAGCTGTTAGTGTGGAGGCAAACCTAATTTCCAAGCGAAACAGAGCAAGAGCTGAGATAAGAACTACTTTTAAAGAAGAACCATCAGCCTTAGATAAAAAATTGGATGCAATTATCAATGGCGTGCACAGACTTGGAGATAGAGTAGAAAATGTTGAAAGAAAATCATCATGGGAAGGACCACAAAGTAATACTATCAGAAACCCAAATTTTAGGAAAAACCAAAATCCAAATGTTGGAAGGGCTAGCCCAGATCAAGATATAAGACCTCATTTCCAAGAAAACTATGCAGAAACATCAACATCTAGTGAGCCAACAGAGGACACTCATATCAACTTGATGGGTTTGAATGGTGAACAACAAGTTTTTCTAACCCAAGAAGACCAAGATGATGATGATATAAATCAATTCCAAACCAAGTCCAGAGAGTCATTTGACTTCAGAGAAGGTTATGATACAACTATATATGAAGTTCATGAGCAGTACAAGTTGAGAAGTAGAAACATAGATGTGCTAGAACCTGTCAAAACAAAGGATACCAAGCAGCCTAAGAAGATAAAAGACAAAACTGTTCTCACAAAACCTTCTGATAAAACAGGCCCAAACCCAAAAGAAGTGATTGTAGAAGATGTAACAGATGTACAGGCCTCTAATAATCATTCATTGGTATGCTCTTCCTCAAAAGAGAATTCAAACAGCACTCCTCAAAACATTTCCCAAACTGAAATACATTAAGATAACACTGAAAATCAAGAGAAAACCGCTGAAAGTGTAATTGAAAAAGGAAAATATGCTAGTCACAATACAAACAGTCAATCAGAGAAGCACTTTGATTTAGAAGCAGAAATTGGTAAATTGAAGATATCTATTCCTCTCTTTGAGCTTGCTAAACATGATGTATATAGACAGCAAATTAAAAGATCGCTGCAAATGCCAAAGAATAGGGATGATGTTAATGTTTTAGATGATACACCTGAGTTACTTTTTGGTCTAGAAGTCGATGGAAAAATAGCAAATGGAGGTGTTCTTCCCTTTTATGTTAGTCTACACATCCATGATAAAGTCTTGCACAATGCAATGTTTGATTCAGGAGCCTCCCACAACCTAATGCCCAAATCTATAATGGAGAAACTAAACCTAGATATCACAAGACCATACAAAGACTTATTCTCATTTGATTCCAGTCAAGTCAAGTGTTTAGGCCTAATCAAATATTTTTGTGTGTCCTTAGTCCAATACCTGAACAAAACAATCCTAATGGATGTGGTGGTAGCTGATATTCCACCCAAATATGGCATGCTATTATCAAGATCTTGGGGAGCCAAACTCCAAGGTTCTTTGCAATTAGACCTCTCCTATGCCACTATTTCAGTCTTTGGGCAACCAAAGAGACTGTACAGAGAAACATTGATGAAATATGTGGTAAGTAGTGAGGAAAAGCCCCAAAACTTTCCTATCTATTCAATCCATTTTGATATGGATTCTTTCATCTTGTTTAATGATAATAGTTGTCCTTGGATTGATGATAATCCTTTGGTATTTTTGCCATAAAGTGGTAGGCAAGGGCAATTTAGAAGAGTTAAAGTGTATCAGTGGGGAAAAAGAGTCCGATTCACCAAAAATTGTATCAGATAAAGTGTATTAGTGGAAGAGTTAAGGCCAAAGTAGATGAACAATAAAGAACATCCAACAAAGTCAAAGAGTATCAGTGGAGAGTTTAGAGCTATTAAAGGCTCACCAGATCAAGATTAATGCACATAAAGCCACCTGAGAGCAGCGCTTCAGAAACCAAGGCACAGTTATTGCAGAATGAACAACACAGAGCCAAAAGGACGCATATTAACTCATTTTTTGATGGAGCTGCCTCCAGCGCAGCAGTAACTAGATATTTTCATGTTTCTTGCAGATTAATTTAGGTTAATCTAGATATTTTTCCTCAGATCTTCTAAAAGATCTTGTTTGTACATATTTTTCCTATAAATACCTCCCCAAACTATGTTTTAAGGGTTGGTTGGTTGATTAAGTCATTCTAGACTTGTGATGTATATTTTGAGAACTTTTATGAACAAAGATTGCTGGAATGCATTGCTTATGACTGGCTGGTTGTGGATTTGATGTCTGAAGAGTAGATTACAGAATTCTCGTGCTACTTCATGGATCAATAAGTCTTTCTTACCTATTTATAGTTTCTATGTTTAGTATATCATCCACGTATCATGATCTAAGTTGCAGAAAATAATAATAGCTCAGACTTTGCTTTGTTGTACTCTGTGCTCAGTTTCTGTGATTTTCTATGTTTTCTTCAGAATTAGGCATGAATATGAATCCTTCATTGCTCGTATTTACACCATTTCTTTCATTTATGAATGTTGTTTAGGAATCCTTAATTGCTCCTAGATAACATTCACTCACTTTCCCTTTGTTAAGCTGAATGAAAGATTCTTAACTGCCTTTCATTCCCTGACCTCCATTTCATCTTGATTCCAGCTTGAAGTTGTTCCATGTGTAGCTATCCTGCTTTGTATTCCTCTTTCACCAAAGAAAACACACCCAGCAGCCCTTAATCCTTGACTCCATGCCCAATGGTCTGAATTTCTCACTTTGCATGCCAACTCTGCTTGAAAACATCATCCATCCCACCAAACTCAAACAAAACCCATGTACTTCATAACTAGTCTAAAATCACCCTTAAACAAAGTTAAATTATAAAGAGAGAGCCCTCTCTGATTGCAGGTAGGCTAGGACCTGCAATCTAAAGATTGGTTTGTGGTTACCTCGGCCGTATCCCACTGGAGCTAGGGGACAACCTGAGTGTTAACATCATTGGCGACTCCACTGGAGAAGAATGAATTTTTCCAAAATTTCTTTCTAAACCACAATATTCCTAGAAAATTCCCAAAAAACAAGTTCAGAAGCTGGCTCCAAAGAAGAAGACTCGTTATACCAGATCTAATCCAGATCTAGATCCCCCAGCTATTTTTGAGAATCCTAATTTAATCCAAAGAAACCTTAGGAAACAAGAACTAATCAAAGATATTGTTGATTCAAGTCCTGAGGCTGTTCAACAAAGTTATATTCCAACCCCTGCCAAAGTTTCATTCCATCCTCACACTATTGTTTCTCCTAGTTCATCATCCACCTCTCAAAGCACCTTTTCCACACCTCAATCCACTGCACATACTCCTATTATCCCAGCTGTTCCAGTCATTCCATTTGTTCCTGCTGTTCCACTTATCCCCGTAAATATGGCCAATATATATGCACCTTTACAGTTACCTGCAAATCCAGGGGCTATGCCTCAGGATTATCAAACCAAGATCACTTATTTTGATGGTACTGGTTCTTACATAGCCCTGCAACATACCAAGAAAATGCAAGATTATTTTGAGAACTATGAGATAGATGATGATGGTGTAAGAATGAAGATATTTGTTCAAAGTAAGAATGAAGATATTTGTGTAAGAATGTAAGGCCCTAGTTTAGAGCTCTTCCTACAAATTCCATAGGTGACCCAGAGGCCCTTTACCAAACTTTTCTTAACAGATGGGAGAAAAGGAAAGATCCACTTCACATATTATCTGAGTATGATACCATAAAAAGAGGCCCTCAAGAAGCTGTCTTAGACTACTATGCTAGATTCAACAATGTTTACAATGCTATTCCACAGAACCTTAGACCTCCACCTGATATAGCTTTATATAAATTCCCTGATGGATTTGATTCAGACATGGCATATCAACTGAGAGAAAGAGCCCCTAAAACCTTAGCAGACATGCAGAATATAGCTGTTAGTCTGGAGGCAAACCTAATTGCCAAGCGAAACAGAGCAAGAGCTGAGAGAAGAACTACTTTTAAAGAAGAACCATCAGCCTTAGATAAAAAATTGGATGCAATTATCAATGGCGTGCACAGACTTGGGGATAGAGTAGAAAATTTTGAAAGAAAATCATCATAGGAAGGACCACAAAGTAATACTATCAGAAACCCAAATTTTAGGAAAAACCAAAATCCAAATGTTGGAAGGGCTAGCCCAGATTAGGATATAAGACCTCCTTTCCAAGAAAACTATGCAGAAACATCAACATCTAGTGAGCCAACAGAGGACACTCATATCAACTTGATG
>Ga0181464_1001233_pt1 | contig 12687 bp, 12 predicted proteins | sample InSIn2gowninarea_FD_119074 | JGI IMG/M metagenome (GOLD analysis project Ga0181464, IMG submission 119074) | Clean room microbial communities from NASA Spacecraft Assembly Facility at Jet Propulsion Laboratory, Pasadena, California, USA -... ...
ATTAGTATTATAATAGTTTTTTAACTTTTTTTCTTTAAATTCATTAATGTTAGTTATATTATAAATTTGTAATATTATTTTAATTTAATTATATGATTTCGAGTTGTATCAAATTTTTATATGTTTTAATTTTGGTTAGTTACACATGTTTTGAAAAAAATCATCTTTCACACCCATGAAACATCCAATTCAGTTACAAATTTCTTTAAGGATTTGTGGATTCCAAAAGTCAGAGGTTAGCCAAGAAACAAAGCCCAGACCTTATAAGACCACGTTGGTTGTTGTGTTGATTTGAAATCAAGGTGTCACCACTGGAGGGAGAGAACAGAAAGGTCCCAGGAACAACCATTGGCTAAAATTTTCTCAACCTCTTCCAAAGAAGAAATAATAATGAAAAACCATCCTCGAATCATAATATGGAATTGAGGAACAAAGCCCAGAAAGGGCACCCAATTTACTTGTAACTAATGCTGAAGTGTAGGAAGGTGCACCACCTTGCTCACAAAATGCCCCACTAATGCTAACTCGTGGAGAAAAGGAATGTTTTAGATATGTATGTCATCACAAACAACCATTTTGGCCTTCTCTCTATGAGGTTTCAGGGTATATTTCAGAGAATTTCTGAGATGAGGGTTAGTGTCTGCAACTGTTTGTTGGAATAATTCTTATTATTGATGTCAAAGGAGACACCATATCAAGAATATTTTTGCATTGGATTTTACAAGACTTCAATCCCTTTCCAACGAATATTTACTTGCCTTCTAACTCCTACTTGTTGATGAGATATGAATTTCTTAAGTAAAAGAATCATATTTTTGTTTCCATTCATGTCGGCCCTCTCCAAGGGATGTGTCTATTCAAAATAGAGTTGAACAAGTATAAATAGAATTTGTGTCTCCTCATTTTACCTATTTGGCTCGGTCAAGCATAAAGGGAACACATTTGATCTGAAGCAAGAAAGTTTAGAAGTTCACAACTCATGAACTAAGGAGTTGTTTAAGAAAACAAGACGAAGGGGAATTTGTTTTGGTTTTTGGTTATATTTTTCTGGTTCATTTTTATATTTTTTGGTTTGATTTGTACCTCATATTTCATCCCTCTATGCTCAAACCTAAGCATAATACAGACTTTAGATGTCGACCCCCTATCATCTGTACAAACCTCAACTTTGTGGAGAAAATTTGGCTTGTACCTTGTGACAAAATTTAGCCTATAACTTGTAACAGAATTCAGCTTGTACCTTGTGACAAAGCTCAACCTTAGGTTAGGATAGAACTAGATCCTATAAATCACACAATTCAGACTGTGGAAACTTGTGAGAAGGCACTTGTGGAAAGTTTAGAATTTTGGTCTTGGAGCACTCTCTTATTGAACAGAGTTTTGGCCTTATTTTGTTGTGAATAAGTCTTGATTTTTTAGTATAAATGTCACTTTAGTCATTTGGAGAAGAATTTTGAGCAACATCTTGAAGTATTGTTTAGAGCCTCTCTCTTGGAATTTTGAGAAACATCTTGAAGCATTGTTGGAGGCTTACATAGGACATACTTGAAGTCTCTTTTGAGCAGTATTGAAGCCATCATTGGAGTAGTTGTTGAAGAGTTTCCTTTTGTGCAGACTTGATAGAGTTGGAGCATAATTGTTGACTCTTGATGAAGCAGGCTTATTGAAGACTTGTTGAGCTAAGATAGATTTCTTCTTGGAGCATACTTACTTGCCAATACTTGGAGCATTATTGAAGACATTTTTTTATCATTTTTGAAGTAAATATTTCTTGTAAAATTTTGATTTGATCAAGTTGGATCTTGGAAAGTACTCGAGTCCTTATTTTTTACTGTGTTGGAGCTTGGAAGTTGTTGAGAGGATTGGAGTCCTCATTTTGACCAAATAGTAGCTTGGATCTGTTCAAGGTTGGAGCCTTGAAAATGTCAAATATTCTTTTGTCCAGGTTGAAGCCTGATTTATTATACAAGAGGATTGGAGTCCTCACTATTTTGATTAATATAATTATTTGTGTTTTTTGATTTCTAGTCTATTTTGTGATAAAAATATTAACTGGCATAAAACAACAATCGAAATAAATACTTATGCATCCCCCGTCTCAGTATTTCCAACACCTTCACTTTAGAGACAGGCCTCAAAGGTACAACTCTAGGCACATTGAATGGAGGAATGAGAGAGTTTCCACCTTTGTCCCGATTCTTTGTGAAAATGCAAAGATTTCATGGAGGCTTGATTGCAAGGTGAGATCAATGGTTCAAAACAAATTGCATTAACTTTGATTTGGGGTATGAAAATCGAGTTGTGATGTGGGTTTTCTGGGTCATAATCCGACAACTCCTCTTCCATCCTGGAGACTGAAGGATTGCGAAAAATTTGGGGTGGAAATGATGAGATCATAGACTGAAACTTTCCCACCGATGGATAGTAATAACTTCTTATCACAACACAAAATTAGAATACACCTATCCTCATGAAAACAAAAAAGATGTCAGAGAAGAGACAACTACCAACAAAAAAAATACTGAAACAAGGTTTTTATACTATTTTCTCCAAAAATGAGTGAGGGAATGCTTGCCTTAGGCTTGAAAATGACTATGATCACTGTTGAAACACTTCTCTATGAGGAGAAATTGGAGATCTAATATGGATCTTGTAAGGAAAATAATAAAATAAATGTTAAAATAATAAAAAGAAAGTTAAGAAATTTAGAGGGAAAAAAGAAAATGGTTATTTCTATTATTAAATGTATTGACTATACATATTAATTGATTGCAAAATAAAATTCCATATTCATCAAATACACATAATACATATTTTTAAAAAATCCATCATAAAATAAATTGAAAACATATAAAAATTTGATACAACTCGAAATCATATAATTAAATTAAAATAATATTACAAATTTATAATATAACTAACATTAATGAATTTAAAGAAAAAAAGTTAAAAAACTATTATAATACTAATATTACATATATTTTTATTTTTAAAATTATTATATTATTATTTTAAATTATATATATATATTGCTAGGTAATGTGAGTCCTGATATTCCGCTACAGAGGTTGCTAGTGCCAGCCAAACATCATGAACATGACTGAAAATGATGGTTACGTAAGACACCTCACCTGTCAACTGCTTAATCTAATATAGTTTTGCCACCTCGATGAGTTAGGGTCCCCTCAGACCACCTTCAAGCTCTAACTTTCTTGACTCATATAGTAGTTCCTCATCGTCTAGTTCCACTCAACCTGAACCCACTACTAATATGGCAAGTGTCAACCTCATCAACAATGTCATCCCATGGCAAGTGCTAACAGAGGAGGTCATATCGATGTTAATTCCAAAACTAACTTAGGGAATAACATTGGAACCAATCTCAAAACGAATGTGACTCAACCTTTCCTTCTATTTATGTATAGTTTGAATCTCCCATATTTGAGATTGCTAATAAATATTCCTCTCCATCTAATTTGACTCGGACCCCAATGCTAGCCAAGCTTCCCTCAAATATCCAAAAGTTTGAGGAAAATATCAAAGAGGACCCCACCAATCATATCCAATCCTTCCATATGTCATGTTCTTCGAACTCCATAACTAAAGATTCAGTTCGTCTTCGTATCTTTCAACACACATTAACTTGTGCCATTGCAAAATGGTATGTTGACCAACCTCATGGAACCCACTGTATTTTTACTACTATTAATAATTCTTTCCTATCCTACTTCTAGCTACTTGTTGGTAGTGCTGTATGTCTGTAAGGGGATCCCCTCGATGTGAAGTACCAATTAGACCTCACACCATTTGGTGTAGGAGACCCATCCGGTCAGACAGTCCGACAACCATTGGAAAGTTTTCATAGATATTAAATGGTTATGATTACACACAAGAGAGTGCAAAACCACTTTGGGTAGCAAGAATGTGAGTCCTGTGAGACACTCAATGTACGGTGTACGAGGGAGGCTTCCACAACTAGTGAGCGAAATGAGCCAGCAGTTAGAAAAGTAATAGTACTATCCTAAAGGGGGGCCCTGGAAGAAAGAGAAAGGCTTGTTGAATACCTATAGATTAGTTCACATAATAAAAAACACTCATTCAATATTAGCCATAACTAAGCAACAAATTAGTTCATTAACTTAGTATGTAATTAAAACAACATATACCTTAAACATAATGAGAATAGTCCAACTACATCTATGATACATGTATGAATAAGTGCCTTCTCATTGAGCTTCTGATTAAAGATACAAGATCTCGAGTACATTGTTACATAGATGCAACACTGTATCCAATAATGGAACAAAATTCCACAACTTTCATCTCCAAAGAATGATTTATATCCTATATATTACAAGATAATCCGAGGAAAGATCTCTAGAACCTAAGCCTTCCAAAAAGACTTTTTCTTGAGTTATGAGGGGCTATTTATAACAAGTAACAATGACCTTTAAGCTTCCTCATGACTCTTTAACTTCCATGAGTATTCATATTCTATACATGACTCATTATATTCCATTGTGTGGCTATTCACATTCCACATGTGCCCCTCAGACTTCATTACATATCGTTTATTACATAAGACAAATTAGAAATGAGATGACAACTATATAAGAAAAAATGATAATGGGACAAAGACTCATTAAATTGATAAGTTGTTTGCTTCTACATGGAGCTCATTTGTGATATAAGCGTGCCATGCTCTAAACTCCAATGAGATGTCTTTAACTTGAACTGTCAAGTCCCCAGTGTAGTGCATCTTTACCTCCAGTGCCTCGTCAATATGTTCCTGGAGTTTGATTGTATGTTATTCAAGAACCATGACAATTTCATATGTGTTTGGACTGGTGCAAAGGCGTATTGCTGAATAATGTCTTTCGTCACCTCCAAGCCTTCTTGTTCCATTGCCTACTTGATCTAATCGGTGTATTTCCTGATCTCCGGGAAGATGATCTCCCTGCCTTTGATTTATTCAAGTGTACCTATCAAAGGCATCCCATGGTTCTATGTAACAGTATCAAAACCATTGTGCATTCGATTATATGAAGCAATGGTACTAATCAATTGTTCGCCAAGATGCATGTAGTTTTGGTGGTGAAGTCTCAACTGAACTCTATCCATCTTTACGCCAATACTTGTCTTTTTTCTCTAAATGTTATGGAGCATCTGGATACATGAAAACCCAATCCTGAAGATGATCAATTTCTCTATTTTCTACCTTCAGGAGCTTCACCACTTCCTGCTCCTTCTTCTGTATGCCAACAAGAGGAGCCACCACTTGTTGTAGAAGAATCATCTCATTGTATAATAGCACCATGGTGTCCTCCATTGGCCCCAATTATTCCTAAATGGATGAATGCCATTCGATGGTGCTGAAGATTTGTGATGACAACCATTGATTCTCCATTACAAGATGTTATCAATGTTGCTTCATCAAAACAAGTTCTCTTCTCAACCTGGCATTATAATTCAACAAGTATTCAAAATTATCCTGTGACGTTGTAGCAAATGCAACATTTGATACCATAATAGATATGGCATTCCTTCTGGTGTTGGAGGTTATCACCTTCTCTGTAGAAATTGAGACTGGATTTTGAGGATCATTAGGAAAGTATCTATGCCACTGTTGCACAATCCTCTTCTAAAGCTGATCGAAAGTTACAATCAATACATCCATGACTCTGTCTATCGGTGGAGGTGTGATCCCAATCTCTCTAAATGTAAGATGAACACATATGAGAGGATGTTCTTCTGGAGTATTTAGTTCTTCCTCCATTGGCTGGATGGTATATTCTTCCTCCAACTATTCCTCTTCCATCTCTTGAGTCAACTGTTATTCTTTAATTCTTTGTGCTACTCCTTCCTCCTAGGACTACCTCTCTTGTTGTTGTTCTTCTTCTTTATTCTAGAGAAACTTGTCTTGCTTCATTTACTACTCTTATTATTCAGCTTCTCTCCTCTCTTGTTATGCTTGGATATCTCCTACTCTCATATGTCGAATCATATATGATCCTTTTCTTAGGATCTACTTTCCTTACTTGATGGGTTATCTCTTCCTCCTCCTGTACCTGCATGTCTTGAGCTGGTGGATCATGGGGTGAATTGGTATCCATCCCTAGACGTGTCTTCATGTTCATGTTGTACCAGTTCTTTATCTTATCATCTTTTGTTGTTAACATTGATGAGTACCCTATATTGTGATCGTTCCTTTCACAATGTTTCCTGACCACTTACCTAGGATCATAGCCATTAAAGTATTTAGTGGTGAAGTGCAGGTGGTCCAACTACTATATCTATGTTGTTGTCACCTTGTGGCTCTTCCAGCCATATAATATGTTCGTTAATGGAAAGATGGGCCAAATGGATTTTTTCCTCCTATGAAGAATCCCTGACAATCCCTTGTCCAACTTATTTGCTACTTCTTGCATGATGTAATGATCCTAAATAGGAATGCAAGTGATAACAAACAAATATATGCAGCAACTTACAAAAGTGAAATATTCAACAAACACTGATATAAAAGCTACAAATGGAAAACTTCTGAGATATTTAATTTAATTTCTGCAAGGAAAATAAAATAGATGATGGAATGATGTGCCTAGGTTTGTCTCAATGGACAAGTAGGACCGAATCCAGGTAGGAAAATGCCTGAGTTGAAGGCTGCGCAGCTACTGCACCAATCTGCATTGCGCTGCCCAGAAAACTATTGCTATGATGAAGTTCGAATGGTTGGAAAGTGCATTAAATCTACCCATAAATTTATATACTTTTAACCCCAAACTCCTTGGCCAAAACCCAGAAAAACCCAGAAGGGAGTTTAGCTGGTTTGGACTTCTGATTTTCGACCTCCATGGAGCCTCACCTCAACTGTAGCTGCTAAAGTCGGCTAGCTAGAAACTACTTGTAAATCCACCTGAAAACTCCTCCAAAATGCTGAGTTCACCCCTACCATCCAACCCTTGACTTCTCGGATGATCTCTTAGCCCAAATCAGCTGCTCCGAAACACCACGAAATTTTTTTGAGTGGCCTCTGTGCTGCCCCTCAGCGCAACAATTCGATTTGTCAGAATGTTGGATCAGCTGGCTATAAAACCTAGCGAAAATGTTGGTCTAGTGCTACTACCTCAACTCCCTGACTCCCAAACAAGCAATATGATCCTTGTTGGCCTCAATCTCCATCTGCGTGTTTCTTGGTTGCCCAGAAATATGCACTTCTTGCTCTGTGCTAACTGCTAGTGTATGGCACCACCCCAGAACTCCTAAAAAATCTTGTGGAAAAACCTCCCAAGGGTGGGCACAGATGGTCGCCCAAAGTAGAGGTTGAATCTCTCACTTGAGAGACTCGTGGCTAAACAACCAGTAGACTCGCTAAACAACAGAGTGAACAGATGTGTAGTTTTTTGCAAATGTCAAATATGAAAGACAAAATGAGAGATGATCTCTCCTTATAGATCCTTGGGCCTCCTTAGTCTCATGTGGGCCCCTCCATCCACCCATTCAATTTTCCCTCCAAGCCTATTGAATGGCTAATTAGAAATCCCATGTGGATGCCCTCCATATTCCACTAGCTGCTAAATAAAGTTGATTTGGCCCCTAATTCCCTAAGTCGGAAGTGTGGGGTCCTCTTCCTTAGTAAAAAATGTACAAAATTGGGTAGTAGCACCCTGTTACTAATGTTTTTTAGAAGAGACATGACAATCCTCCTCTCCCAAATGTTGCTTGTCCTCAAGCAACCTCAAATCTAGGTGCTCCAATATGTGCTCACCTTCCTAGGTGGCATCCTCATCTTAGAAGTTCTTCTAGTGCACCAAGAACTCCCTAATGGTCCCGCTCCTTAGTTTCCTCTCCCTGCTCTCCAAAATGGCCTTCAATTCCAACACCAAGTGGCCCTCATCATCCAATGGGGGTAAATCAACTGATGTTGTCACCTGATGTCCCAACACCCTCTTAAGGCATGAGACATGAAAAACATTATGGATCCTCCTCCCCTGAGGTAGCTTCAACTCATAAGACACCTCCCCAACATGTCTAATCACCCGGTAGGGCCCATAGAAGCGTGGTTGTAATTTCTTGGTCCCCTTTTGTTTCAACGTGGACTGCTTGTAAGGCTGTAGCCATATGTATACCAAGTCCCCCTCCTCAAAGTGCCTCTCTATCCTGTGTCGGTCTACATAACGTTTCTGCTGATTTTGGGCTGTCACCAAATTATCCTTGAGAGCCTTGAGGATATCCTAGCTCTCTTGGACCCAGTCTTTGGCCTTTGGGGCCCGGATGTCTCCAAAAGCAATATCAGCAAAAGACAATGCATCATATCCATAAAGGGCATGGAAAGGAGTCATACTAATGGACATGTGGTGTGTGGTGTTATATAGTACTCGCCCAGATGCAACCACTAAATCCAAGTCCTTTACTGACCTATCACATAGTTCCTCAGGTACCCTTCCAACCACAGATTGATTCTCCCCGTCTATTAATCTGTCTGAGGGTGATAGCTGGTGCTAGGAGTGATCTCCATCCTAACCAACCTGAAGAGTTCCTACCAAAATCCTCCCATGAATTTGTTATTCCTGTCGCTCCCTATGTTCTTGGGGATTCCATGCAATCTAAAAATCTTTGGGAAGAACATCTTGACAAACTGTGTAACCGTGTACCTGGTGGGGATGGCAAAGAAGCGGAAAAATTTTTGTCAACCTGTCGACCACTATGTATATGCAATTATTCCCTTGTACTGTGGGGAGCCTTATGATGTAATCCATCAAAATACTTTCCCATTTACCTTTCGGGATGGGAAGTGGTTGTAGCAATCCTGTGGGTTGGATCAACTCCCCCTTGTTCCTCTAACAAGCCTCACACTCCTGTACATGCCGCAACACATCCTCCTTGAGGCCCTTCCACGTGAATCTCTCTCAGATAGCCATATAAGTCTTCTGAAACCCCTGGTGCCTGGACAATGGTGAATCATGTGCTGCCTGGAGTACTCTCTCCCTCAACTGCGAGTTGGGCACTAAGTAAATGCACGCCTTGTAATAGATGACCTCATCCATCACACGGTAACGCTCATCTGCATGGGAACCCTCCAATACCTTGCATGCCCTCCTGTCTTTGGAGTACTCCACCAACAATTGAAGCTTTTAATCATGGCAGAAGCTCATGAGAGATAACCCAACTGGTCTCCAAGATAGAGGATTGACCACCACATTATGCTTTCCACACACATACTCTATATCGAAGTCATAGGCCTGCACCTTGCTGACCCATCTCTATTGCCTATCATTGAGGCCATACTACCGCATGAAATGTTGAAGATTGTTGTGATCAGTCTTTACTTGGAACTGGTTGCCCACCAAGTACTGGTGAAACTTGGCCAATGCATGCATAATGGCCAGCATTTCCTTATCATTTATGGAATATGACAGCTCATGTAGTAGGAGCTTTCGACTCTCGAAAGCAATGGAATGCACGTCCTGTGACAATACTACTCCACCTCCTACCCTAGATGCATCACACTCCACCATGAATGGCTGGGAAAAATATGGAAGTGCCAAAATAGGGCAACTGCTCATTACCTCCTTAAGGCAATCGAAGGCAACCTGTGCTCCATCAGTCCATGTGAAGGTCCCCTTCTTGGTCAAGTCGGTCAAGGATGTTGCCAGCTGTGAGAACCCCTTGAAAAACTTTATGTAGTAGGTGAAAATACCCAAGAATCCCCTCAGCGTAGTCACATCACAGGGTACTGGCCAATCCCGGCTGGCCCAAGTCTTCTCCTTGTGGACCTTCACCCCATCAGCACTAATGATATGCCATAGGTAGAGCATCTCTGTCAACCCAAACTTGCACTTGGAGAGCTTAGCATAAAACTGCTTCTCCTCCAGAATGCGCAATACCTCCTCCAAGTGTTGGAGGTCCTCCTCCCATGTCTGGTTGTAAATCAAAGTGTCATCAAAGAAAACTAACACAAACCTCCTCAACTATCCTCGGAAGACATGGTTCATGCAAGACTGGAATGTGGCCAGAGCGTTGGTAAGCCCAAATGGCATGACTAGAAACTCAAAGTGCCCATAGTGGCACCCAAATGCGGTCTTAGGGGTATCCTAATCCCTCACCCTGATATGGTGGTACCCTGAATGCAGATCAATCTTAGACAAGTACTTGGCTCCTCTAAGCTCATCCATCAGCTCATCAATGCGGGGAATGGGGTATTGGTTCTTTAGTGTCTTCCAGTTGAGGACCTAGTAGTCAATGCACATCGAAGGGTTCCATCCTTCTTCTTCACTAGCATCACTGAAGAAGCGAAAGGGCTAGAACTTGGCCTGATATGGCCCAATGCTAGCAGCTCCTGGATGACCTTCTATATCTTATCCTTATAGGCTTTGGGATGCCTGTATGGAGTGGTGATCTTTGCCTGCACACCCGGCTCCAACTCAATAGTGTGCTCAAATCCTCTGTCTAGTGGTTGCCCTAGTGGAATGTCCCGAAACAATACTACATATTTTTCCAGCAAGGCCTGTATGTCTATCGGTGGTGGCTGAGCCTATCCTCTAGCCTCTTAGATCCTCAACTCAACTGCCCATGCAATGTTCCTATTTCATAAATCTACCTCCATCCTGTGGGCCGAAACTGTCTGAGGTGGATAAGGCTGCATGACTCTCAAGACTACCAGTTTTCCATCTAGCCCGATGAAATCCATCTTTGGCTTCCTCCAATCTACCATGACTCGCCAAATGAATACAACCACTGGACACCCATCACCATGTTGGTGTCTGGCATATCCACCATAAAGAAATGGTCGGTCATCCAGTAGTTCCCCATAACTACTGTCAAGGAGGGTACATATCTAGTGCACTATATGGTACGATCACCTAGTACTAGGACTGAGAAGCCCTCAAACTCATCTATGGTGACACCCCTCCCCTGGACCAACTGGACATCTATGAAATTGTGGGTAGCCCCACTATCCACTAGCACTACCACCCTCTATCCCTATACAGTGCCTCTGATCCCCAGTATCAAAAATTCGGGAATCCCGCATAAGGAAGCAAGAACTCCCCCTGTTGGGGAAAGGGATGCCCCACCCTCTGGAGGTGGTGGTGGTGTCCCTCTGTCTGTCGAACTCTCACCATCTACCCCATTGCAATCCTGCTCCATCTCGTCGTCTTAGTCACTATAAAAAAAAACCTCAATGTACTGTGCTCTCCCAATAGTGCATTGATGGCCTATTGCATGTGAAGCACAACTTTCCTCCTATGAAGGTCCTTCTGTGTCTTCTCATCTATCTTCCCCCTCCCCTGTGTGGTCCTCTAAGGTGGAGGTCTAATCTTATGCCCCTTTTGTGGGAAAGGGGTTCGTGTAGGAAATGGTGCTCTAGTCTTGGGGATGCCCCCTGTCTGGCACACAAGACCGCTTCCTGCAGCATGGAGGGTCTGCGTGACTTCACTAGTCCACATAGGGGCTCAAGCAATTCCTCAATGAAGGTATACACCATGCTTGCCTCAAATAGATCCGAGACCATCACTGACACCTACAAAAAAATCTGAGAAGTACTGCTCCGGGTTGCTTGTTTGGCACGGTTGGGTCAGCTCTCTGAAATGAACCTCTAGATCCCTCTGATCAAATCGCTCCACCACCCTCCTGGTGAAGTCCTCATAAGAAACTATGTGGGCATGCCCTAGGGTAGTCGAGCCATGAAACCACCAATCATGGGCTTCCCCCCTCCATGTGCAGCGTGGCCATTTTAATGAATTCCTACTCTGTCATCTAATTGAGTTGGAAGTAGGTGTCCATCTTCTCAACCCAAGCGCTGGCCGTGCACTTTGTAGTGTCATCGAAAGTAGGGAAATACATCCTGCCTATGTTCTCTGCATCTCATAGTTCTGGGTCCCTTATCCACCATACCCCTTGTTATTCTCACTCTGCTTGAGCTTGTAGTAATCTCTGAAGGAGAGGGCTTCTTTAAAGTATTCATCCATAAATTACCACTCTTTGAAGTAATCCCCCATTTGAGGGGGGTATTCCTCCTTAGGAGGCTCGATTTGTGCCACTGGCATGAAGGAAGGTAGTGTAGCATGAGTTGGCACACTGATTGAAGGGCACTGCGTTGCTGGTGAGGGGTGATTGAATGGATGAGAGTCCACATAATTTTTCCCACACAGGAACCCTCTAGGCATGGTCCTCTCTCTATTCTACAACTTGATCTCTCCCATCATGTCTTTTCGACCCTTGCCCAAGTCACTCAGGTCCCTTAAAAGGCTATCGAAAGCAATCTCTTCTCTTCTCTTGGGTTCTGCCATTTCCTCCTCTTCTGCTACTATTTTCCCCCTGTCCTTCATATCTGGAGTAATCTCTAACTCCCTTTCTCTGCTCCTATACCTTTATCTCTGGTAGGTGATGTTCTGCTGGTCCCCTTATCTCATATTAGACAATTCCCATAGCTGAGCCAAGAACTAGACTCTAATACCAATGTAATAAACCTAAATAGGAATACAAGTGATAACAAGCAAATAATACATGCAACAAATTACAAAAACAAAATATTTAGAAAACACCCATATAAACGCTGTAAATGGAGAACTTCTTGAGCCATTTTATTTAATTTCTACAAGCCATACTATAGATGATGGAATCGTGCACCTGGGTTTGTCTCAATGGAAAAGAAGGACCAAACCTAGGTAGGAAAGTGGAAAGTGGTTA
>Ga0181464_1001239_pt1 | contig 12668 bp, 11 predicted proteins | sample InSIn2gowninarea_FD_119074 | JGI IMG/M metagenome (GOLD analysis project Ga0181464, IMG submission 119074) | Clean room microbial communities from NASA Spacecraft Assembly Facility at Jet Propulsion Laboratory, Pasadena, California, USA -... ...
GTGCTAGTCGTACTATTGGACGTTTAGATTCGGCTAATATAATTAAGTTTCATACTAAGAAGCCAAAAATCTCTTATTACTTTTACCCCAATTTTGACAACGAACCTCATCCCACTTTGTCCGCTAGTATGCAGATAGATTTACGAGATTTGCAGGCAATTTATACGGATTATGATGGCGATTTCGATCCCCCGGTGTTGCACCAAAAAGATACATTGGTTACTTGTGACTACCCACATTACACCAAATTTGCTAAATTAAGCGATCGCGAACAAGATTGGGGTTTACTAGATAACTGGCAGGCAATTAAGCGGTTGCAAGGTTGGCAAAAATGTTTAATAGAACATTGCGCTACCATCCAAAATCATCAGTTGCGATGGCGTAAAGATGCCGATCCTTACAAGTTAAAGTTACTACGATCGGCGTTAAATAAAAAAAGAGCAAATAGTCGAGATTTTTTTAAAACTTAGCTAGTTCAATCCAAGATTCTATACCTTTTTTCGTGGGCGTTCCTTTTGTAGTAAACGTCCAAATATCACGCTTATGCTGAAATCCATAACTAATATGAATTGGACGAGACGCGCCGTAATAGTAGATAGAGTCAAAAGGTAAATGCGATCGCAATATCCAGTCTACAAGGCGATCGCTTTCTACATCAATAATTAAAAAGTCACATGCAGCGCCTAGTCTTTCACAGTAATATTTACCATTTTTTTTAACTTCGTAAGCCATATGCTGATCTCTTGCAGGATCTATGCGACCATTTTTGCTACCTGTAACTGGATCTTTTTTGTCTAAATATTTCCGCAAGCCTGGAGAACAAAACCCGTAAGTTAACTGAAACTTATCTTCCCCAAAGTAATCTATTATTGGCTCTAAAATAAATTGGCTTAAAGCTTGCAATGCTAAAACAACTTCTTTCTGGTTTGTAGGATAACAATTAATCTCGGCTGCATATTTTTTATAAGTATTAGTGCAAGTGCAAAAATCTTCAAGGTTAAAGTATTTGCCGATCTTTACTTGCTGCATATTATTAAGCTCAAATAAAGTAGTATTCCTAGATTAGAGTTGTACTATCTCCATAAATAGCCATTATAATGTTGTACATTTCTAAGAAATTAATCATGCAATCGCATTCTTCTTCTTTAAAGTTTTCGTAGTAACGAATTAACTCAGCAATGCAAGTCTCTAAATGCGAATAAACTGGCTTACAAATCAAAACTGTTTTAAGTAACATCGTAACTAAAGTTAAAGTATTACCCTGAGACACCAACAATAGAAATGATGGCGATGGCTGGCGATGATCTTCTGTAGTTAAACTTTCAATTAACCGATTACAGGTAATGATTAATAGAGAATCATTTAAAACTTCCTCGTTGTTTTTTTCGTACAACGACAATATTTTTAAGTTTAGAGTGTCTAGTAATTCTTCGTGGTCGATAAAAATACTTAAATATTTATGCAGGTTTTGTTTAAAATGTTTGTATTTTTGTCCCTTTGACTGCTCGGTAAAAATCTTCGCAAATTTCTTATAAGTAGCTGGTTCGCGTTTGGTTACAATGGTTTTAATTAGCCTTAAAACGTCACCACTCACGCCTGTTGGGTTTTTTGCTAAATTGTTTTGTACTTCGCTCTCCGAACGTGCAAGATACATTGTTAAATCAAATTTAAAGCGATATCTTAAATGTTTCGCCCGTTCTTTAGCCGCTTCTCTGTGTTCCAAAGAGTTTTTAGGATTAACAGATTGAGCAACAAATATGTGAGAGCTATAGCGTTCGCTCCAGTGACGTGTTTTCTTAGTTTGTTGACTTTGTTGATCGACAATTTTATCAGCAAAAAGTTTAATTTCTTGGTAATCTTGACTATTTACAAATTTTTTCAACCAAGTTCTCAAACAGTTACTAATCGGTGAAAGTGAAGTTTTATTAATACTTGGGTTTTTAAACAATTCAACTAAATTATAAATATGTTTAATTTGCTTTGTGGTTTTCCAATTGTTTATTAATATGTAACAACACCGTTTGAGCGTTGCATAAAATGTATCTTCTTTATCAGTAACTACAATCTCATATAACCCTTCCACCGCTTCGGAGCTAATAGAGCCTAAATGCTGAATAAATAAACTATTAAATTCTTGTAAAACGGCTTCCGGCGACCAGGTTTTAATAATACCCATTAAAAATGAATATATTTTTTCTTGCGCTTGCTCAATATTTTCTGTCGATTTAATTAATTTGACACTTAATTGAGAATTTTGATTATCTATCATAACAGCACTTAATAAGTATAAAATAGTGCGGGCAATTTAATTTTAATACTTAGGTAATTATTGTTTTTTTATTGTTAAAGTAATTTTAAGCAATTTACTTAACTCAATTTATTAATCAAGCTAATGCTATATACCTTTATATACCACCGGAATTTTACGGATAACTTTATTATTTACTATGTTAGCCAAATTAAATTGTAGTAAATATACTGACTTATTTAAAAGTGGTTTTAGTTTGAATACAAAAAATAAGTAGATTGCTTTTAGCAAATAAATTTACTTATCCAAATACTTGAATACTCAGCCTAGGCTGAGTATTCAAGTATCTAATGGTTAAATCAAAGCTTATTGTAGCAATGATTTTATCATGGGGGCAGAGAGACTTGAACTCTCACGACTTTTACATCAACGGATTTTCACTCTCTTGCAACTTTCGCTACTGCCTAAAGATTCAATTACCTTTAGGTTTTGAGAATCGGACTCTCCCTTTACCCTCGCCACAATTGCGTTAGGGTAGCTCCCGTCGAGTCTCTGCACCTTCCAAAAACTCAGGTTTTTGGCTTGGCTCAGGATTGCCGTGTCTATTGCTAGATTTAGGTTTCCCTGAGTTTGAGAGCGGTCACTTGACAGATTTCTCCAATCAAGGCTCAGTTTTCTAAGTCCGCAGCGTCTACCATTCCGCCATGCCCCCGGTCTTATTTTGAGCGCGACTTCCTATTATATACACAATTAATTCATTTGTAAATAGAATAACTTAGGAATTTGAGTTTGCCAGCCAAAATTAGGATAAGGCGGCTTGAATTGCCTAAGATTGCTGGCAGTTAATGCGCCAAAGCGCAAAGAACGTAATAATATAGCAGGTGAGAAACTTGTCCTTGGTACTTAAACTAAAAATTTATGATCGTACCCTTGCTTTACTTGATACTTGCTGGCTCTTACCTATTGGTGTTACCAGTTGTAACTTTATTTTATTTAAAACTACGTTGGTATACAGCGACTTCTTTTGAGCGCGGTTTTATGTACTTTTTAGTATTTTTCTTTTTTCCAGGTTTGTTGTTGCTGTCACCCTTTGCCAATTTTCGCCCCCAGCGCCGACAAGTTCAGGGGTAAAGAATGCGAAAAATTGACGTATTGGGGATTGGTGTAGGTGTTTTTGCTGCGGGTGGGCTAATTTATATAATTTTGCAGTTAGCAGGCTTAGATAACCTAGAAGCAGGGATTTGGAGTCAATTATTGCTAGTGGGTGGCTTAATTGGTTGGGTGGCTACCTACATTACTAGAGCCGTCGGTAACAACATGACTTACAACCAGCAACGAGAAAAGTACGAAGAAGCTTATTTTCAAAAAAGGTTAGACGAACTCACCCCCGAAGAACTAGCCCGAATTCAAGCGGAGATTGATAAAGAGCGATCGTAAATTAAGTAATTTGGCATTCTCAAGTAAACTTAGCTCGTTTGCGTGTCTTTAGGAGCGATAGAAAGCTTGTTAACCTGGGGCAGTGTCTCTTTTCACGTCTAATCACAAGTAAAGACTTGCCAAGCGTCTCTAGTATTTATTTACACAGATCACATGCCCCAACTTTTGGACTGCCTAAAGCAAAGTAGCAAAAATTGGCTGCTGGGCTGCGACTTCGAGCAGTTGATACAACTAACTGAGCAGCTATACTTACAATTGTCTCAAAAGACGCAGCAGGGGCTAACACCAAAAGTAATAATTGCCGAACGCGAAAGTGTAAAGTTTTTAGCAGGTTTTATTGCAGCTTCGGCGGCTAGTTGTCCAGTTTTTTTATGCAATCCCTACTGGGTACAGCAAGAATGGCAGCAAGTATTTAAAATAGTGCAACCGGACTTAGTTTTGGGTTATGGAGACTGGGGTTTAGAAATTAAAAACTATTATCCTAATTCTCAACAAATCCTAAATCCTAATTGGGTAATGATTCCTACAGGTGGTTCGTCAGGAAATGTTCGTTTTGCTATTCATACCTGGGAGACTTTAACAGCATCCGTTGCAGGGTTCCAGCAATATTTTGGGCTAACAGCAATCAACTCGTTTTGCACTTTACCGCTATATCATGTAAGCGGGCTTATGCAATTTATGCGCTCTTTTACTACGAATGGTAAGTTAGTAATTCAGCCATTTAAACAGTTAGAAAATAGTACGTTTAGCAATACAGAAGTTAACGATTTTTTTATATCTTTGGTACCAACTCAGTTACAGCGATTGTTAGAAAAGCCAGGTATAACTAAATGGTTATCGAAATTTAAAGCTGTATTGTTAGGTGGCGCACCAGCTTGGCAAGAGTTACTAGCTACAGCTAGACAATATAACATTAATTTAGCGCTTACTTATGGCATGACAGAAACCGCTTCGGGGATAGCAATTCTTAAGCCTGAAAACTTCCTTAGCGGAGAGAGTAGTTGTGGTCAAGTTTTGCCTCACAGTCAATTGTCAATTTGTAGTTCTACGGGTGATAAATTAAATCAAAATCAAATAGGGAATATTACAATTAATTCTCAATCTTTAGCTCTTGGGTATTATCCAGAATTGTTTAAAAATATAAATAACTTTAGATTAGATGACTTAGGATTTATTGATAATAAAGGTTGTTTAAATATAGTAGGGCGTAATAGTAATAAGATAATTACAGGCGGAGAAAATCTTTACCCCGTAGAAGTAGAAGCCGCTATTCGAGATACAAACTTAGTAAAGGATGTTTGCGTAATTGGCATAAGCGATCGCCTTTGGGGACAAGTAGTAACAGCAATTTACATTAAAAAAGAGCAAAGTGTCTCTACTACTAAATTGCAAACAGCAATAGCAGACAAATTAAGCAAATATAAGCAACCCAAACACTGGATTGCTGTAGAAAGCATACCTCGTAGTTTGCAGGGCAAAATTAACTATAGTCGAGTAAAAGCAATAGCTAAAGAACATCTAAAAATTGTGTAGTTTTTCCGCGTATACAGCTAATTAATTTTGCAACCAAAGCAATATTTCTTCAGATAGTTCTTGTTTAATTCTCAGACTTGGATCAATACAAACGTGGCGAGTAATAGCTTTAGCTATTAATTGCTCGTTTATGCCGAAAGCTTGATAAACAATCTCAAATTTATCGCTACTTAACTGTTGAGACTGTAAAGTAATATTAACTTCATCTCCACAAAAAAGCGGGCGAAAAAAATCAATATGAGTGCTAACAATCGGGATAGCGCTCGCTGGATTGCTAAAAAACAGCTTGAGATTAATATTGGCTGCAACTAAAGAAGCTTCGTAAGCTTCATGACAGATTGATAGCATATTAGCGAAATATACAACACCCGCCGCATCGGTATCGCCAAAGCGAATAACTCGTTTGTAAGTAAATGGCATTATATCAAGGCGATAATTAGTAGTAGTTGCGATCGCACAATTAAGTTATGGAGTTACCTTTAGTTGACCGATAGCATGATTCATCATATTTATTTGCGAGCTATGAAACGAAGGCAGTAGTAAACTATGAATATTATGGTCTAACCAATCGTGCATAACATCGGTAGTTAAAGCCGAGTGGTCAAGCCCTAAAGTATTCCCGATTTCGTGGGCGATGGTATTTGAAATTAAGTTAGATAACTGATTGTGACTTAAACTTGCGTATTGAGAAGCATAAAACACTTGGTCAATACGAACAATCGCCTGGTTTGTAACTTTCCCTAACCCAAAAGTAGCAATTCCTAGATAGTCCACAGGTTGATTATCTGCAAATACACAAACTTGAGTAAAGTTTTCTCCCCATTCTCGAACATCTGGCATCCATCCCCGATATATCAACCCAAATACAACGGCGAATATTGCTATTATCTATAAGATTGTATCCGCAGCTAGGGCAAAATTCCCATTGAGACTGCAAGCGAATTTGACAGTTACAACAACGAAGTTTTGGGGGTCGAGTTAAGTTTATACGTTCCCAAATTGGGACATTTTTAAGGGGCTTACGAGTAGGTCTAGTAAAAGCTAGGCGATCGTATAGAGACATTGATAGTTTTATTTCTATAACTTAGGTAAAAGTATAAAACCCATCTCTTTTTGAGAGCTAAACAGGCAGAGCTAATATATTTTAAAACTATTTTATTTATATGGTTTAGAGTTTAAATATCAGTTAAAGGTCATTAAAAAATACTTTATTTGTTTTGATTTTGATGTAATTAAATATTCCCCCCTTAAAAAAGGGGGGATTTTATCAACCAGAATACTTATCTACAAAGCTTTGCAAACCTGACTTATAACCAGCACCAACGGCTTGAAATCGCCAATCTCCGTCTTTTTTATACAACTTGCCAAATTCAATTGCTGTTTCGGCGGAAGCATCCTCATCTAACTCATACTTAGCAATTTGCTTTTCTGTGGTGTTGTCATAAATTCTGATGTACGAATTTCTAACTTGCCCAAAGTTTTGTTTTCTTTGTTCTCCTTCATGAATAGTTACAACAAAAACTATTTCTTGAATTGAAGCATCAACTTTACTTAAATCAATTTGTACAGTTTCGTCATCCCCCGCACCTTCTCCAGTTAGGCTGTCTCCTTCATGCTTTACAGAGCCATCAGGGGAAGTTTTGTTATTGTAAAACACAAAGTATTTATCATTAGGAATTTTACCGCTAGTTCCCAACATAAATATAGAGGCATCTAAGTCAAAAGCTGCGCCTGTATCGGTAGCGTTAATATCCCATCCTAAGCCAATTCCAGCATTTTTTAAATTGGGGGCTTCTTTAGATAAGTTGATTCTTTCGCCTTTGCCGAGATTAATTGACATGATTGTTACCTAATTTTTTACAACAATTCGTAGCTTCTTAACAGAGGCATTTATACAGACAATGCCTAATTTGTCAACCAAAGGCAAACATATTTTTTACCTTTTAGCCAATATTTAAGCGTAGGTTTGTACAAGTTCCTCTAATCCATTAGCTTTAACTCCGTTGCCAATAGCTGCCATTTTCCACTCATTATTATGACTATAAATCTCCGCCATAATCATTCCCGTCATGCCTTTGTATTCTGTACCAGATAAATTATATCTAGCTAATTCTTTGTTATTTGCAGCGTTAACCAAGCGGACAAAAGCATTTTTAACCAAGGAAAAATCTTGATTGCGAGTTTTACACTGGTAGATATTGACGGTAAACACCAGTTTTTTAATTTCTTGAGGCATTCGCGCCAAGTCTACAATAATCTGCTCGTCGTCGCCATCTCCTGCACCTGTGAGGTTATCGCCCAAGTGAGTAATTGCTGACGATTTGTGAGACAAGTTGCCAAAGTAAACAATATTAGCTTTATCTCTAATTTTGCCCTCCGCATCTAAACAAATGACTGAAGCATCCAAGTCACAGTCTTGAGTATTGCTAAAAGCCCCAAATAAGCCGCCACCCGAACGTTTTGCCACATCCCAACCTAATCCGCACATGAGCCTTGTTAACCCTGGTGCTTCTTTAGATAGGGAAATGCGTTGACCTTTTTCTAGGTTGATTGCCATGTAAGTTATCCTAATTATTGGTTGATAGCGTTAATAATCTAGTACAAATTAGCTGTAGCGATTGAGTATGGCTTGCAAACCACCTTGATAGCCAGCACCCACCGCATTAAGCCGCCATTCGCCATCTTTACGATAAAGTTCTGCCATAATTACGCAGTTTCAATCGAATTAATCTTCTACTAAGTCATAGCGGATTACTTCTTGCTTTGACTGGGCGTTGACAACTCGGACAAAAGCATTTCTAATTTGACCAAAATTTTGACTGCGTTGTTGGGCTTCGTGGATAGTTACAGCGACAACAATTTTTTGGACATCGTTAGGAACTTTTTTGAGGTTAACTTTAATAACTTCATCATCCCCTTCACCTACTCCAGTAAGGTTGTCTCCCATGTGGTGAACGGATTTGTCAGCATCGGGGCTAGTTAAGTTGTTGTAAAAAACAAAGTGATTATCAGAAATTAATTTTTCGTTGCTACCTAGCAAGAACACTGAGGAGTCTAAATCGAAGTCGTAACCTGTATCGGTGGCTTTAATATCCCACCCTAGTCCAATAAAAATTTCTGTTAAACCTGGGGCAACTTTTTCTAAGGATACTCGTTGACCTTTAGTTAGCGAAACTGCCATGATTTTTTCTTCCTGTAGATGACAAATAGAAATTTTAGCCTTTGATTTGCAACACGAGCGCTCTTTACAATAGACTTCTTGCAAAAGCCCGTTTAGCTCGCCTAGGGTTGAAACCCAAGGCTAATATCTAAAGTCGGCTCAAGCCGACTGAAGAAAAAAAATCCACTTATGCAAGAGGTCTAATTATCTACAATCAGTAAGCGATCGCTTTCGGAAAATCATTCATCTAATTGACTATTTTATTGTTCGCATTCATAAAGCGTTTCTTGTAGTTTTTCTGAGAAATAACTAAAGTTGGGTTGTAAATAAAATTACAATGCTTTTATCCTGCGCTCTATCTTATTTTTCACCTACGAAAATGACATCAGTAAAAATACTTAGCAATTCTTAAATTTGTTAGATAGTAGAGACAACCTAATTTTAGTTAGATGTCAATAAAATAGTTTGTATAATTATTGAGTTATTAATAGTTTAAGTAATACATTTAGTTTGTTGTTTGCCAGTTTTTGACAATTGTTGCTAATTCTTTAGTATCCAAATAATCTAAAGCAAAAGCTTTGTGCAACAAAGGAGTAGGAATAAATCTATCGTATTTTTGCAGCTTTAATACTTCTTTACTACTAACTAGCTGTTGCGGTGCTATTTGTTGAGTGCATAATGAATAAATTTGGTTAAAAGTATCGTCTATTTTATCCTTACTTACCTTAAGCAGCATAAAGTACGGACTTACGCCAGTAATACTTTTAATTTCTAAAGTATCTCGACAATATAAATTGAGCAATCTTTCAAAAGTGCGATAAGCTACGGTTCCCATCCAAGGGAAAATGCAACATATATTGCTTTTTATGGGTAAAACATTAAATTGGTTTAATCCTGTAGCTTTTGCTAATTGACGCGCGATTTTCAATCTTTTTTTTGCGCCAGATTGTAAATAGCTGTATTCCTTATCTTCTGCTAAAACTTGCTGCATTTTCTGCAAAACTTTGGTATGAATATTGCTACTACCACCACGCCAAGCAATATTTGCGATTCCTTCAACGGGTTTTACCCAAATAGTATTTGCTTTTGGTTCAATATCAAATATTTCCCAAGTTCTACCAGCTAAAGTAAATCTATTTCCTGGAGGTGGCATAATAATACTACCAATTTCCATCGATTCATCTCTAACTTTGTACTCTTTATTATCAGCAAACACGGCATAAAACTGAAAAGAGTTTACAATTTTTTCTCCTTTTACACCAATAATTAAATTCCCATTTTCTATTTTTTGCAGATGGTCTATTTCTAATAAATGATTTAACAAGAGGCGATAATCGTCTGTAGAAATAGCAGTAAAACTTGGTAATTTTAAAACTTGTCCCGCTAACGCCGCAGGAGTTAGTTCGCCCATTGCCGCTAAAATACTCATAGTTTGGTGATACAACAAACTCATGGGATACTGTACCGGACGAATAGGCTCAATCCAACGTTCTTCAAGGTAGAGTTGAATAATTGCGATCGCCTGTAATAATTGCCAAGGAATTTGATAAGGTAAAGCGGACTCTGCATCCCGTTCTTTTTCCGTACACACAAACCCCATTTCAGACGGCTCTCCGCGTCTTCCCGAACGTCCTAACCTCTGTAAAAAGCTAGATACGGATACTGGTGCGTCCAGTTGCATGACGCGCTCTAATTGACCTATATCTATGCCCAATTCTAGAGTAACAGTTGCGGCGGTTACGGCGGACGAAGTGCGATCGCGCATTGCCGATTCCGCTTTTTGACGCAAAGAAGCCGATATACTGCCATGATGGACGTGATAAATGTCTGGAAATCCGACATTAGCTGCGATTTGGCGCAAGTTAGAAACCACCGATTCCGTCTCCGCGCGGTTATTAGCAAATATCAAACAGTTGCGAGACTTAGTACGCTCAAAAATGTATTGGTAGTAAGGATTTGTAAGAGATTCTTCCTCTTTATCTGGCGTATAAAAATGCTCTACAGCTAAATGTAACTTTCTTTGTCCGCCTTGAATATCTGAAGTAATAACTTCGCGAGTGGTTCCAGCTTGCAACCACTCGGCGGCGGAAGTATAATCGCCTAAAGTTGCAGATAGACCAATCCGACGCGGTGGATTAGCAATAAATTTAGATAATCGTGCTAATTGACAAATAATTTGACAGCCACGTTCCGAACCCATAAAAGCATGAACTTCATCAATAATAATAAATCTTAAGTCGCCAAATAAACGATTTAGTTGACTATATTTATTCATTAGCAAGCTTTCTAAAGACTCTGGCGTAATTTGCAATACGCCTCTAGGGTCTTTTAATAACATTTGTTTTCGACCTTGGGCAACATCACCATGCCAATGACAAACCGGAATATCTGCTTCTTTTAATAAGTCATTTAACCGCGCAAACTGATCGTTTATTAAAGCTTTAATCGGGCTAATATACAATACTCCAATCGTACTTGTAGGCTTTTGTTGCATTAAAGTTAATACTGGTAAAAACGCCGCTTCCGTTTTTCCTGAAGCCGTACCCGCCGCAAGTAGTACATGAGCATCGGTATCAAAAATTGCCTGACAAGCTTCTATTTGTACTGGGCGTAATTCCGTCCAATTGTGAGTGTAAATATATTCTTGAATAAACGGCGCAAGCCTAGAAAATGTAGAATTGCTCATAAAGTAAATTCCGCAAACTCGTTATTTTCTTCTGTCTTTATACTTTTACTATTTGTAGTAAGTGAAAAGCTAGAGCTATGTATTAATTTAGTTAAAGTCAAGTCTTGATTTTGTTGCAATACATTTAAAACACTGACAAAATCGCGCACTATTTCGCCAGGAGTTAGTAAAGCATTCGCGCCTAAACGATTAATAACTTCTTGCAAAAATATATTTAATTCATCGTCTGTTAGCGTCTTTTTTGTACTGTAATGAACTGAATGAACTTCAACTAATCGCTGAAAAAGCAATAATATTTCTGGTTCTGTTAGCGCTTCTAATTGAAAAACTGGGCTAGAAGTATCTTGAAAACCTTTAGTAAAACGGCTTTTTGTCGTCCGTCTCTTCCAAGCTAAATCGTTAAATAATCCGCGTTTTGAATCTTCTAAAAAATTCGGAGTTCCGCCGATATAAATGCCTAAGTGTTCGGCTTTACCCTGCATAGTGTCGTTAAATATTGCCAGCAGTTTATCATAATTATTTTGCCGCGATATACTATGACTTATTTTGTATAAATGTACAGCTTCATCTAATAAAACTATCAACCCTCGATAACCAATATCTGCAACAAACTTAGCTAATATTTTAATGTAATCGTACCAGCTATCGTCTTCAATAATATCTCTAACTCCTAACAGCGACTTCGCCTCAATTTTGTTAGCAAAATCAGCTTTTAGCCAGCGCAAAGCCGCAGTTTTTTTAGCTTCATCATCCGCACGATAGCCGCGCCAATAAGTAGTAATTACTGTAGAAAAAGCAAACCCATGTACCAGACCTTCAGTTTCTTTAATCGCTTCGATGATTTTTGCTTCTACTTTATCGTCAAATCCATCGTCATTTGGTCGCATCCCAGTAGCTTGAACAACTTGATTTTGAATGCTATTAATCCAACCTTCTAGTATTGGTGTTAAAGCGCTACCATCGGGACGAATCTTAGTAGAAAGGTTCTGCATCAATTCCCGATAAGTTGCTACTCCATGTCCGTTCGCTCCTATTAGGCGACGCTCTGGCGATAAGTCTGCATCCGCAACTACAAATCCGCGCTCCATTGCATAATTACGAATTAGTTGCAAAATAAAACTTTTTCCCGCGCCATAACGTCCGATAATAAATCGAAACGCACCGCCACCTTCACCAATATTATCTAAGTCTTGTAATAAGGCTGAAACTTCCTTTTCTCTACCTACAGCAATATGTTCTAGCCCAACTCTTGGTACTACTCCCGCACCTAAAGAATTAATTAAAGCTGTGGTGACTCTTTTTGGTATTTTAATAGACATTTATATAGTTTTATTTAAGTTAAGTATTTTATTTAATTGAATTAAATATTCTTCCATAATTCCTAAAGAAATAGCATCGCTCCCTGGTTCTATTAATAAATCTCCTATAGTATCTAAAGCACACTCATTAATAGAGTCAATTAATAATTCTGGCATAGTAATGTTATCTTCAGCAATTTTTTTAATAGTTGCACTGGGATCGCTTTGCCTCATAATTGCTTCAATTACTTGCAATTCTGAATTACTAATATGAGAGATAAAGTTTTGCCATTCTTCTACTTTATC
>Ga0181464_1000752_pt1 | contig 12662 bp, 8 predicted proteins | sample InSIn2gowninarea_FD_119074 | JGI IMG/M metagenome (GOLD analysis project Ga0181464, IMG submission 119074) | Clean room microbial communities from NASA Spacecraft Assembly Facility at Jet Propulsion Laboratory, Pasadena, California, USA -... ...
CTAGATCCACTTTCAAAACTAAGGAATATTATTTTGGCAAACCTCTTGAACTTATTCACACTGATCTGTGTGGTCCTATGAGAAGACAAAGTTTAAATGGGGATAAGTACTTCATGCTATGCATAGATGATTATTCTAGGATGATATGGATACTATTTCTAAAACAGTAAGAAGCACTTGAAAAATTTGAGACCTTCAAGAACCAAGTAGAAAATCAAATTGGAAGGAGGATAAAATGTCTGAGATTGGATAGAGGAGGTGAATTTACTTCAGATGATTTTAATGAATTCTATCACAAGCATGGTATCAGGAGACAGTTTTCTGCAACAAGAATACCTCAACAGAATGGTGTGGTGGAATGAAAAAATAGATCAGTCCAAGAAATGGCATGAACAATGTTGATAGAAAGTAACATAGTTGACAAATTTTGGAAATAAGTAGTCCACACTGTTGTTTATATTTAGAACAGATGTATGATGAGGCCACATGAAAATTAGACACCCTATGAGCTTTGGTTCGACAATAAGGCATCAACAAGATATTTTAGAGTTTTTGGGAGTAAGTGCTACATCAAGAGGATAGAAGAAAACCTTGGCAAGTTCGATGATAGAGCTGATGATAGTATATTTATTGGTTACTCTACAAAAAGCAAGGCTTACAAGTGCTATAATAAAAGGCTTAGGAAGATTGTTGAGAGTGTAGATGTCAAGATTGATGAACCAAGAGCACCTCCAAAAGACAATGATGACAACTTTCTGGAATATATTGAGGCTGATGAGGTAGAGATACAACTGGAAGCACAACCTAAAATAGACTCTGATAACACCCATAGTGACTTAGAAATAGAGAAAGATCAGCAACATAGAACAAATAAGTTGCAAAAGGATCATCCAACCAATCAAATAATTGGAGATCCAAATACTGGAGTACAAACAAGAAGAAGAATAGTAAGTACATATTCCCTTCTTTCAAGCATAGAACCAAAAAATGTTACAGAGGCAAGTCAATATGAAAGCTGGATCAAGGCAATGGATGAGGAGCTTAATCAAATTGAAAAGAACCAAACTTGGGAGTTGGTACCAAGACCCAAGAACAAAAATGTGATTAGCACCAAGTGGGTTTTTTGCAACAAGCTTAATGAAGATGGGAAAGTTGTAAGAAACAAAGCAAGATTGGTTTGTAAAGGGTATGCTCAGGTTGAAGGAATTGATTTTGAAGAAACCTTTCCTCCTATGGTGAGATTAGAGGCTATCCGTATGTTTCTTATTTTGGCAGTCTACAAGAACTTCAAGGTTTATCAAATGGATGTAAAATCAACATTTTTGAATGGAAATCTTGATGAGGAAGTCTACATTGAGCAGCCAGATGGATTTTAGATAAGTGACAACCTAGACTTTGTGTGCAGGATAAAAAAGGCACTTTATGGTCTAAAATAAGCACCCCGAGCATGGTACTCTAGACTGGATATATATCTTCATCAGCAAGGTTTTAAAAAGGGTATGGTGGACAACAATCTCTACATTAAATCTGAAGATAATTATCAAATTATCATTGTTGTTTATGTAGATGATATTATTTTTGGAGCTAGCAAAGATGAAATGTGCAAAGATTTTGCTAATCAAATGTAAACAGAGTTTGAGATGTCAATGATAGGTGAACTTTCATACTTTCTTGGTCTGCAAGTTAATCAATTGAAGACTGGTATCTTTATTTCACAAATCAAGTATGTAAAGGAACTGTTGAAAAAGTTCACTATGGAGGAGTGCAAACCTATAAGCACTCCTATGAAAAGTGGATGCAAGCTTAGCAAGGATGATAAGTCATCATCAGTGGATCAAACTATATATAGGTTAATTATTAGAAGCCTATTATATTTGACAACTACTAGACCTGACATACTTCAGGTAGTGTGCATGGTTGCATGGTTTCAAGAAAATCCCAAGGAAACACATGTAACTGCAGTAAAATAGATCTTTAGATACCTTAAAGGTATAATAGACTATGGTATCTAGTATTCCAAAGGGAAGAATTTCACACTCACTGCTTTCTCATATGTAGATTGGGCAGGATGTGTAGATGATAGGAAAAGCACTAGTGGCGGTGCATTTTACTTGGGTGAAAATCTTGTTGGTTGGCATAGCAAGAAACAAGACTCCGTGTCATTGTCCATAGTAGAGGTAGAGTACATAGCAACCACATCATGTTGTACATAAGTTATATGGATGAAGTAAATGATGTAAGTTCTAGGTATTCCCATCACTGAACCCATTTCAGTTAGGTGTGACAACACAAGTGCCATTAACATTTCTAAGAATCCAATTCTGCATTCAAGAATAAAACACATTGCTATTTGCTATCTTTTTTTGAAAGAAAAAGTGGTAGTAGGGGAGGTAAAGTTGGAATTTATTCTAACAATAGAGCAAGTAATAGATATATTTACTAAACCCTTACCCAAGCCAGTCTTTGAGTACCTACGGCACAAACTAGGTGTAATGACTTTGCCACAACATTAACTAGTTTTCAAGTGCACAATCTCAGGGGGAGTACTTTTGTCTTTGTTTCCTTCCTTCTTTCTACTTCTGATGATTGATTTTATGTGTATGAACTTAGGTGGAGTATACATCAACCCTTTGTCTTTATTGTCAAAGGGGGAGAAGAATAATGATGTGCAAACGGGGGAGAAGCATGCAAAGTTTTTGCGTATGTGTTGCCAAAAATTCTAAAGGGGAAGATTGTTGAGTAGGACCGCATGATGCATGGTTTGGGTTGTCATCAAATTGTCATTATTGTCAACATGATGTAGTAGTAGTAGGGTTGCATGAGTAATAGCAGATACAAATGCAGTAGCAATAGTGGTTGCATGTCTTAGTAGGGTTATAGTATGGCTCTTTATTTTTCCCACCTTCGATACTTATCATTTTTCTTAAGAAGGGTGTGACATCATCTTTATTTAGTTCCCATTACTAGCCAAAACTTTCACCAAGAAAGTGTGACATCATCACAAAAAGCCTTCGGGTCCCTTTGTGTTTTTACTCCAGCTGACGTCAGTGTATTGCTCAACACTTTGATCCTTAACCACCACGGTTAATATATCATTCAAATTTGTTATGCCTTAACCATCAGTGTTAAATATTTTAACACATGTCATTCTTTGGCAACTTCTCTATTTTCTTCCTTAGCCAAAATCTCTCAAGCGAAATCAACTAAGTCACTTTGTACTTGCTTTGCCATGTGTCACTCTTCAGAAGCGTTATCCTTTTCCTTCCTTAGCTGGAACCTTAGCTTGGAATAAATGACATCACCATCTTTTTCTTATGGCTTTCTTTGAAGTTTCCCTTTAGATGACATCATCATAACCACCATGTTTCATCTTTCAACTACCTCATATTTCTCTTCCTTAGCTGATGAAGTTAGTATTGTTACCTTGGATTCATACTACCATGTGTTGCATTTCGGTAGCATCACGGTCTCTCTTCTCAGTTAGAATCCTTGCGTAAAGTTAATAAAGTTTCCATTCTCTTGCTCTGCTATGTGTCGCAATCTAGTAGCTTTATGTTTTTCTCTTTGGCCAAAACCTTTCATTTAAAGTTGTTGATGTCATCACTATCTCCATCTGGCTTCTCTTGTTATTGCTCAATTGTTGATGTCATCATTCTACCTCGTGTCCCTATTTCGGCAAACTCATAACTTTTCTCTATGGTTGGAGCCTCAGCTTGGAATTCCTAACATCATTATCTTTTTTATCTGGCTTCCTTTGTATTTTCCCTCTTGTTGACATCATCTCATGTGCCACATGTCATCTTTTGGTAATCTCACAATATCTCTCTATAGCCATAACTTCTATGTGAAATTGACTAAGTGATATTTCACTCCCTTTGACATGTGTCTCACTCCGATAGCTTTTCATCTTTACTCACTTCATGGTCTATTTGCTACTTGGCTGGAGCATTTAATTCAATTTGCTTACATCATTATCCTTTCCATCTGGCTCCCATTGTATTTGGCTATCTGCTGACATCAATGTATGCACCACGTGTCTTGGTCCAGTAGCCTCATGCCAATTTGTGAAATTTACTCAGTGAGGTCCATGAATTAACTCTTTTTAAGTCACTTTCAGCTGATGTTAGATTGATCAACACATGTCACCATTTGGCAGCAACATTTTCATGGTTAGATCTCTACCTCGTGTCCTTCATCTAGCTCCTTCATTTCTTGGCTAAAGTGTTGAAGTTTTTTTTCTTACATCATGGCTTGTTCCTTTCAAATTTCTTTGTAATTCTGCCCATGCTGACATCACCTAGAGAAACACATGTCTTACTTCGATAGCTACATTCAAAGACTTGTATTTATTAAGGTGACTTCCTCAGTATGATTCTATTGATAGTCAGATCTCAGACACATGTCTTTCATCAAGCATACTTACTTTCTTGGTCGGTGTGCTTGAAACCCTCAGTTTACATCATAGCTTTCTCCCACATGGTGCTCTTTGTTGTTTAGACTCATTGATGTCACAATTAAAAGACTTATTTATCAAGTGAGTTCCTAAGTGTTATTCTCTTCATGGTAAGATCTACGCCACATGTCATTCATCAAGGCTTACTTTTTTTCTTGGTCGGAGTGCTTGAGTTTTTGTGCTTATGTCATGGCTCTTTCTTTACGGCTCCCTTTGTAATTTTGGTCTTACTAACATCAGATTGAGCAACATGCATCATACTCTGATAGCTATGTTTAAATACTTGTATTTATTAAGGCAAGCTTTTTAGTGTGATTCTATTGATGGTCAAATCTATGCCATGCATCGTTCATCAGGCTTACTTTTTTCTTGGCCGAAGCGCTTGAGTCTTTGTGCTTACATCATAGCTTTATTTTTCATGGTGCTTTGTATATCCTTGGACTCATTGATATTATATTGATTAACACATGGCATACTCCGATAGCTTCACAATTTTATTCTTCACATGGTCAGATTTCCACCACATGTCCTTCAATAGCTTTTATGTATAACCTAGAATTCGTAAGGCAATTTGTTGATGTCACTCCTTGAATTCTTTGGATGCTATTAAGACTCACTTTTGATGATGTCAGGCTATAGTTTTGGAAAGAAATGAGTGGGAATAGTGAAATAAGCTAAAACTAAGAAGTAAGCTAGAACAGTAAAACAAGTGGGAACAAAGAAATAAGCAAATGAGCTGAAATAGAGAAATAAGCTAAAACAAAGAAACAAGCAGAATCAGAGAAACTAGAAGTAACAAAGAAAATGATAGTTACTGAGAAACAAATGATTACAAGAAGCAGGTTACTACTAATAATGGAATGCATGATTAATGGAATGTGGAACAAACCTGTATGTGTAACGGATGCTCAGAAAAATGTGAATCATCTTGATGAGAATAACTATAGCCTTTAGGGTTTGCAGAGTAACAATTTTTTGATCCATTTTTGAATAGGAATAAAAAGTGAATTTGGATGAATCAGCAGGTGTTGATGAGGTGATTATTGCATATACAGAGGTGACATTGTTAAAAAGAAAAGAAGAATACATTTTGAGAAGAAAAAAGAGGATGTGCAAGAACTAGAATAGTGCATGTTTCAGAGAGAAGGGATAAGAAAAATTTAATGCGCTAGACTATTCAGGGTCTTGAGAAATTGTAGATTTTATTTTATTAAATCTCTATAAAACTGTCAAGTGGGTGCTTGGTAAGAGGAGTTGGTGCTCCTTGTAGTAATTACTACAAAACCTAGGGGTTGGTGCTCCTTCCAGTTGGTTTTGGTAAACTATGTGTAAAGTTGGTGCTTTACAATGGCTAGATTTGGATTGGAGTCCAAGCAGTCTTATTCGAGGATGTAGCCACATTGGTGAACCTCATTATATTCTGTGTTGTGTGTGTGCTTCTCATATGCTGGCTCAACTTAGTTCAATTTATCTATTGAATTGTTTAAGTTTTTGCATTTAAGGTTTTTAAAATTGATACATTGATTCACCCCCCCTCTCAGTTTCAAGCATAGTTCAACACTCCCTCAGAACCTAAATCCTCTCCATCGAAGGAGCCCTCCTCAAATTCTAGCTGACCACTAAAGATATAATTACAACCTCATAATACTACTAGATAGGAAAGGATGCTACACCAATACCATTGACTAATAGGATCCCTCATATTGTTAATCCTCATAGATGTTGTACCTATTGGTTTGCTTAGTGCTTCTCTAAGTCTCTTATCCTCTAGATGATATCAAATGTAATAATAATCAAGCATATCCAACTATGAGGATCTAATGTCTTTTTATAACACATCATTGGATCTTGATCTCACCTAGGAGTCATCACCTAGCTCCCCTAATCCAATTTAGCCTCCTAGGGGGAAAAAATATCCAACATGGAGGTTTAGGGATCATACATACCCAACATGGGTCTAGAAGTCATGCATGGGGCTAGGGTGTCATCATGGGCCAATGTGGGGGTCTAAGAGTTTCACCAAGGTTGGCATATATATATATATATATGTACAAGTGCTCATTCATCCATTTAAGTGCTAAATAGACCTTGGTATTACCACAATCATGATTGGGATCTCCAAGTACATTAAAACATCTAATCTATGCTTTGGAGGGAGAAATCCCTTGGGGCTCATAATGGGGTCCAATGACCGATTAAATATTCTATCCCAAGTCTAAACTTAAAGCATAACATAACAATAAAATATAATATAAAAAGGGAATTCATAAAATTCCATAATTAATTACAATGATACAAGTGGATGTCACAAAACCTCCCCTCTCAAATTGCTTTCCCTCGAGCAATGGTGGAATACTAAAACATATTATCTTCTAAGAATATTTCAATGTTGTAGAAACCAATCTACCAAAGTGGAATGCAAATTCAATATTTCCTCTCCCTATGTGGAATGCTAGAACTACATCTCCATGCATTAGTAATGCATGTAAAAACTCTAATATGATGTAGCTATAATTTCCCATTAGGTACTACATGGCTATCCTCAAACAATATGGGAGTGTATGAATACCTCTAGGGGGTGTACCTATAAGAACCTCAAGTAAATCATAGGTAAGTATAAATGGGTGGAGCCTTTGCACCATGTATGGGGTTAAACCTCCTCCAAGCCTACCGTGGAGTCCTAAACTCCCTCAATTTCTAGTGTGAAGCAAGAAACCTCTCCATCATCTAATGTGGGGCATCAAGATGCTCTCTGGTACAATATTAGGTCTATAGACCTTCCCAGGTATAACATGGGGAGATAACATTCCCTTAATCTAGACGTGGGATACCAAAGAACCTCTAAACTAAACGTGGGATGCCTAAACCCCTTCATGCTTATCATTATATATAAATGTCCCTCAACCACCCATGTGAGGTAACTAAGTACCTCTAAACCAAATGTGGGATGCCCAAACCCTTTCATACTTATCATTATACATAAATGTCCCTCAACCACCCATGTGAGGTACCCAAGTACCTCTAAACCAAAAGTGGGATGCCCAAACCCTTTCATGCTTATCATTATACATAAATGTTCCTCAACCACCCATGTGAGGTATAGTGGATCCCCTAAATCCAACATGGGGAAATAGAGCTCCTTCAAACTCAACATCCCACTCCTAGCCCTTTTAGTGCTCCACATGGGGGGTAGAAGCTTTCTCATGTCCAATGTTGGGTAGAAAATATCTTGTAAGCCCATTATGAGGTAATAATCCCCCTTGGTGCTCAACGTGAGGGGAAAAAACTCCCTTAGGTCCAACATGGGGTGTCTAACCTCCCTAATACCTAACATGGGATGCAAGAAAACCTCCAAGCTCCATGTACCACCTCTAAGCTCCCTGTGATGCAATGTGGGGTATGAGAGATTTCCAATGATATTTCCTTTATGTTGAAATCCTTTCATATACAACATAGCCCCATTTTCTACTTCCTCCTTCTTTTTGCACCACTCAATCACCTCCAACCACTTATTATCTACCTATGGAAAATCATCATGAATCCCTTGCAGTGTATGGGTCTTCCCATCAATCTCAAAACTCATAGTGAGTTTCTTGTAGTTGGTATGGATATCACCCAACTCAAATAACCACTGCACTCCTAGAATTATGTGAGGATGCCCCTTCAAGTGGTAAACTTAAAATTGCTCCCTCACTACATAATTTTGTAGCGTCACTCCAAATATCTCAACTATATGGTCCATAAGAGTGAGTTTCCCATTGGCATTGGAAACTTTGAATCCTTATAACCCTTTGGTTTTTAGGTTCTTCTTCTCTAGAAAGTCCTCATTGATGAAGTTTTAGGATGCCCCTAGATCAATCAATACCATCACATCCTATCTACTAGCTTTCCCCACTTCCTTAAATGTGATATACTTCTTCACCCCATGGAGTGAAGCAATCATATTGCCCAACATTCCTTCTTCTTTAGTTGCCTCCTGATCTAACATGTCCATGCCAAGATCTAGGTCCTAATCATCTATGTCTTCATCAAAAAATATGTCAATGTAGTGTACCTATCCCTTTACTTAGAAATGGTGCCCTATATCCCAAGTTTTGTTGCAATAAAATCACTTGCCTTCCTCCCTCATATTCCTTTGTGTGGTTGTATCCAATTGGTTTTTTTGAGGTGGGGGGAAGGGTTTTGCCTTGCTAGGCCCCTCCTTATCTACAAAAGTCTTTTGGGTGATCATACCCTTGTATGTATGTTTTCCCTTAAGGGATTTCATGGTTAGCTCTAGGTCATATGTAGCTCAAAAATAACATCATCAAGGCTCCTAGGTGAGGATACTTTGACCATTCCTTGCAACAACTCTATTAGTCCCTCTATGAAGAGGAATGTCAACTACTCCTAGAGAATATAGTGAATCATGATTGCAATCTTTTGGAATTCATATATGTACTCATACACTCCTCCCTGCTACTGCAAGGATGTTAAATCTTAGAAGTAATCATTCTCCTTATTCTGATTAAACCTCTTTACTAGTCGTATAACATACTCATCAAAAGAGGTAATGAGTGAGTAATCTTGGTTGATTACTCCATGATACCATCATTTAAGGGTATTACCCTCAAAGTGTAATAATACAAAATAAATTACATCTTCCTCCATCATGTTTGGGCTCAAGCTGAAGTAGGTTTGTAGCTAATGTAGCCATGCCCTAGCAGTCATCCTCTTCCCATCACACATCTTTACCTACATTTTATTTATCTTCTACTACAAGTCTCTCTTATCTCCACATGAGCTTCCTGGGGTATGTGTACCATGTGAACTACTTCCTTTTAAACCTAACATCTTTAGGTATCCATTGAATTTGACATCTCTCTTCAAGCCTGAATCCAACATAGAGTACTTCTTAAAAATCTTATTGAATTTGAGTGGGCTAGGAACCCTATCCTTTTCCTCTTCTCCTAACTTCTTGGAGAACATGGGTTTGGATTACTAAGGGATAATGGGATGTTCCATAATCTTGCTAATATCCTCATATAGGTACCTTCCTAAGAGAAGGTTAGTACCCTATGGTGCTCGATGTGAGTGGGATCTCAATAATGTGGGTTCTAGATGACCCATAGATCCATGATGAGTGGATTTTTGATCTCTCTAACTACGAGATATTCTTATACTTTCCTCCCTATATTATTTTTCCTCTTTATGTGAATCTTATCCTTTATATAGGATAGGATGTGGGGGGTTAATGTACCTTTCTGGCTCTTCTTGAAATCTCACATATTTTTTCAATTGCCTTTGCATGGTAGTGATGGCTCCCATCATGCTATGAATGGTCAAAATAAGCTCATTGAAATTCTATTCAAGTGTGGATTATCAAGTTGGATTAGGGCTTCTCCTCTTGGCCAATGCAAACCTACCTCTTGGAGAATCATTATCCTCTCTAAAGACACCTTCATTTGGCACCTTATTCATTCATGGACTATGCACTTCCTCTTGGATTACCCTAGAAGGTGTGCCTTCTACCTATGATTTTTTGCTCTTCTTGGCCAATTGTATCTCCTTCAAAATGATGGATCTAGTGTAATAATTGTGAACTACAAGTATCCTTCATAGGTTTTCCATATCTAAGCTATGATACCATTGTAAAGATCCAATTACACTATCAAGTGCAAATAGCTCAAACAATGCAAATAAACCCCAATATCTGGTCTAGGGCATTCAAATTAAGAATATAGAACATAACAATGCCAACGTCTAGCCTAAACTAGTATATATCATATTAAAACCCTCACAATGCTAATGTATGGCTTACATAAGCATACATGCATAATAATAATCCAATGATGAAAACATGGACAAGTATACAAGGTAAAATGGAAATCGAATTGCCCAATGGCTATATAAATGATATAAATATACCAACAATACAATACCAAGACCAATAGGGCTGAAATTGGTCTTAAAGGAGCCAATTAGGGCACAAAAAATATCCTCAAGCTATATAGATATATGGGACAATCTTACTTCCTCAAAACCTGAATCCTCTCCATTGAGGGAGCCCTCCTCAAATCCTGGATGACCATTGAAGGTAGAAGTGCAACCTTGGAATACCACCATATGGGAAAGGGTGCTACACCAATGTCATAGACTAATAGGATACCTCAACATATTAATCCTCATATATGCTACACCTAGGGGTTTGCTTAGCACTATGCTAAGTCTCTTTTCCTTTGGATGATATCAAATGTAATAATAATCAAGCATATCCAACTTTGAGGCTCTATTACATTTTTATAACACATCATTGGTTCTAGATGTCACCTATGAGTCATCACCCAAATTTTCTAATCCAATGTTAGCCTCCTAGGGGCCCAAAATATCCAACATGGGGGTCTAGGGTTTAGGCATGCCCAACATGGGTATCCAAGAGCTATAAATGCTAATGTAGGGGTTTGAAGTATGATGCATGCTGAACATGGATCTAGGAGTCATGTGTGGGGCTATGGTATCATCATGTGCCAACATGGGGGTATAGGAGTCTCCCCAAAGCTAGCACATGTATACAAGTGCTCATCCATCCATTTATGTGCTAAATATACCTTGGGAGTCCCAAAATCATGATCGAGATTTCCAAGTACATTAAAATACCTAATCTATGCTTGGGAGGGATAATCACTTAGGCCCCATAGTGGGGTCCAATGACCCATTAATTCTTCTATCCCAAGTACTAATTTAAAGTAGAACATAATAATAAAATATAATACAAAAGGGGAATTCATATACTTCTATAATTAATTACAATGACACAAGGGGGACATCACATATACTCCCAAGAAAAAAGGGGTTCTTATTTTCCAAGCACATGGACAAAGATGGTGTCCAATGATTAATAGATGATAACTTTATTTTTTATTATTTTGGAGCTATTAATTTAAAGAAAATAGGTTTGAGAGTGCCCCAAAAAATTGAAGGTTATGCTCATATATGTGGAATTATTTTGACACTTATGCTCATAGGATTTCCATGGATTTTAAAATATCATAAGTAAAACATGTGTTGAATCATGAAGAAATCATATGCCAAATATAAGAAACTATGCCAAATTTTCAAAGTAAACATATAGATATCATACAACATGAATATTTTAAATTTTATAAATATTTAAAATATGATTAATTTTGAGAGAAAATACCTTACCTATGTGCCCTTGGAATGGGCAATTTTTGAAATAATTTGCACAACATTAGTGTTGTAAATATTGTAATGCAATGACATGCATGTTTTATTTTCTGTAAGTAAATTTTTCTCTTTTTTAATTTTGAGCTTTAAATTTCTACTTTCTATTCTAGCCCCAATTGATAATGCATCTGCTTTATTCTTTATTTTGATTCCTATATGTTTATGTTGATCCTACTTATTTATTTTTCTCTTTAGTAGTTTGAGGTTGACTTACATATGAATTATTTTTAAACATTTTCATGAAATTATTAGCCACATAATGACATTGAGAGGGGGGGCTTAATTAGTTTGTTATACTTTTAAATCTCCAATGTTCAACTTATAAAAGTAATGGTATGGAAGATAAAAATTAAAATAAACCAAAGCAAGGCAAGCACATCAAGGGAGCATCACACAAACACAATATATAATGAGGTTCATCAAGATGGATATATCCCTAGATAATATTGATTGGATCATAATCAAAATCTAGGACTTATAAAGAACCAACTTTAAAATCATTTACTAACACTAACCTAAAGGAGCATGAACCCCTACTTTACTAGCACCAACTAGAAGGAGCACGAACCCCTACTTTACAAGCACCAACTGGAAGGAGCATGAACCCCTATTTTACCAGCACCAACTGGAAGGAGCATGAACCCTTACTTTACCAGTACCACCTAAGAGAAGCATCTACCCCTACTATAAGCACCAAATTAAAATTTAAAGCTTAATAATCAGTTTTTTATATAAATATGCCTTCATTTTCCATCGATCCCCTCCAGCATTATGCATAGTGGCAAATATTCGCCAATAGGATAATATTAGGTTTTTTAATGGTAAAATATTTTGAAAATCTCAATCTCAGATATTGCACCATTTAGTAAAAATTTTTCAAGACAAAAAAAATTATGGGTCAGCTCACCAATATTTTAGAATTTTTTTATAAAGATAAGTGCAAATAGCCACCTATACCTCCTATACTTTTGCAAGCAATCAT
>Ga0181464_1001241_pt1 | contig 12656 bp, 6 predicted proteins | sample InSIn2gowninarea_FD_119074 | JGI IMG/M metagenome (GOLD analysis project Ga0181464, IMG submission 119074) | Clean room microbial communities from NASA Spacecraft Assembly Facility at Jet Propulsion Laboratory, Pasadena, California, USA -... ...
ACATTGTAGTCACTAGATGTACAAATAGGTCAATAAAATCTGTATATGGATAGGGAGAAGAACTAGACATGTGGAATAGAGAGGTCCAGAAGATGACGGATCTAGGATTCCCTCTAGTATCAAGCTTTTGGACATAGAAGGGAAACTTATCAGTTTGGTAGTAGAGAAACAAATGATACAGGAATAATGAATACTTGAACACTCTCTCATTTTCTAATCTCATAAACTGATCATGCATTCTATCTTTGATTAATTTTTCATAATAAAACTTGACTGCATGAGGTTAACCAGGGGTAAAAATAGACATGTAGATAAAAATGATCTCATCTACATATTCATTAGTGGTAAAACCTAAAATGCATGATATCATTGTTGTGATATCTTTGCCCCAGATCAGAAACGTTGACTAACACGTAAGGAGGGGGGTCTTTTGGCATGTATTTTTCTTCAACAATGAAAGTTTGCAGGATTTGGGTATTTCTGGAACTAGAGAGCTTAGAGAATCTCTCAAGCAAATCAAAAATGGTAAGGGAGGTGAGGTCTTGACCAGGTTGTAACTGTAACATTTCATTTATGGATTCAGTAGTGATAGTGAACAGGACTTTCTGGTCTGGTGACATTACAACTCTCGCGATAGGGTCATAATTTGCATAACAGTAGTGAATAATCTTCGAGAAGACATGAAGACTAGGGAATTGATATTTGGACAGGTTTGATTCCCAGAGGCGTTTCTTATCTGCATGTTCAAATAGTTGTCTCGGTGTTTGCAGTGCAATTTCAAAGGGGTTTCGTCGAAGGTGAGGTCTTTTATCTGAAAATATTTATCAGCCAGGGGAAGATGATCTAAATCTATGTTGGGATTGGTAACTTGCATGACATTCAAGGAAACTCGGGTGTCCATCCTTAGTTCTTCTGGATTCAAGGATGATAGTAGGGGGTTTCAGGGGATCATTGAAAACTGGGTCATCTCAGAGAGTTTCAAGACTGTCAATAGCTTAATTTCACTATATTACTTAATTTATAAAGCAATTCAGCTCAGGTTTAGTATGAAAATAGGGTTTCTTGGTTGAAAACGTGGTAAATACCTAGCGTTGGTTGTAAAAATGGATTAATGGCACTGGTGCAATGTTCGTAGGGAGAGCACGGTTTCACATTGGTAATCTTGAGTTCAGCGGCTTCTAGAGGTTGACGGCTGGAAGTAGGTTGACAGTTCGAATGTACTCTACGTGTGCATGGGGATTAGAAGTTTCTTTTCTTGGTAAAACAAAAATAATGAGTATTTTTGGTTTTATTTGCAAATTCATTAGATTTGGCGGGTATAATGGGAAAGCGACAGTTGGCGCCAACTAACGGAGGTGACATTTTGTCATTTAGCGAGGGTGGTAAGCGGAGTCTATCACACCACTTTTGAGGGCTTGGTGGTATTACGAGAGGTTTGCCCGATGCCATTCATTTGGTGACACGTAGTGGCAAGGTGAACAGTAAAACTGCTAACATTGGGTAGGTGAAGTTTGGAATCAAAGGGATCTGAAAGGGTTAGATTGTATGGCGATCGGGTTAATGATTTGATCTGAAGTTAGTGGAGGGGCCCGATGGGATAATAACTGCAGATTAAGGATATTTAATGATGTCGGGGATGATTTGATTGTAGGACGGTTATTAATTAATCACAATTTGACTAATTAATCCCTTTTAACATGGCGGAGGGTTATGGTTTTTAATTAATCGCATATTGATTAATTAATCCATTTTTTATTATGGTTTATATTTCAAATCGGGGAAGGATATTAATATATGGAAATTTAATAATATATATGGGAAAGAAGTGTATTTCTGGGATTTAAATATATAAATAAAATTATATGTTAATATGAAAATGAAAATGGAAAGCACTAAGTAAAATATTTTTGAAATATATTGTCATTTTTGCATTCGAACATCACAACTTAGGCTTAAGTTTATTTGTGGGTTTTTATATGGGGGTAATTACTTTTCTCACGCAAATAGTGATTTTACCTTAGGAAAAGGGGGTTTTAAGGAAAATGAATGAATGATGGAGGGGGTTTTAGTACTTATACCTTATAAGTTATTGGGCCAAGGGTTTGGTCCCTCCAGAAGTCAGAGAAATGCTCTGAGTTCCTTTAACTTAAGGTTTTAGGTACTTTGATAATTATTTGCGGGAAATTAGTGAAATAAGGGGTAAAATTAATGAGGGATTTAAACACTTGACTTTGTAATTGTTTCCTTGTTATCCATACTTTAGCAACTTGATGATGAAAGTAAATGATGTGACTTTAGCTAATCATTCATCAGAATTCTACAACCATTCATTTACTTAGCCATCTACACATTCTACCATTTTTCCTACTCTTTATTAGGGTGCACTTAAACTAGCAAACCCTTATCAAAATTTTCTTTTCTTTTATAATAAAAAATCTATCTAAGTCTATCCTTATTACATCCAAGGGCTCAAATTAAGCTGTTGAGCTCCTTTTATTCACTCTACCTATCTATTTATCTACCAAGATTAAACAGTTTGGTCAAATTTTAATCTCTACCTATGAACATAGAAATTGAAAACATGAAATAGCCAAGTTCACACCATTTGACCATTCATGGATTGTGGCAAAAGTGACAAGCTGCACGCAACATTTTTACTTTTCATCAAAGTAAATGGTAGTGGCATTTAGACTTGCACACTTTCATGGCCTCTTTCTTTCTCTTTTTCTTTGGGGTTCATTTTCATCTTTTTTGACCAATTTCATTGTTTTTGTCCTTTTATTTTTCTTTTAGGACATACCCTCTTTACATTTTTTAATTTTTTATTTTTTTGAATATGGAAAACATTTGCATAAAGCAAAGGTATGTACATATTACAAAGTTAAACTAAGTCAATCATAGATTATGACACCTATTGGTATAGGAACATAACACATATCATCAACAGACTGTAATAATCATCAACTAGAACAGAAAGGATAATTGATATTTGACTAAACCATATCAAACCACTTTTCCTAAGTCTATCTTAGTGCTTCTACATCAAACCAAAATATATGCGACTGTGCAACTTCTAACTCTCGTATATGCGTGACCTGTATTCATGGTAATTGCGTATGAGAATTATAACATTGAAATTTCATACTTTCAGTTCCTCCTAAGTCTATTATGTCAGTATACTGAGATATGCCACATCTTTTTTATTGTAATTTCATCTTCTTCCATACCTTGGAGTGTGATGATGTTTTCTCCTTTTGGTATGTTGGTCAAAATTTTCACCTGCATTCTTTTTCTATATGCTGAAACTTGTTACAGGCATAGCATCTTATATGTTTCATATTCCTTCTAAAGAAATCAATGTCTTTGTGACCAAACAATTGCAAGAAAAACAATATCCCTTAAAGTGCTTGGAAGATAATGATATTTATGTGTGACGGTTGTTAGCTTGAACCATTCTACTTCTACATCTGGCTGCATCATGTCCAAAATTATGACCTATAAAACATTCAACATTATTCATCATAGGAAATAACCATTTATCACTTCCATAGTTAGGAGAAGTGATTTTCTTTGAAGTGTTTCTTTCCTTGGTTGTTGATGGGGTCGACCTCTTATCTCCTTGTTGATCATTTCATATTTTGCATTGGATTTCCTTGCCTCATCTTGTGAGCTAGATTCACCTTCAATAGTTTCATGATAACCAAGACCAGATTTGATTATAGGAGACCTTTGACTACTAATAATATTATCCAAAATCTTAGTACTATCTTGAAATCTCAAATTCTTTTCCTTTTCTTCTAATTTACCTTTTATGATATTTACCTCAACCTGATATTTCTCTTCCTTTTCCAGATACTACTTCTTCATGATTTCTTCAACTTTTCTTCCTTCTTCCACTTGTTGTTTTAATTTTGTAACTTCTTCGTTGTAGGCACATTCCATTTCATCAATTAGATATTTTTGATCTCTAATTGTGTCTATGAGCTTTTCAAATTCTCCTTGTATTCAATTTATTTCTCTTTCACCCATAAGAGAAAACTTGGTGGTTTCATTGTCACATTCATTATCTTCAAATGAGTAGAGAAATGTATCACAAAAGGACAAAAAAATCGTACCTGATAATTCTTTTGCTCATTCATCTTCATTCTGAGGTGATTCTGAATCTGAAGAGTTGCTTCCACATAATAGCCAATTGTCTCTCTGGCTATTATTGTTCCTTTGATGTGTTTTCTTCTTCTGAAGTGCTTTCTTCTTTAGCTTCTTTCCCATTGTTTCTATGGATCTCCTTCAAGCGATCAAGCTTCTGCCAAAGGACTCACTCTGATACCAATTATTGGGAACAATACAGAAGCTGGGGTGAATCAATAGTTACAAATCAATAATGTTTTCCATTTCATATTCAGATTTATATACGCTACTTCAGTGAAGGGAAATTTCATGTGCACGCAACTATTCTCAAGGAAACCAACATATATCTAGTGAACTTATGATTCAGTTAATTCATCATATGTTGATCTTTAATTAGTGCATCAATACTTTATTAAACATTAAACAATAACCATGTGAAGTAATAACATAATAGACCATCACACATAAGCAACACACATGAACACCAAGATTTAAGGTGGAAACCCAATGCGAGAGAAAAACCACCTGGTATTATTATCTCTATCTTCTTTTAATATAAATAATAATTTATTTACAATATTGTACTGGTGTAGACTCATATAAGTACATAGGCACCCACCTGCAGAAGGCTACAAACTTCTCTTGTTCTCCAGCTTCTACTGGAAGGGAGCTACAATCCCCTAGCTCTTGTACTGGCTAATATGTTTACCAGTGCATAGGCATAGGCCTACCATCTTCACTTGTTTTTCAACTGCTATTGGAAGGGGGCTCCAACCCCCTGATGTAATCACCATTCACTACTAGCAGGAATCTTTGACTTCCTTACTGGAGGCTTCAACCCTCAATATCCTCCAAGGACCACATTTCATAAATTTTCAAACTAGATAGTCCTACTACACAAAAGCACAATATGAATGCAATGTTTGATCAATTTTTCACACTCGACCCATGAGTAAAATTGAAGCTTAAAACCAATCACCACTACAATACATCCAACAAATACATCTGCATCAACCAATCATTAAAATCCAATTATCAATCTCTAATACAATTGAAGCCCAACCATCAATCTCTGAATGAACCATAACTAAATCAATCAATCATTGAAACCTCTAACACACTGAATCAAACAATCATTGAACCTCTGACACAAATGAATCACCCATTCATTCAAATCTTAAACAAAATTCAACCAATCAACTCGAACAGATAGATCATTGTAACCAATACACAGATCCTAACCCATAACACTGCATCAATAACCAAAACCAATTGTAACCTCAAAAATCATGTGGTAGAATGTATACACTACTTCAATGAAGCCAACCTGCGTGTATACGCTACTTCCTTTAACAAAACCTATATATACTTCCAAAATTATTAAATCATAAAAACCTTTCAATAAAAAATGTACCAACTAGTAACAATCTAAAGATTTGTTGTCAAATTATAGATTCTAAATAGATAAGAACAAATATCAACCTTCCCATTTAATCAATCAATCAATCAGGCTCAATCTCCTTATGCATTCAGTTCTACTTTCAGATCTAAGAAGAAATCATTGACAGACAACAATAAAATAGTATCACTGATTAGATAGATCATTGATTTCGGAATAAAAGTAGTCTCTTTTGCATATGCTACTTGGAAGCTTGGAACCAATGTGTATACGTGCCTTTACCATGGTGAACCAATTTCTAGATCTGCAGATAAAAATCTTATAACTTCGCATCTATTCAAGTCTTAGATATACCCATATCATAGCATTTAAAGCAAAAAACATTTGTTAGCACTCAGATCTCTCATATCCATTATCAGATCTCATAATGATAAGTCATTATGATCTTGATCCATCATTAGATCTCATCTATCATCACACACTCAAGTGCATACTTAGTCTGGATCAAGCAAAGCGTCAGAAACCCATAACGTGCATACTTGCTTTTGATCTAACACTTCATAAGATATTCATTACTTGTGCACTTAGCCCTTTGATATTCTCCTCCTTATATAGTTTTAGCCTTTGTCAATACTTCAGACCAAAACAACACTTAGAACCTGTGGCATTCTTAGATGGGATCAAATATCTATTACTCTGCTCAATATTTTGGGCTAATACCATGGTATTGACCCTTGGTATGTTATTTCACCTTAATTTCCTTAATTTTTCATCCCATACGCGCTTTTCCTATTGTGAAAGTGTGTGCATATGTATACACTCTTTTTGTACAATGAACCCGCATGTATACACTCTTTCTGTACAATGAACCTGCATGTATACTCTCTTTTTGCATAGTGAACCTGTGTATACAACTTAAGATACCTGAAAACATCATTTTTATTCAACTTCTTGATTCTAATATGTAGTCCATTGTTCCAACATCCTCTTCTTCTATACCATGCCCTTTTACCTCTGAAATGATGTGATTTTCCATCATACATCACTTCTGAACTGATTTCTCTGAACTTCCCTACATTTTGTCACATCTGCAAACACAAATGCCATGCATTCTGTCACATCTTGTTTATACTTTTATCAATTAGTTCATTCATCAAATATCAAGGACAACACACCATGACAATCTCCCTATATCAAACCTTTGACCATTATTCTCTTCCATCATTCTGTCACCTCTAACCTATAGATTCATCTAGTTTCCATATACTTGTTCTGCTACAAGTAGGTTTCCATCAAGTATAACACATGCATCATAATTCCAACAATAATTCATCAAATTCTTTGACCATCAACTTGTTTTTGTTATTTTTATTTTATAAAGAAAACCGTTGAACAGTTGAGGTTTGGGAGCACTTTTTAGCCACAAGAAGTTTATAATGTTGGCCAACCATAATTTGAAAGACATCATGATATGAGTAGCTAATATAAGTGATGTTGATGCATAGGTGGATACACATTGGCATAATGACATTAGCATGACATGACACCAATAAGGGAGGACATGTGGCATGTTGATTTGAATGTTTTGGGTGGCTAAGTTTTCTAAATCTAAGTGACATGTGGCATCACTCAAGAGCTACCGTGTGGAAAGGATGACTCATGGATGATGTTAGAAGGGTGATGTGTCATAACATTGGAATTTGTGCAAAGGGTGTTGCTCTTATAAGTGTTTCCCATGCTTTCTGATTTTAGGCAAAAAAAAATAAATACACAGGTGAGTCGAGCCTCTAGCTAGTCGAAAGAAATTACTAGCACACAACAAGAAATTTGGTATGAATCGCCAACCTCTGATCTTGTTCAACCCTCCTATTTGTTTGTAATTGGTTAAAAGTCTAGGTCTATAGTGAGAGCTCTAACAAGAAGGCGCTCCAACAGTTAATGGAGAAAATATCTAGTTGACGGGTGTTTTGGCAAAAGCAACCAAATTTGGCAGTTTTTCAAAGTTGTTGAAAAACTAAGTGGAAGTTGGAAAATTAAATAGATGTTCTAGTTTGGATAGTAGAATGGATAGAATTATAGGTATATTTGGATCCTTTTCCAAATCCAGTGATGCACCAAATTTAGAAAAGCTCTGCTAAAACCTGTAAAATTCTCTAATTGCATATTTGAATAGTTTAACATAGTTTTTCCCAGAGAGACAACATATCATAGATTGAAGACTTTAAGATCACATTTAAAATACTTTATAGATTTTTTACATGAGAAAAAATAACATTTTATAGATGATATTAAGATGAACTTAACTCAAATGTCAAAAACTAAAAATATCATCCCAATTTCTAAGCAAGCATAATAGAATTTACAAGAAGGGGCATGTTGATGTCTATGATTGTGAGTGAAGGTGTGTAAAAATAAGTGATGTTGTGTTCATTTAACGTGAGGAAATAATTTGTCTTATGAAAGGAATTTTCCTTCATGATTTTAGTTTGAAAATGGTATGAAATATGAATCAAGGAGGTGAGGCAAGTGGTATCTTGCAAATAAGTTGTTGTAGGTCCTTCCAATAGTGGTTGGTAAGTACTTATGGTTTGGATCTCATTTCATTGGTAGCTAATAAATAAGGGGTTGTATAATAGTATCTGATAACCTAGGTAGTAGTAGCTTCCTTCTAATTGTATGTAGAGAACCTTGTAATAAAAACTAGAAGCTTGCCTTTGTGAAGTAATTGAAGAAAGTTTTGAAGACTTTATGTGTGCAATTTGTACTTCTAGTGTTGATTCTTGTGATGCTCATATTAATTGTTACTGAAGTGTTTATTAGTGTCCTAGTATTCTTGATTAGTGAAAGAAATTTTTAAAATTTACACAATATTGTTTCATCCCCCCTCTTAATATTGTCTTGGTTTCTAACAAAAGAATCACCATAGGAAAAAGATAATTTCATGAAGAAACACCTCAATTAATGGTAATTTGTTTTTTAAAAGAGGGGGACTATGTTAAGGCCCTAATAATAATTCACTATTTTTAATTTTTATATGAGGAGGTAAGAAAAAACTTTCATTGTAATTATACCCTTTGTCTCCTATATATACACCAAAGATAGCTAGTCTCAGGATCATCATAAGTTTTCTTGTGTATTGAATTCATTATAAAATTAGGTTTCCATGTAAAAGTGGACTATATTAATTGATTTACTATGAATTTTAAGGTGAATGGCTCATAACATTAACTTTACCTCCATAAATATATTGCCATCTTATCGAAAACACATATTTGATCAATCCTTCCATGTTCCTTCACCTCAGATTCTTAAATAATAGATATTCCTCCACATAATCATGATTTAGTGTGGTATTATTAATCTCAATAGCCACAATTAGACTATCCCACAAGTTTTGGAAAGAATACAACAAATTGATACACTTTTCCTCTTCTATAATAAATATATCCACACTCAATAGTTGACTATTCATAGTATTGGAAGAATTAGATATTATATGATCAAATCACCCTTTATCATCCTTAAAATATAGATTTGTTTCTAAAGAAACAACTTACTGACCAACAATTTTGAATAGTGTAATTTCCCAGCATATTCCATAGTTTATTGGTGGTGTCTTCCTCCAATACATTCAATAATAATAAATCTGTAAGACAAAGTCAAATCATACTTCTCATTTTTCTTTTATGTTGTCCACACTCCTTCATTAAAATTCCAATTGAAGGTGTTCTGTTATTCACAATGATCCATTGTTATAGCTCTACTAGGAGATCCTCCATTTCCATCTTCCAAAACTCAAAAATTTGGCCATTAAACTTCATGATCTCAATTCTTGAATTGCTAGCCATCCTTATTCAATTGAAGTTCTATATTAAGGCCCCCACTGAGATATAGTTATCTCGTATCTAATTAAGAATGTCTTTATTTAATAGATATATGCTCAATATCCTCAACATTTGATAGCATAGTCATCCCTCTATAGATAAAATGAGCTCTAATACCATATTCTAGGCTTAAGGCACTTAATTTACACTTTATATACCAAAGACCAAATACAGATTCAATTAGACATATAAACCAAACTAGAATTTCAATTAACAAAAACCATTAAATGAATGTGAGGGCACCTAAATAATAAAAAATAAATAATGGCATGTCATAAGGATTCACACATCATACAGATATTTTACCGTGGAAACCCTTAACCATGAAAACTAGCCAATATTTGAGTTTCACCACTCTTATATTCTTAACCAAATATCAAAGCTAGATTGTAGTGAATATCAACCTTGGTCCACACCTAAGACCAATTTTCTTATACTTCACCTAATCTCTTCCAATCCTAAATATTCATAATCTCATAATATCTCATCATCCTTAGATAATGCTCTATTTATAGGTATAGAAAACCCTAATATGTAGATTCTCAAATTAGTACAGGTGGTTGAATATTATTTGCTAGGATCATGGAATCTTAGAATTCCTAACCTTTTTTTGACCAATTTAAACCATAGTAAATATCCCTTTAACCATTAGTCTCTATTGACTATGTTCATGTACCCAAATGAAATTGTTTTGATTGATCTAGTTGATTTAGATTCTATCTATTTCTTGACTGCTTATGAATTTCAACTGAGGTAAATACTCTTTAACTTAACCATCATCCTATTGATTTTACCATCGAATTTTCATCTCATTCACTTAAATTCAACCACCTAATTGACTCATTGTCCTAGTCAGTTATTCCTAAGTAGACCTATTCAAGTTCATCTCTTGCAATCTTACCTAACCAATCAATTGACTCATTGAACTTTGGTTTACTAATATTACCTACAAATATAACAACACGTCAACAATAGTGACCAAGATATTATAATAGTACAAGTTGGCTATTACTACAAAATTTTTGAAATCATAACAAACAATACTACGAGATATTGTGTACACAATTACTGAATGCCCAAACCAAATGGTATGCCATATGTGAATAACCTATAAAAAATATAGTATAATGATAACAAAATAGTTGTAATAAGGCAAAATATTAAACAATATATCATAAAAATTTGATAGATGAAAACAAAAACTATCTAGGAGGAAAACATGATGGAGTGTACTAATGTTGAGGTGGATATTTAGGAGGTTATCATGTTAAATATGGAAATAATGGTGGATTTTGTCAAGGAGGATTTACAATAAAATATTGTTTGTATTAAACAAGGAACATCAATTAATCCCATATTTTCCATTGAAATATAGGACCAACCTCAAGCTTTGTACCAAGTGTGTAGTGGTGGATACTCCTTAGAGGATTGCCCCAATATTCTTAAAAATATAATGAATAAGAAAACCATCATCCTCCTATAAAGTTGTAGTCATTAATGTGAGAAAATATGACTTGATGAGATTAAGAAATTTATTAAAATTTGTAGACCAAAGGTTCATGAAATGAATTAGTCTATTTAAACATGTGGAAATGATCATCATGGGGATACTAACTATAGTCAACTTCAAAGTAGTTACTAAAAGTTGTGGAAGTGATCATCATGGGATGGTAATTGTGATAAACTTGAAAGTAAGTAATTTGTTTGAATATATTTCATGATACTTAGAATTAGTAATTCAACCATGGGAATAATATGAAGGTGAAATTATCATCAGAAAAAGACAAAATCAAGTTGAAAATGAATGGAAAGAGGCTAATCACACCCTTGGATCCCAAAGAATAAAATCATTGGTCCAAGCCTAGGATGAAGAAATTGATGTGAGAAAAATATACTAGATAATTTAGGTGGGAAAAGGAAATGATGAACGTAATACCAAAGGAAAATTATTCATTGTTTGACCCTATATATGAGATAGAACTTTGACACATAATTGTATGAGTGGAAAATGGAAAATTATGTATAAAAAATAAGGGAATGTTGGACAATTGAAGCCATACTAAAGGAAAAATTTAGATATTTATTTTTGATAAATGTAGTATCCATTTTATATGAGAAATATATAGGAAATAACCTATTTTTATACTCACGATGTCCAAACTAACTCCATTTACTCCCTTAGTATTTAAAGAATGAGAGTTTCCTACATTCTTCATAGATGATGTGGACTAGGGTTGATTAAAAAGCTTAAGTGGAAAGATTCGTGTTGGGGGGAATTGACATGTCATAAATATATGCATGGCCCACATAAACAATATAATTTTTTGACAAAATTAGAGGGAAGAACCTCACAATTGCGTAAAACTTAATACCGCTTAAACGAGGAATAGACCTATAAGCACATATCAATGACTATGAGGAGTATATTGGATATTGAGACAAGTTATTTTGGTTGCACAATTTTCTAAACATATTATAGGAACTAAAAGCTAATATTTTAATAAATAATATCATGCTACAACAATTGATATCATCAAAGGCCAAGATGACCAAGGAAAGTCAACTAAAGAGTAGTCACCACAACAGTCAACACAAACAATAACAACAAGGAAAGTGATACAAAAAGACATTGCAACAAGAGAAATAGAAAGAATAAAAGGGGGCACCCCAAAAATAATAGTTTTATAGTAATAAAACCAACACAATCATTAATAATACAAAATAAAAAAAAAATCCCACAAGAAGTAGAATAAGCCAAGGAAAAGAAAGATAAAAGCACCAATGTTTCACTACCTTTAAATTGGAAGGGGAGCAACAAGCGAAAGTAGCTATGAAATTCAAATCCGCATATCCATTTTAAAAAGAAATATAATATTTGTAAAAATTAGTAATAAAGGAAGGATATAAAAGTTGGAGTCAATTGGTGAAGAATTTAAGGCATTAGTAGACAAATAAGGAAAATTTAAGGCATGCCTATAGAAGAAAAGAGAAAAAGACACTAGGACTTACCCTATTCAACCCAGTGTATAATATACTTGCCTATATGATTAATTTGGTTTCCAACCTAATAAACAACTATCAATAACTACTTAATAAAAAGTAGAAGATTAAATCCATCCATATGGGAGATCTGAGTGCTAACAAATGTTTTTTGCTTTAAATGCTATGATATGGGTATATCTAAGACTTGAATAGATGCGAAGTTATAAGATTTTTATCTGCAGATCTAGAAATTGGTTCACCAT
>Ga0181464_1001242_pt1 | contig 12653 bp, 12 predicted proteins | sample InSIn2gowninarea_FD_119074 | JGI IMG/M metagenome (GOLD analysis project Ga0181464, IMG submission 119074) | Clean room microbial communities from NASA Spacecraft Assembly Facility at Jet Propulsion Laboratory, Pasadena, California, USA -... ...
AAATTCTTGAGATTTTCCTAGTGGGAAAAAAAATCATTAAAGCAGATATCACAATTCAAAATCATTTGTAAAGAAATTTAAGAGAAATTGACAACATCCATCCAAAAAAATAACAATGTCATCATATACAATGATTCATTGACAATTTTCAACACATGTATAAAATAGCAACGTAATACTAATAAGATCAGTATTATTTTTAATCAAAACAACTAAAATTCAAATATGATTAATAGATCAAAATATTTCATGAATATCATTATTGTACGATAAATTAACAACATACATCCAAAGATGGTAATATCACCAAACATTATAATTCTCTATCAAAATAATGATGATACTTTCCAATATATAAATCAAATAAAGATATAATAATGATAATATCATCATCATCTTTAATCAAATCAAACTCATCGTATGATTACCAAATCAAAATGTTTGATTAGGTAAATTCATAACACTCATCTAAACATAACAATGTCATTCTACACAATAATTTCTTCATCAAAAACAATGCATGTGCATTTCTAGCTACCACCACCAAGATCATCCTCATGATCATCTTGACCATCCTCATTAGTCTCATCCACATCATTACCAACATCACAACTATCATCATGATCTCCTCCTTCACCACCATCATTCTCATCCTCATCATCCCCTGATATATGTTGAGCATAGTTTGGATCATCATCGTGACCATCGTCTTGGCAATCATTACCTATAGCATTCTAGCAAAAAAAATCAATATTACATGTTAGTATTAATTACATAACACAACGCATGTTTTTGTTATACAATTCTAACCATAAAATGAGGTAAGATATAATATCTAATAGTACTAAAAAATAAAATGAAAATACGGTTCAAAAGTATATTGGAAATCCAACTAAGATTACATACCATAGAGTCCATCCAAACAACAAATTCAACCCATCTCTTTTGCTGCAGCACCTCCTTTTCCAAATGATTTGGAGGTCTTCCATATTTTAGTTCCTATCAATCAGTAAATAGGGAGAAATTAGATAACAATGACTTTCTTCTAGTACAAAATTTATTAAAAAAATATCACATGTTTAATATACTTACAAAGGTTGTTATCAGTGCTTTTAAACCTTTCTGGCCACTACGATGAGTGACTTTTGTCTTGGTTAACCTCGCCTTGGATGCCTTGTCCTTAAACATAAACCAATTCAATTTATTTTCACACAAATACATGTCTAAGATACTTATAAGTATTAATACATTCTAAATAACGTTTAATGAAAGATTCAATACCTGAATGTTTTCATCGCCCCACTTTCTTTGTGCATCCAACTTCTCATATGATTTTACAAGTTCTTTCCATACTTTAAAAGGTACGTACAATGGTCTTTGTTTCAATCTTTGATCTTGAGGAATTTTTTTAAATTTTTCTTGTTTGGTTGCAACAAAACCTCTTACAGTTGAGTGACATTTGCAATTTTATCTTCTTAACTGACCAACCAGTACCAAATTCATTCTCTATGTCCTGTACCACCATATTTTTTAGGTAATTGATCACGAAGGAGTCATAGAGGCAATAAGGTAAACTTCCATGAGTCATTTCAATAGTTACATAGAGCCAGACGTGACAAGGGAGAAAGATAAAAGAAAGTCCACTCTACAAACTATTACCTGCAAAAAAATCACAACTAAAATTGTATTGCAGCAACCAAAATTAATTCTTCTAACTGTTAATAACTTTAGTAGTTTATTGCTATAGTAACAACGAATTAATCACATTACAATCTTCACAAAATTAAACATTGTGGAAGATAAACTGGAAACTGGGAAAATACTAGTATAGACAATTATAACATCGTTATTTTTGGACAAAATTCCCCAGAAAAACCCAACTTGGGAAAACTGGGGCAACCACGAAAGGTTTTTATTATTAAGCAACAGTGAAAAATTCCAAGTACAACTCGATGTTGAAATTTGCTAATCCTACAAAGAAAAATGTTGGTAAAAATATTGTGAGGAAATTTTCCTCATCCTTACAAGAAATCCTGGCTCAATCAAGCCAATCAAACTAGCTCTCCAATGCCTCTACATAGGCCCTGCACCAACTCTGCACATGCCTTAAACTCACTAGCCTGAAACTACCTTTTATTAGTTTCTTACTGACTGCCATTGGTCTGGAAGCCTCTGTCTTGGCCCTTTGGAATTTCTTTTGGCCACTATCACTTGCAACAACCCTTCCTCTAGCTAAATTGAATTTCCCTCTAGAGACTTATGCACAGCACCTGTGTCATCCTCTCTGTGACCATCTCTACCTCTCTGCAAGCTACTCTCAGGATCTAGAAAGTTCCCTCCAAACTCACTGTCTTTACCTCTCTCTATCCCTGCTTCTCTTCTTTGGCTCGAACTCTTCGAGCAAACAATTGTTTCTCTCTAGAAATTCAAACTACCCAAGGAAATCAATCTCAAGTGTATTTCTCCATCTACCCATCAACTTCTTCCTATAATCTCTAGTTGGGACACCAACGGCCAAGATTGAAACTTAATCAACGACTAAGATTATTTCCTAGTCAATCAATGTGAGTTTCTAGAGAAATCTCACCTTTCTCAATTAATTATTGTTAATTAATCATTTTCCTAAGACTTAGGAAAAATTTAATTACTAATTAATTAACTTAATTAAGGCACTTCTAGATGGATTTTCCTAAAACTTTTTCTGGGTTATGGAGTCCTAGTGTTTCTTAGCCTCTCTGATAACTACAAAGACGAGAACACCATCTGATGCTACAAAAACTAACATTACCCACCAAAGTGGGTGGCCCTATAGGAGAAAAAATTTCTCCCAATCTTCACATCCATCCGACCAACCATGCAGCCACTAACAACCACCACTAGCTGAAAATATGCCATTGTATCCCCATGAATTGCATCAATCACATACATTCTCACCCATCTAACAAAAACACATGAATGAAGGTTGGCTTCCAATCAAAGGCTAATTTATTCATTTTACAATTTGGTTCTTATTCTTGTTTGTATTTGAGCATTTTATATGTATTATAGGATGACCTGGAAGAAAGAGGGGATTTGACTATGATCTTGTTCCCTCACCTTAAATTGGCGGGGAGGTGGGGGGGTGTTAATATTCGATCTTAGTCCAATGGGGCCTCCCATAATGGCCTAATGGGTATAGGAGGGGTTGATTGAGATAACATTGTTCCATTTATCCTATTCCATACTTTCCACTTTTCATCTTACATTACAAGCCCATGTTCCACCTCCATTCTTTAGGTTCCATTGACCCTTAGTTTTCTGGGATTTGACACCCATACATCTACATACCTAGGTTGGGCCCGAAACTTTTTCCTAAGAGGTTGATGCAACTAAAAGAAAAAGAAAGAGCATATGATGGCCACAAAATAAAATAAAAATAATATCAAAATGCCAACCCTCAAATGATAATTCTGGGAACCACAGAGTGATATTGATGGAGATTTGAGGGCAAACCCTCAAATAATTATTTTTAAAGGCTTTTACACCACACTTGCCACCCAAAAGCCTCAATGCATGCCACATGGAGCTCGTTTATTGTATGATGTCAGCCTTTTGAGGCCTCATTGCTCACACATGTGGGCTCTCATTTGATTTATTGTCCAAGCTAGATGGGTTGACATGTAACCCAATGCATCATTATGATTTTAGTTGTATTTTAGGAGCTTTTAGACTAAAAATTATACTTGTCCTCCTGATATAAATAAAGGAAAGGATTTTTTTCATTTGTTATCATCATCATTTGTGAATTCAACATCTCCACTTGAGAATTTGAGCATCTTTTCCTATTGGAGACATGTGATCTATGGAGAATACTTTGTATTGGAGCTATATTATTGTCTTTGGAGAAGTTTCCTTGGATCAATGATTGGATTGTACATGCATATTATCTTGCAAGTGCTCTTTTATTGAAAAAATTTGATTTCATGTCTAATATATAGAATAAATCGGTGATCTAGATTAAATATTGTGCCTTAATTTTGTTGAATATCAACTTTGTGGATGTTAAGTCATATTATTGCATGCATTACTCATTGTATGATATGTGAATGGAAAGCCCCTTGGTGATCTTACATTAGCTCTCCCAAGTGAATTTTCGTCTCACACAAAGAAAATTCTTAGGGTTATGATGTTAGGGCATCAAAGTATCTTTACTCCTTTGCAAGTTTTAGCCAACCTAAAGAATCCATACACTCCATCAACACTAGGACTAGGCGTCGCCCATTCTTATTTGGTGATAAAGTCAATTTTCATCCATAAATTTTAATTTCTCTCTCTTACCTATCTTGGTCCTCTGAATGGCCAAGCGACCAACTAGGGCTCTCAATGAAAAGGAGAGGGAATTTGGGTCATGGAAAGTCTAAACATCGAGGGTTGAGTGGTTGCCACAAAATCATTCCCCTTGGTGGGCATTCATTCTATTTTTATGAATAATATCCCTTGCCCTAGATATTTTCCCTAGCGTAAACCCTAGTTTAGTTATAGCTTCAACTTGGCGGCCTCTTGAGGGTTTCATGTGTCTTAACCTTGTTGGAATATGTTGTAGGAAGCCCTTTCTTGGCATCTTGACCTTTAGTCATCCCAAGTCTCAAGCTAAAACAATCAAACCCTAGGTCTTATGTTTCCCTAATTTGGCCTTTTCAAGGAAAGCAAACTTCTTCCTCTTGATGCCTTATGCCTAAATTGTGTGTTTCCCTTGGAGGCCTCTTTGTCACCTTACACCTCTAGGCTTAGAACACCTATTAGGTGACTTATTATATATAGCGACTCCTACCATTGGTGAAAATCCATAATGAGCAGGGAGTTTTGGTTGTGGTGACAATGGGCCGCCACACCATTGTCGTCACTTAGTCTAATGCCTTCCTTGTAGGGTACCCATCTCCAAGGCTTGATAGATTTTGCGGCAACACAAACAAAAGAGGTTAAAAGACAAAAGAGGCTACAAAGGCAAAGACCACTGCCTGCCATTGTCATTGGCCTGGCACAGTCTCCAAAAATATTAGAAATAGTTGTACAAAGATAATAATAAAGGTTGTGATGCCTCTGAAGAAGGATGGAGTGCATGAAGTATAATAGAGGTGTTAAACAGTATACTCCATGGAGGAAGAGAGTGCTCAGACACACAAAAAAATTGATAGTATTAGTAATTATATGCATATCAATAACATCAGCATATTTCTCCCTGTAATACTTATGAATGTTCCTACTGAGAGCTAGATGCTTGAGAGCCAGATGCTTGAATGTGCATTGAGAGGCCAAGAGGGGGAATATTAGTGATCAATATGTGTGCATGAGGATATGATATGTGTATTAGAAAAAAGAAAGAAATATTTGTAAGTGAAACTGTGTTTGTATTTGTGTGAAAGCAAGCCTCTTCATTGGTCAGAACAGCTAGGGATAGGTTGTGTAAATGATGCATGTTCATATGATAGAGGTTTTGCATGTATGTGTATGCCTTGGTTATGTAATGACCAACCATTGCAGGTCTGTTGCTGAGGACATGGTACAAGGTACTAGCGATGAAGAATGCTGCACTGGACACCAAGGACTCTTACACAGCCTTCGTCTGTAGGTAAGAATAAATTCTTCTGCAAGAAATAGTGAGCCATTGGTGCCCAAGGAGGACATGAATATACCTATGAGCATGTGATTTGGGCACGCAAGCACACAGAAGAAAAGATAAAACCAAGCTCAATTCTTTTGAAGTTCAATATTTTTCATAACACATACTCAATCAGACAAAACATAAGACTTAGACCATATGAATAAATGTGGACAAGAACAAAAAAAAGATTTAAAATAAAAGGGACAACAATTTTATTCTAAAAATATCCAATACAGACATGCATGTCTGTTCTCTTTGAAAATATAAAAAAGACAGCGATTATGTACTCAAAACATCCAATCTGGACATGCATGTCTATTCTTCTCTGAAAATAATAGATCTACCTTCAAGCAAAAATAATGATCCCTTGAAAGCAAAGGATGAAAATTATAATAATAATCTAATTTTAAGGTGTATGAGACCCCCTTGTTTGTGGGACAAGTGACCCACCTCTGTGCAGTGATTTGACTGCTAAAGTCTACTGAGGTGTACATACTCTAACCCCCTGTGGTTTGACTTTGAACCTGTGACCTCTTACAAGGAAGCACATGTTATCAACTATTAGGACCACTCAAGATGTACAAAACATAATTTTCTCTGATGTCAGAAATGAAATTGACAAATTTTGCTTCATTTAAGGTCATGTTTCTTCTGCAACTAATGGTCAGAGAGAGTTTCTCTTATTTATGGATAATTTTCTACCACATTCATTGGCATGCGTCTTCACAATGAGACAGACTGTATAGAACTTCCCAGATTATAGTTATTGTGTTCCATCATCAAGTATATCAATATAACATACAAATTACTTACCTAGGTCGAGGTCTTCTTTACTAATATCAACAAATTGTTTGTCTTTGTATGTCTAAAGATTTTGAATAGCGACCTCATCAATCGGGTCTACGAGATAGAGGACCTATAAAGCAACACAGTACAGTGCAGTTGTCATTTTGTATGTACTATCAAGTTACATGAAATATATAAGTCATTTATGTGGAAAAGTAAAATCATACCTCAATATCCTTCTGCAACTTTTTTTCCAAAAATGGTGCACTCCTGGCACTTTTAATCCTATCTGAAGCAATATAAAAAATACCATTTTGTTTTTCAGTCATGTTTTCAATATAATCATCCAAGCTAATCATCTCCTTAACATGCATGGATGAGAAGAACCGTAAAAGAGGAGCAATCCGTTTATGATTATTTGAGTCTTCGATACAGCCCAATTTGATATACTTTCCAAAGTTCTCCCAGAATTTCTTGTAATCCTGCATGAATAATCCAAAATAATGTAAATTCCTTTTACAGAAGCTTAAAACACATTCACTTAATCAACATCAAAGAATATGACAAAAGACAATGCAATAATACTTCAATTTCATTAAGCTGACAAGAATCAATCAACATTACTGTCACAAAACATGATTTCCATTTCTGAGAAGAAAGTTCAGGAACATAAAGATGTAAGGAGTCTATAAACAACTCAAATTATGGCACATATATTAACTAGATTCTACTAATATATGAAACATAACTACATTAAAATAGATAGCGTTTAATGAGCACCTCACATTGAATTTAAGGTGGAAAGTAGGATAGCATAACAATATTTCTTGGACCATGACACAGATAATAACTTTCCTCTAAATTTACAGGTTGGGGACTTACATCTTTATTCTCACTTTGCACAATACCCTAAATCATATCAAATGTCTTCCGTACAACACGCTTCTTCATTATACGAACCGGGCATGCACATTCAAGGATTTAGTCACGACTAAACTCAATAAGTAGACAAATGTTCAACCAAAACACCATTGCATAAAAAATATACTACTACTAAAGACACGAAAGCAAATAATCACAATATCTCGTTGAAACTTCATATGGCATATGGCTTGATGTAACAACAATATAAAATCCCTACCTAGCTCCAGAACAAAACATTTACCATCTACAACTAAATCAAACATAAAGACACAATCCATATTTTTCTTCTTTAAACCCACGAAATACTTGGAAACCAAAATATTTCCAACATTGAAGCTCATATTAATTCTTTCATCTCAATAGTATTCAAAAAAGTACCAACTGATATGCATATTAAATCTTATAACTTAACATCATACAATGACATATTTGAAAAGGAAGGTGTGAATCGACAACACCTTTAACGAAGCTCAGATAGTGTGGAAACTACATACAGGTAGAACATATTTTGTTCAACATAAGCACCAGATACCCTCAAATGAGACTATAATTTTTGGAGGAAACATTCCAGGAGTGAAGTAGTTGAAAAAAAGACAATCAATACAATTTACCAATTCACCATCAAAGTCATCAAAAATAAAAACAAGCTTGACATATAGACAAATGTTCTTATTCTTTGGATGCATTATATCCTCAGTGCTAAGGGGAGCCATACCAAGGATGTAAAGGGCACTTCTAAACTCTACTTCACCCTGCATTCAGACAGTATGGGGCAATTTGTTGTAATAATCTTTCATACACCGATTACATGAACCAAAAGAAGAAATTTTCCTAATTAAAGATCTTTGTACATCTATCCAAAAGGCCATACCTCGGTTGTGAAGTGAGTGTATGTCAAAGGATCCAGAAATTCATTGAATGCCTTCTTGTAAAACTCGTTGTACTCTTCTGATGCAACCTCTTTGGGATTATGCATCTCGAACATGAAAGTTAGAAACACATAAGGCTAAGCCCCAGAGGAACAACTAGAGATTGACATGGGCCATGCTTCTGCTATATATAAAGGATTCAATCATGCAATATTAAAATGAAATAAAACAGAATTTTGAGTTCACAATTAGCCAGAAAATATATGAAATGGTTGTTCAGAATAAGATAACACCCAATGCATCCACAGGGTCTTGGTTAGACGGTGATCAGGTGCGTTGTTAAGGCACTCCTAGATGTTAAGTCACCAGTTCAATTACCTGCTTTATTCGAGTGCTATTCTTGGAAATGACAATGATGTAGCCTCTCCATTGCTAAACTTCCAAAAAAAACAAAAAGATAAAACCCAATGCATCCTAAAACATCCTTTGGCAAATTGGCACAATAACGTACAGATGGCTTATCCAGATAGGCTTTGTTTCATTTTCCAATTCCCAGTCCCAATACTTTCCTGTCACAGTCTTTGTTTTCTTTTCCTCCCCTTCTTTTACTTCAGCACTGTCATCCTCAACCTTCAAAAGATCCCAGCTTCTTTCAAAAGATCAATCAGGCTTACACCTCGCTTTGACACACTATTAAACTTTGTTTCACATATGATTGACGAGCAAGGAAATTAGTTCTTGACTTTTATAGACAGACAGAAAGGAGTACATCAAAACCTATCTTGCTTGCCTCTTTCATTTGGGACTTTTCCGGACATGTGTATATTGGGAAAGAGACAAACTGTGAATAATTCTTAACTAGGTTACGAAACCTTTCCGGATCAGCATAGTCAAACTTGTCATCAGGCTGCATGGAAGAACAACAAATGGAATTTCAACATATAGTATAAAAGAAATTTAACAGTGCCATGCAAAATAAGTGCCCTCTACCTTTAGGGAAAGGGTTATTTTAGTCCCTCTAACAATGAGATTTTCTAGATCTGTCTCCTCCCGTATTATAAAGGAGCTAGTATCAACTTTTCCTTCCTACACATACTTTTTATCAGACTTTGGGCTTTTTCTTGAGACGGTGACCTGCGACACATTGAGTATCATTATTACCCACAGCAACCAAAAGAAACTCCAGCATTTCCAAACAAGATTTTTTGGTAATGATGACATCACTTCTTCAGAAGGTCTTTGTATCTCGTCTTTAACCAAAAGGAAAAATTAAGCATAGCAGAGACTTATCAGCCATTACTCACTGAAAACTTATCCAAGAAATATAAAAAGATAACTTATCAGCAACAAGAAAAGCAGAATAGAAGCCTACACCAAATTGACCAATCAAATTGTTGTCAGGGCTAGTCTTATTTTCCTGCAAACAAGATGTACATTTTTGTAAAACAAGAATGTAGAGCATAAACTACTGTCTCAAAGCTGGACTGGACCGACTGATTTAGCAGCAAAAATGTTAAAACAGTCCAACCTTCAAAGCCTCTAAAAACTTTTTAGTTCCACTCTGAGCTGTAGTCCCAAGACAGTCAATTAATTCTTCTTTGGTCATACCGATGCCAGTATCCCTGTAAACCACACAAAGAGCCAACTCTTGTAAGTCATTAGTTACAAGAACAGAGAAGTTTATTTGAAAAGCACAGCATACAGAACTTACAATATGGTGATGGTCCCATTCTCCTTATCTGGTTTTATGCGGATCACCAAGTCACCACCATCTCCAAGTACACTTGGGTCGGTCACACTTAAAAACCACAGTTTATCTAGAGCATCACTTGCATTACTGTTGCACAACAATCAAATGATCATTCTTTTGTATTAGACATATTTTATTGATAATCTATGTAGAAACTACAAGGGAGAATTATGTTCTTAATAAAAATTTAAACCAGTATTTTTGACAGGTCAATATATGTCCATTTAACAAGAAACCAAACCAAAAACCCTCACATCCAACAATGACCAAAAAGGCAATGCACACAATTATATGAGATGTGCTAGAACATATCAAACTTTAAATCTGGAAAACAAAAGAGAAATTTGCTTACTACTACACTAATGTTTCCAATTTAAGTAACTCTTGAATTTATGCAAATGTTTCCAATTTAAGTAACTCTTGAATTTATGCAACCTAAATTTCAGTTGTATATGTAGAAGATAAGAGTTTTTAATTTGGTTTTAGACAATTAGTGTTATCTCTATCAATAATTCTTCTGTGTCAGAACATCAACTGTGTATTTTACAGCCCTGTAATCATTCAGTTATATGTTTCCTATGTTCATATTTTTTCACTTAGATTTCAGACAAAAAATCAAGGTCAACTAAGATCCTCGTCTGAGTCTCATGGTTGTGTGCAGATCATTGAGATCAAGAAGGTTTTAAGTATGTTACAATGAATGTCACAAGAAATAATGGTTGCACTTGTAGAACACTATAACAATAACAAAGTTTATATCAAAATTTCTCGAGAAACTTGAGATAAAAGTTCTCATGGAGAGTTTTGTGTGTTAGATGGTTAAAACATCAAACCTACAGAACACATGCCAGAAAATTTTCTGGAAATGAGGATCTTGTTATGATCTTCTTGGGCCTTGAATACTCCATATAAGTATGTCATGCAAACTCTTCCATATAACTTTTGCTTTCCCTCCTTTGCTTGATGGATGAATAAAGAGGAAGAGTGATTGGCTGGAAAGGAGGATCCAAATTACCAAATCACCCTCACCAACCAAGAGAAATTTTGAGTGGTGTAAAATCAAGGGATGTAGCAAAAATAATAGCCATACAAAAAACCTAACCAAAAATAAAAATTCCCACTTAAGATAGAGATAGGAGGCAATGTAGCAACCAATTTAAATCTTGTTAGATCATCACTCCATCTACAGGCCACAACTTCTAAGAAGAAATTGATGGCGTAGAGACCACATCATCCTAGGAGGAGTTGATGGATCCCAGCTTCAAAGAGTCAATTCATACACAGAAGAGTTTGGTAACACTGGTCATGATTCACCACTATCCAAACCAGCAGCTATGTGACACTATTTTCCAATGTTAAAGGATACAATAACTGTCGTAGATAATCACAAATTTCTTCTGCTAGAAGTGGCTAGCTAACAAAATGCCTGCAATTCCTCTGCCCTAGGATAAAATAATGCTAACCTAGCAATAGAAAGTTAGGGCTTATAATAATCCATTCATTAGCAATACTGAAAAATAACTCTATGCACATAAAGTTGAGGGGATTCCATCAATTGTTCACATTATGCGTATAAACAGTGCGGATAATGTCAAAGTTGGTGAGGGTAAGTTTAGATGGATCAACTAACCTCTGTGTTGTGTCTTTCTAAGCCACGCAGATTTGTCCCATTGCCTCCCCGACCCGTGCACTTTCCTTCTTTCCTACCACCAGTAGCTTCAATCTATGGATGACCTGGTATTGCTGGCCGTTTTTAGTTCCCACCACGTCTTTTTCTGTTTTTGGTTATCCTCCCAAGTCCCCTCCTTCCACCTTTTTTCCTATTCCAAATCGCGTTTTCCCAGAGTGAATGATCTATGGTCAACATATTGAAGATGGAGCGAGATCCATAGGTTCCAACACTAGCCCCTTTTTGTTCCCAACGTGTCTCTTTCTAGCTATCCTCCCAATTCCCCTCCTTCTGCCTTTTTTCTTATTTAAGACGTTAAATTATTTAAATTTTAAAATTTTAATAAACATTTCTCGATTATAAAATTAAAAACCAAAACTTAGGAAATATTTGAAACATAAAAACCTGAATATCCTCTTATAATGTACAATGTTTTTTTAATGCTTTATAACATCTCTTCTCGAGAAGCAGATCAAGTGGGCGCCGAAGACCATTATTTTATGTTTGAAATACATCCCTTTATAGTGGATATGATTGATGCGAAAGCTTATTCATTTAAACTCTTATCCATGCATTTGTCTCCCTTCACCATTTAACTTTTTATATAATCTAACTTTTTATATAAGTTAAGGTTGAATTATATATATATGATGATGGTGGTTAACATCCATTGAGACTAAACATTGGTCTATTGGACCTAAAGAAACAAATTATTTATTTTAACATATAAAATTTCCTTTCCTTTTATATATATTTAATTTATAAATAATTATTAAATGATATATATATATCAAAAGTATCTCTCTATTTTAACTAGCTCAAAGAAGAAAATTAATATAGCAAAGATTAGAACGAATTCTCATTCGCTCCACAGTGAAACAGGTCGTTGGGCAGTTTCTAAAACGCCATGGATGGAAAGGATCTGCCATATATGTGAGAATAGGAACATCGAGGATGAAAACCACTTCCTCTTGGAGTGCTCCACGTACAACCACATTAGATCTCAGTTTCACA
>Ga0181464_1001244_pt1 | contig 12645 bp, 14 predicted proteins | sample InSIn2gowninarea_FD_119074 | JGI IMG/M metagenome (GOLD analysis project Ga0181464, IMG submission 119074) | Clean room microbial communities from NASA Spacecraft Assembly Facility at Jet Propulsion Laboratory, Pasadena, California, USA -... ...
CATGGGGACATTGTATCCATCCAATTTGTCATGGGGACATTGTATCCATCCAAGCTGATTTGTTAGACTTATTATAATCCTATCAACAATATCCATCCAATAACATTTATAATCCTATCAACAATTTGTCATGGGGACATTGTAGATATTTGTTAGACTTATTATAATCCTATCAACAATTTGTCATGGGGACATTGTAGATATTTGTTAGACTTATTATAATCCTATCAACAATTTGTCATGGGACATTGTATCCATCCAATAACATTTAGGCATGCATATTTGTTAAACTTATTATATCCCACCCCCTTGCTGGTTTATCATATCAGCATCATTGGGGGCATTGGATCCCATCCAATAACATTTGCCTTTTACCAAAGCCTGCCCCGAGCACCCATGCATTGGATCCCATCCAATAACATTTTCCTTTCACCAAAGCCTGCCCCGAGCACCCATACAAAGCACCAAGGGAGGGCCAACAATACGCTCCACACGTCAAAACAAAGTATACAAGTGTGTATTTAACTTATGTATATAAAACCTTAATGGAACCTTTTGTTTTCCAAATGTGGGATATATCCCCATAAGTGTATGTTAAAAAGAAGCCCCAACAAAGAATTGAGTAGAAGGGTGGACGCAGGTTCCAAAGTCTGCCTGCACCAAGTGTCGCACGTCTTTGAGTTACAACGATAGTTGGTCACAATTTATATATAAAAAAAATGGTTCCAAATTCATTTACGTGGCCCATTTGATGATATATCATGATGACGTTCTAAAGGTTCATCTGAGGAAATGTATCGGCATTAAGTATTCATCGCAAGGATGTCGTGAAGTCTTTAACAAAATCAAGGACCATGACTATTATTCCAGAAACCATTGCATGTGGAGCAGAATCACCTTCAGCTTTTACTATGCTTTTCACTCTGATGCCAGATAGCCCTGCAGTGGACGATAGATCTAGTTATCGCCAAATGAATTATTGTTCGCTGCACCAAGTCAGAGAAATTAATATTCAAATTCTTTAAATTTTATGATTGAGTTAATATTAAAATTAAAATTCTTTAAAATTTTATGATTGAGTTATAAGAGCTTATTTAAAAAAAATGTATTGTAATTTAAAAAGGAGGAAGATGAAAACAATTTCATAACTGTTGCAATAAGCTGTTAGGTTAGGGCAGAAATAAAACACTAAGACAGCTTTTGAAAACGGCGTTTAGGGGAGGTTTGGAGGTTCCGGGGTTCTAAGTTTGAAACTCATGAGGATATGTAATAAATATAATTCTTTAAAACGGAAGGATAATGACCAGTTTTGGGGTAGTTGTAGATTTGTTTTTTCTATTGTGTGTTCATTATTTCATTATTGTTTTCTTATTACATGAGTGTAATGTAGCAATGGATCTCTTTAAGTTATGATTGTGAATTTATCTTGAATGGTACTCACACTTCATATTTAAAGAGTCTTAGTTGGCGCTCCACCTTGCTAGAAATTCCTACATATCTTTGGTCTTTCCATCATTTTTTCTGCAGGGTTAACACTCATATTCTTATTACCTAAATTATTAAACTTTGCTCATCTTCATCCTTCTTCCAGGCCCCTTTTTAATGAAAGCTCTACGATCCTCCTTTATCTTGGCTAGTCTGGTTTTAAAAGTAGGTTTTAAAATTAGACCATTCATTGCCACCCTTATGGTCCCACTCTCTACCCACATATTTCAAAGTTTTTTACCAATATTTTAGATGTCATGGGCACTAGTTTCTTTGCAATTAGGAACCATCTCTAGGGATACAACATCAAATTGGTGTCATTGTCGAGGATGGATTTCAATATTTTTCCATGGGTATATTTCTGAATATTTCTTTGATTGGTGAGCAAAGAAAGTGTGGGCTAAGACCACTCACTAGAGGGAGTTAAAAAATCAGTAAATCTTGGCTCCAAGAAAACCTCATACTCCTCTAGATACCTCCCATAAACTCTGGAGTTAAAAAATCAGTATCATGGCTCTAAAAAAACCTCATACTCCTCTAGATACCTCCCATAAAAAAAAAATCCAGTTGTATCTGATCCAGAGAAACTTATTTCAAAGAAAACCCGGAGAGGAAAACCCCCTAAAAACACCAACCCTAATATATTTACTCCTGGGTTTTCAAGTCTCAGTGCTCAAAAGGCTGAACTAAATACCCCTTAAATTTCTCCAAAGAATTTATACTTTTCAGAAGGAGAGTTTCCTCATAAGTTTCCTTTTTCTAAAGCCGAAATTAGAAGAGAAACATTTTGAATTAGTTTCTTTCTCCTTTCGAATATTCCCAGAAGTTGAAGAGATTTAAATATTGTTATACCAATCACATCTCATGTTCTCATAGTCATCTCACAACCAATTTTAACAACTACAACCCCTCCCATTTTATCCGTATCATATACAATAAATCTTCCTCCGCCTTCACCTCTAAATATGGAAATACATGGGTTCATGCTTAACATATATGCCATTCTAAATTTGCCACAACCAATGAATGCTATGACATATTATCATTTAAAACTCTTACCTTGATTCACTGGAGAAGATTAAATAATAGTTGAAAACCATGTGGCTATGTTCTATGCCCTTGTTGAAAACCTTAATGTTGAACATATTGATATGGTGATGAGGTTGTTTGTACAATCACTTGATGGGGAAGAAAGAAAATGGTTTAAACCCTTACCTGGAAATTCAATTAGTACATGGGAGGAATTAGAAAATGATTTCATGCATAAATGGGGAGATAAAAAAGATCATGGGTACTTTTTAATAGAGTTTAATGTAGCAAATAAAAAGGTAATGAAGATGTTGTTGAATTTATAAAAAGATTTAACAAACTTTGCAACAATTTACCAGCAGAAATCAAGCCTCCACCAATGACTAAAAAATTAGTCTTTTCAAGGGCCTTTGATTTTGATTTTGGCTTCACTCCAATGGAAATAAAATCAACTACCCTTGATCAAATTCAGCCTAATGCTTTAGAGGGGGAAGGAAATCTAGCAATAACAGGAAAATTAAAAACAAAGGCTAAACATATTGACATAAGAAAGGAAAAGAAGTTGGTCCTTTAGAGCAATAGAAGGATATGTAGGAGCATAAATTGGATGAGATGACTAAGGTCATCATAAATATTTTAAATAAGTAGGTGACATTAGAATTGGAAAATAAAAATCCTTCAATACAAATCCAACAAGGTTTGAATATGAATTTCAATCCCCAGTTTAAGAGGCCTCCTTTGCAGATTCTATGGAGCGAAATAAAGGACCAACAAGATTCGGTTCAACCACCCTTGTACATAGAAGATGAACCAGAGGAGATGTTGGAAGAAGCACTAAAGTTTCAGGAAAATCAGTACTCTACATTGTCAAAAGAAGAAGTAGAGCCTCTGGAAGAAGGTTTGGATATGGATACCCCTTTAGATGAAGAAGAGATTGATGCTTACTATAAGAAGTTTGCAGACATGATGCAAGTTGAATTGCATAAGATATATTATTTGAGATCTAGGAAAAGGTCCAGAAATCAAGACCCAAATGATGATCAGGTCCTACAGAATACACAAAGAAGTAATGATAAGGGAAAGGAGTCCATTAAAACCATTCTAGTGACTAGAGGAAAATCATCACAGTCCCAACAAGCCAAGCCAAATCAAACAAGTAAAGCAAGGCATCCTATGAAATCAAAACAAGAAACTCGGGAGAATACGAAGATAGATGAGCAAATAAAGGTCGAGAAAGGCACACGTACTTTCAACATTGAAAAGGAATTAAAAAAATGAAGATCTTTGTTCCACTGGAAAAGTTAGTAAAATAACTTGCCTACAAAAAATAGATTTCTAATTTCATGAATTTAACGCAAGTAACTGCCACTCAAGGCAATGTGAATTTGCAGGAAGAAAGACCAGTTTTGATGTTTGGGCTATACGTAGAGGAGAAGGACCCTATTACTCCTCCTTTCTACGTCAAGTTATTAATTCATGATTTCATGTTACATAATTGTATGTTGGAAACAAGGGGCTTCTCACAATCTCATGCCTATAATCATCATGGAGTAGCTTGGCTTACAAATCACTAAACCATATAAGTATTTGTGCTCTTTTGATTAAAAAAGGGTAAAATTTCTTGGTGTATTAAATATTTGGTGGTCACTTTGGCATAGATTCATGTCAAAATTATAGTGATGGACATTGTGGTTATTAATATCCCAACATGGTTTGGTGTGCTTCTTTCAAGATCTTAGGGGATGAAACCCTGAGGATCCATCAAACTGGGCCTTACATATGCAATAATCCCAGTATTTGGTGGAGAAGAATGAAGGTTGTAAAAAGAACCAAGCTTTACTAAAACCATTACCAAAGACGGTAACCCAAATAACTCCCCAATGTATGGTCAGGAAAAGGATTTTTCTTATTATTTGTTAGAGGTAGACGATGAAATAAGTGAAGATACCGAGGTTGAGATTCTAGCAGTTCTATAGAAACCAAAAGCAATGCATAACCCCTTTTGGAAATTATACTTTGATGGAGCATACTCTAGGAAAGGTAATGGTGTAGGAGTTTTATTGGTGTCTCTTAAGGATGAGATAATTCCTCTTTCTTACAAATTGGAGTTTGACACGACAAACAATATCACGAAGTATGAAGTATTAGTTTTGGGATTACGAATTGCAAAGAACTTGAAAATAGAATGTCTGACAATGTTTGGGGATTCTCAGTTGGTTGTTAAACAAATAAAGGGCCAATGTCAGACCAAACATCCAAGGTTAAGGTCTTATACAAATGAGTTTTGGGATTTGATTGATAATTTCTTCTCATCCTTCAACATACAATTCTTATCTAGAGAAAAGAACAGACTGGAAGACTCTTTGAAAATGGAAGCTATTACATTTATACCTCCACAAAATCCTCTCTTGAGATATGAATTTTAATTCAAGTATAGACCTTCAATACTTGATAATGTGAGGTTTTGGAAATTTTTCAAGTATCAGGAGAAAATCAAGCATTTTATGGCGTTAATTGGATAATTCTCTGCTTCAAAAATTGATCAACCAGAGGAAGGTGAAAATCAATAGGAGGAAGCTGAACAAGACGTGCCTTGGAAAGATTCTATGGTAGATCAGAAAATTGTGCGGCTGAACAATAATGTGATTCCAAGAGGACTTGTAAAATTAGAAAGGTTGTTTGATGCTAATAATGTCCGAATCAAGATAAGAAAACAAACTCAAGAGGAAGATGTTGAATATTATAACATTGGTGCAAAGCAACAACCCAAAGTGATAAAGATGGCTAAGGGGAATCCCAATACTATAAACAAAGGTATGTAGATTTATTTAAAAAGTATTATGATATTTTTTCTTGGTCATATGAAGAGTTGAAATCTTATAATATTAATATCATTTAGCATAAAATTCCACTGAAACCAGAAGTGAATCCTTATAAACGGAAACTTAGACACATAAATCCTCTATTACTCCCTCTGATAAAAAACAAGTTAAGAAAGTGTTGCAAGAAAATATTATTGTCCCTTTAAGATACTCGGACAAGGTTGCAAATCTTGTCCCAGTGAGGAAAAAGAACAGTGAGATAAGTTTGTGTGTATATTTTAGGAACCTAAACAAAGCATCCCTAAAAGATGAATATCCCTTACCTAAGATGCATTATATCTTGCAAAAAGTTGTAGGGTCCTCAAGATTGTCAATGATAGATGGGTTTTCTAGTTATTACGAGATTGCAATCCATCTAGATGACGAGAAGAAGACCGCTTTTACAACACCTTGGGGTACATTCATGTATGTTAAGATGCCATTTTGACTCATGAATGCATGTTCCACATTTCAAAAGGCAATGGACATAGTCTTTGTTGGAGAAAAAGACAAGTTTGTAGTGATTTACCTTGATTATATAACTATTTTTTCAAACTTTGATGATGAACATTTGGATCATTTGCAGTAAACATTTGAAAAGTGCAGGCAGATTGTACTATCTTTAAATCTAAAGAAATCACAATTTTCTCTTGGGGAAGGCAATATGTTAGGACATATAGTTTCAAAGGAAGGAGTAAAAATTGACCCTAAGAGAGTGGAAGTTATCAATAATATATCTTTACTAAGGAATAAAAATGAGATTCATATTTTTCTTGAAAGAATTAATTTCTTGAGAAGGTTTATTCATAACTATGCAAAGATTGTGAAGGAGATTATTAATCTGCTAAGAAAAGGTAAAGAGGTCAAGTGGACTCTCAAATCTAGAGATTATTTTTCAAGAATCAAAAGGGATTTTGGGCAAGCTCCCATGCTAGTCAATCTAAATTATGAGAATCCTTTCTTGATATTTTATTTTGCATCACCCACCACCATTGCATTTGTGTTGTTATAGAAAATAATGATGAAAAAGCGTAACCTGTTTCTTTTTTTTTCAGTCAAGTTCTGAGGGACATTGAACTGAAGTATAATATTTTGGAGAAACAAGCATATTCTCTTGCCAAAGAACTGAAGGCTTTCAGAACGTATGTATTACAATCAAGAATTACAACTTATGTTCCCACTGTAGCAGTCAAGGATGCTTTGACGTAGGGAGACAATGAAGGTAAAAGAGGGAAATCGATTGCAAAGATACCAGAGTATGACATGGACATGAAGCCAACAAAATAATTAAATGATAAGGATTAGCCAGGATTTTATCAAAGGAAAATTTTCAAGCATTGGGTATTAACTTGTTGGGTGATAATTATAAGAAAAATGTAGAAGTTGAGAAATGTAAGTCAAAAGAGGAGAATAACAAGATTGCATTTAAATACTTATTCTCAGAATGGTACAAACATGTTGTTCATTACTTGTTGTTTCTTGAATGTCCACCAAGTTTTGACAGAGCTAAGTATAAAGCCTTAAGATTTCAAGCTAAAAAATTTGTCATATCTAATGTTCAGTTATATTGGATGGGCCTTGTTGGGGTGTTGTTGTTGTTCTTGACAGAGGAGGAAATCCCTAAAATCATAAATGAATTTAATGGATGCACTTATCGGTGACGCCATAGTTCGAAAGTGACAACTCACAAAATTAAGAAAGATCATTTCTACTGGCCAAATATGTTCTCTAATGTATATAAATTTGTGAGATCTTGTAAGGAATGCCAAATATTTGCTGAAAAGAAAAAACTAGCACCTCTACCTTTAATTCCAGTATTTGTGGAGGAACCATTCAAGTAGTTGGGTTTGGATTTTATAGGTGAAATTCACCCACCATCTAACGGGCGGTGTGAAATTTTCACCAATGAAATTCTATTGCAGCAACTTGTATTATTTCTTCTAATTGTTAATTAAATTAGCAGTTTATTGCTACGACAACATCAAAATAAACACACTATAATTTTCACAAATATACTACAGAAAATAAAAGCACTAGAAACTGAGAAATACTGGCACACACACACAAAAATTTGACACCCTTATTTTTGGACAAAAGTCCCCAGAAAAAACCCAACCTAGGAAAACTGGTGCAACAACTGAGGGTTTCAATGAAATTATCTGAGTACAATCTGAATGTCGAAAAATGGCAATCCCATAGAGAAAATACTGGAAAAAGTTATCTAAGGGAAATTACCCTTACTCCGAGCAATATCGGCACTTGACTACCTCTGAAAAGTAATTTATCCACTCTGTTATGAATAGGCCCTGCATCACCTCTACGCGATCCCTCAAACGCTTCAGCTTGTAACTTCTACAAATCAAGTTGTCCTCCCTGCTGCTGATTGGGAAAATTGAACTCTCTAAGGAAATCAATCTCAAATGTGTGTTTTCTCCATATACCCATCGAATTATTCTTATACTCTTTTGTTGGACCTCCAACGACCAAGATAAAAACTTAATCCATGGATAACATCATATCAGAGCCGATTCATGTGAGTTTCTAGATGATTCACACCTTATCCAATTAATATTGATTAATTAACCACTTTTCCTAAGTTTAAACTTAGGCAATATTTAAAAATAGTTTGATAATCTAATTGAGCCACTTCTAGGTGGAATTTCCATAATGATTTATGGGTTATGGAGAACTCATGTGCTTTAGGCTCTCCACAAAGTTTTGATAATAGAACACCTCCGATGCTACAAAAAATAACACTCCCTCTTAACAAGAAACGTGTTCTAGTGTTGCACTGTTGCTACAACACTTTGTATCTGTATCACCCTCTATGATGCTATTGATGTTTGGTCACTGTCACTTCCTGCGACTGCTCACCAACTACTGCACAACTTTGATGTTGCATTTGTGTTGCTGTTGACACTGTTATACTATTGCCAACTTTGCATCTTCATTGCAACTCCCTCTCATCTGTTGTTATTGCAACTGCAAAATTTGTAACTGAGAAACATCCTAAATATTGAATCAATTTTGTTTATTGTGGCTGTCTCTTGATTTATGACTACTACTAGCTACTGCACTATCTACCGAAGAACCTACGTTGTTGTTGACTCTACACTATACCACTCTGCACTGTTGCCAACATTACACTGCAATCCTCAGCACCTGACTGCTACTAATCTGCAACAACCACTCGAGAATCTGACTCCGTCACTGGCACTGATCCATCTTTCTATTAAATATTATGGACCCCCATAGCAAGGTAATGATCCATGAGGAGGTCACCTCAATGATCCTTCCCATACTCTATAACTTTAGGACTATAGCTCCATATCATCCCACCTTGCTCCTAGAGGTATAGCTGCAAACATAGCAAAATATTTGGAAAACTTCTATGTCACTGTGGACGTTGCCGCTTGGTCCCGATTCTCCTTCTTTTCCTTCTTCCTGATAAGAAACTGAGTATTGTAGTGGTTGATCTCATGACACCTAAAGCACTTGAACATAGATAGGTCCTTTTTCATCTTATTCTTCCCCTGTCCTTGGTTGGGACCTTTAGATGCTAGGGCCACATTATCCTCTTCACCCTTCACACCCTTTTTGTTGCTTCTGTTGATGGTACTCTTCAATAGAGCACACCTCAACTCCTTTTGTTGTAAGTTATACCACATCATGTCCCATCTGAGAAATGTGTTTCTGCCAAGATACTTTGGACAAACACCTGCCACTCCTCTAAGACAGTTTTCAGTGCCAATCGTACAAGATTTTTCAATTGAGGTGCCTCCCCAACAGTTGCAAGTTGATTATAGTCCTCCTAAATTTTTGTGAGGAAGGAGTTTATGCCTTCTCCCTTCATCATCTCGATGCTCCTCAGCTTCTCTTGCAGGAACATCTTCTATTGCTTGCAAGTGTTCTGATACAATTGGATGAGAGCATCCCACATTTCCTTGGTCATTTCTTTTTCTTCCACATTTGAGACTACATGATCCTAGACTCCATCCAGGATCAATCTCTACGCCTTCACCATCTCTTTCTTGTACTCCTTGCATTGATCGACATCTTAGAGTACTACCACCACATTGTTCACATAGGATTTCAGGCCATGTTCATTCGATAAGAAGGTCATTCTTTCCTTCCAGATGAAAAACTTGGAGGCTCCCTCCAACATATCCTGACCTCTAAGCCTGGTTTTGGCCATCTCTAAATCTGGTCGAAAATCTCCCCCTTTCCCTCTGCTCCGCTATTGATTCTTCTACTCGCACTCCCTTCTGGAGTGAGAAAATCTGCTCACAACTACTGCCAATCTACAACTAGAAAAATTGGATCTCTAAAACTTAGATAAATTTCCCTATGCACGTGTTCTTTTTCTCTTCCACCTGATGTTGATTCTGCTACTGCAAATCCCTTCTATGTCCAAGCAAGGAATCTTCTCAAGGAAAATATGATCTGCTTCACCGAAACCACTTTCTATATTTTCTACTTCCTGCTGGAACTGCTCCTAGGCTCTATGAAATTTTCATGCCACCTGCACTGGAAATTTGGAACCCTCTACCCAACAATTTGAACTACTAAGCCAACTTCTACGCACATCTAGAAATTGCGTTGCCAGACTCCCTCTGAATCTAAATGATTTCTACCTTACGTTTCTCAGTTTCCTGCCTAATAAATCTCACTATGATACCATGTGAAAATTTCACCACTGAAATTATATTGCAAAAACTGGTATTATTTCTTCTAACTATGAATTAAATTAGCAGTTATTGCTATAGAAACATCAAAATAAACACACTAAAATCTTCAAAAAGTTACTATGAAAAATAAAATCACTTGAAACTGAGAAATATTACACACAAAAATTGGAAACACTTATTTTTGGACGAAAGTCCTCGGAAAAACCTAACTTGGGGAAATTGGTGTCGTAGCTGAGGGTTTTTAATATTATGCAGTACTAAAATTATCTTAGTACAATCTAGATGCTGAAAACTAGCAATCCTGCAGAGAAAATACTAGAAAATATTATTTGATGGAAATTACCCTCACTCTAAGCAATCTTGGCACTTGAATGCCTCTCAAAAGAAAGTTGTCCACTCTGCTTTGTGCAGGCCCTGTGTCACCTTTGTGCAGTACCTCAAATACTTCAGCTCGAAACTTCTATAAATCAAGTTGTCTTACCTACTGCTGACCGGGAAATTGTCTCTCTAACACTCTAGAAATACTTTCCAACCTCGGGAAATGAAAACCAGCTTCACCTTAGCAAAATCAAACTGCCCTTTGAGGCTTTTGTGTAGCCTCCTTGAGAAAATCTTGGCCTCTCTACAACGTACTCACTGGATCTACAAATATTCCTCCAGCTTCATTGTCCTTGTCGCTCTTTGTATTTTCTTCCTTCTCTTGCTCGAACTCTTCCAACAATTGCTACTACTCTTTGGAAAATCGAACTCTCTAAGGAAATCAATCTCAAATGTGTGTGTTCTCCATCTACCCATCGAATTATTCTTACAATCTTCTATTTGACCTCCAATGACCAATATTAAAACTTAATAAAGGGATAATATCATATGAGAGTCTATCTGTGTGAGTTTCTAGATGATTCAGACCTTATCTCAATTATTACAGACCAATTAACCACTTTTCCTAAGTTTAGACTTAGGAAATATTTAAAATTAGGCTAATAATCTAACTAAGACACTTCTAGGTGGAATTTCCAAAACAATTTTTGGGTTATGGAGAACTCTTGTTCTTTAGTCTCTCCACAAAGTTTCGAGATTAGAACACCTCCGATGCTACAAAAACTAATAGGCAACAAAAGTGGATTTTGGTTGTCACATACTATTTTTCAAAATGGGTGGAAGCCATCCCAACTTGGACAACAATTGATTATGTGCTAATCAAATCTATTGAAGAAAACATCCTTACAAGATTTTTTTGTCCAAAGAATATAATAACTGATAATCCCAGGTGTTTAAGTCTGTAAAGCTTATTGATTTCTGCCAAAGGTATAATATCACACTTATCCATTCAACTACTTATTATCCTCAAGGAAATGGATATGTTGAGTCTTCCAATAAAAGTATGTTTAGAATTCTCAAAAAGATCATTGCTTATAATAAAAGGAATTGGGATTCTCAGGTGAAATTTTCTCTTTGGGAAATAGACTCACAACCAAGAGATTCACGGGTAAATCCTCTTTTGAATTGGTATATAGGATAACAACTTTATTTCCTAACCTGCTAGCTATGCCTATAGCTAAATTAATTCAAGATGTTGAGGAAGAACCAAACCCACCGACTAGGAGAATTAAACAATTGGTGGAGTTAAATGAGAGCATAGAATAAGTGGCACAAAATCTGATCATATACCCAGAGAAGATTAAAGTTGTTTTTGACAAGAAAGCTATAGACAGGGTGTTACAACCAGGGTACCTCATACTCAGATGGGATGTAAGGCAAGAAGACAAAGGAAAGTATGGAAATTTTGATTGTTTATGGTTTGGACCATTCAAAATAGCTGGAGTCCAAGGGAAGAACACATTCCTCTTGGAGAACCTTGATGGTGGGCTATTGCAACTACTTGTCAATGGGCAGTATCTCAAACATTTCTTTCAACATTAAAGTTAACAACTCATTCCATTGTAAATACCAATGAGCCCATTGTAAGTATCGATGTGCTTTACTTTTCTGCAAATTTTATCTACGTTGTGACTCCTTGCCCAGTGGATAAGGCATTGATCTATTATTTTTAGTGTTTTGTTTCAAAACACTATTTCCATATGGATCCAATTATGTACCTTAGGTTTTGTTGTTCCAAAATTTCCATAAAATAAAAATATATATATGAAAAGTAAAAACAAAAAAGAATGATGGATGAGCTTTTGTAGAAAGGTTAAGAGAAATGTTGTATTATTATTACCCTAACCTTTCAAGTCCGAGGGATAATCCAAAGGTATGTGGCTCTTGCTCTTGCTAATTAAGTTAAAAGGTTAATCACTGTGCAACTCCAACAACAGATTGTGCAACTCTCTCTAGCCATCACATCCCATGTGATTGTGCTTGACAAAGATGCACAAGATTTAAAAAAAGGAGGGAAGGTGCAAAGAGGGATTATAATTCCACCAATCAAGCAATCAATGACCATGATATATTGCGCCACCCTAGCTCTTTTTTCAGAAACCCCTAGTGAAGGGTGGTATAAAGAGATAAAGGTTTTTGTGGAAACGCTCCCAATCTGTGCTACATGTTCCTCTTGCCTTCTAGGTGAGGTTGTCAAGTGAGTG
>Ga0181464_1001171_pt2 | contig 12628 bp, 12 predicted proteins | sample InSIn2gowninarea_FD_119074 | JGI IMG/M metagenome (GOLD analysis project Ga0181464, IMG submission 119074) | Clean room microbial communities from NASA Spacecraft Assembly Facility at Jet Propulsion Laboratory, Pasadena, California, USA -... ...
ATATATATATATATAATGGACATGATCTTTACCGAGAGAGCTAAATTTTTCATATTAAAATTATTTTTTTAATTATTTTTCGATGTTGGTGAAGTAATATTTCAATTTCATTTTGCAGACACATATGTTCACATAATATTTTTTTTAAATCTTTAAATAAATTAAAAAATTAAGAGGACTCGTAAACGAAGATATTTGTATTTTTTTCATTTTGTATATTTTATGTTATTGATTTTTATTCAACCCCTTTGAAATTGTTCAAAAAAATGTCAAGAATTATGTTTTAAAAAAATTAGATGAAAAATATCATATGAATTCGAAAATGTCAAATCATATACCATTGGATAGAGGATTCCTTCACAAATCTAACATGATCAACTCTGCCACATAAGGACAAATTCTATCTAAAGTCCTCTAGGGTAAAATATGGTGTTGCAGAGAAATATGCAGAAGGGGAGCTAAAACTCTATTTTTTAAGTCCTCGATAACTTGATCGAGCACTTAAAAAGCTTGATCACGCACTTAAAGTAAAATTTGAAAAAGTTCAATTGAGGGTTAAACAAACCCTTGATCGAGCTCTTGTCATGGCTAAAAAAGGGCTCGAGCCCTTTAAACCATAAACTCCTCATGCATGAGCATCTAACATAAGGTTACATGTTTACCAAGGGAGTTGGTTCCCTAAGTTAGGATTTAATTATTTAATGAGGTTTCCTATAGTTTTAGGAGAGAATGAGAATTTTTGTAAATATGTGAGAGTTCGAGAATATTTGGGAAGAACAGAAAGTTTTGAGAGTTAGTTAGATCTCAACTAGAGATAAGGGATCATGTGATAGTTTTATGGATCATGGGAGGATCTAGAGAGAAATTCTAGGAGTTTGTTTAGGATTTAGAACCAACTTTGGGTTATCCATTTGTATAAATTAGTGAGTCATGTGAATGAGAGAGAGGAATGAGAGGCCAACTATCATGCTAATATTTCTCTTGTAAATATTTTATTTTATTAGTGAATTATTCCTCAATTTTGGAGTGTATTAGCTATGTGCATTATTTTCTGTGTATGTTGATTTTTAACTCAGACTATATTGTTTGAGCTATCAACTCCCCTTTGTGCTTTAGGCGAGAAGTTTAAAAAAATAGCTCGATCGGCCTCCTATGTAATTGTTGGTTATGTAAGAGCTCGAACAAGGGTTTCTTTTTAAGCACTCAAACAGCTCGATCGAGCTTCCTTTTTCTTTCTCCCAACTCATGCACTTACCAAAAAGTGTAACCCAACTCCATGTGCTCACTCATATACACATGTGATTTTCAGAAACATGAAACATACACAACACAACTTGGTATCCTTTCAACATTTAATTATAACAAAATGCATGATTTTGAAAGATAATAAAAAAAATATAAGCTCTATTAAAATAATTCAGCATGTTCAAAGATTGAGATATTTTAAACATCCAACATATCTCACAAAGTATTTCACAATATTTCACACAAAAGTAATTACATGAGAACTCAATATTCATAAATAATACCCACACCATGCTATTTATATGTATAATTAAGTGATGGTAGTGATTGAAAAATGACTTCACACAATCCTCCCAACCATAAGTAATTATTCTATTATGTTTCTGTAACTTACCACCCTCATGCCACGTGTAGAGTCTAAAAGGTAAAATTTACTGGGAAATAGACCAGTTGAGCTAAGGGAGTGAAATCACTTGTTGGTGGTTTATCAATAGTCTAGCAAACACTGGTGGTTTCTCAGCGATACCAAGCACCAATGGTTTCTCAGCTAATTACAAATACTTGATGTTCTTTTAACTAGAAACAAAAACTAGTGGTTTATCAACCACAACAAGCACCAATAATTTATTTTCCTTAGCAAGCACCTAGTACATTTATTAAATTACATTCCACGCTCATGCTTGGGAAGACCAAGTAAAAATTGGAAATTAAGTGGCAATAATCATACAAATGAATGTTATTTCCAACACTAGATTTTCCAAAGAATTAGCTCCAGCAAACCAAAATCAATCCCCTTGTCTACATGTAACAACAATTACGGAGTCTGTTATAGCTACCATAATTTCCATTACGTGTTTGATAAGGATGTTAAAATTGCAATTTTGAAAATGGTAAAATTGCAATTATGAAATATTCAACTATTATATACAGACTTATCTCAGGTGGTTGGGAGTGCCATTATTAACCTTTCTACTAGGGTTCGAAACGCGAATGACATAGAAAAAAGTTATCATCTGATGACGTAACTATGATACATCATGATGTGATGGATGTTGATATATTGAAGCTTCTTCTTAAGGTTCACCCCTCTGACCAAAAAAAAGAAATATATATTCAACTATTACAATTTCAGTTATCAATTTTAAGTAGATTACTCCACACCATACCAGAAATGAAATGGTTTAGTTGTCGATTTATAAAAATGATTCCCACGAGTTTATTTTATTTTGCCCCATTTTACAGTAATTAGTAATTAGTTTATATTTCCCAAGTCATTGAAATGGTTTGTTCATGTCGTGAAGTAAATAAATCTTCAGGATGCCTTATAAAGTGTTTTTTTATAACAACTTAAAAAAAGGCATTTCACTTTTTTTTTTTTTGGCTGCATCTGATAATAATGGAAGGCGGAGTAGGTGCTTCCCTAGCATTTAAGTTCTTGCCCTTGGGAGTTGGATATTACACCAGCAATCCTCCCTTTCTAATTTCTTAGGACCTATTCTATGGGTGTTCCATGGTATCTATCTTGGTGCTCCCATAAGATCTTTCCGTTACCTCATTTAAAAGGTGTTGTCTATTGAGGTATGAATTTTACCAAGACAGTCAAAAAGATAGTTGTAATCTGGTTTTTTGTTTTTTAAATATGACAATAGTATTGTCAATAAAACTTTGAGGCTTTCAATATTTTAAAGTTTGATCTCCGGGGTTTTCAAAGAAAAACGATACCCCAGCAGGCTGTCCATTTAAAATATCACATGGATATAAGAGCACCATCGGTATTTTTCGTTACCTCGTTTAAAATATCACGTGGATATATTCTTATGGAATGATTTAATGGCGGAGTCGAAAGGTCAAGCTTTAATTGTTAAGGGTGGTAGATTATCCTTCTGAATCTCTTTATAAAGAATTAATATAGGGATGGTCATGTTTTAAGGAATAAATATAGGTTACCATTATTTCTTGTATTATATAGGTTGCCCTTATTTTGTGTATGATAAGATTTAAAAGAAAACAAATAGAGATACAGGTTAGTTTTATAAGATTTAAAAGAAAAAAATAAATGAGAGGGGAAATTTTATAGGAAGATCTAAGTAAGATATATATTTTTTCTAAATACATAAAATAAATTAAGAGTATTTCTTAGAATAATGAAAAAGACAATTCTTAATTTGGTAGAGATGGAAGGAATATAGAGAATTTACTTTTCAAGATTCTAAATCCATGAAAGAAGTAAGGAAGGGGTTAAGATCAAATCTGATGGACTTTTTGGGTGAGATTAGGATTTCAAGAAATGTTAATTATATGTAGGTATATATCATATATAAGCATGATCTAAGGCGATTTGCTTGATTTAGATTGAGATTTTCTCACTTTCAAATAGTTAGACACCCAAGAATAATAGTGGCCTAAAATTACTAGATTTCTAAGCATGACGTCCACTATGTCCTTTCTATTCTTTGTTCATTTAGGAGTTAAGTTTTTGACAACTAAAAAGATAAACGTTAGACACTTAATCCTCGTAATTAGGTTTGTGTTATTGTGAGTGGTTATTAGAGTCCAAGAAGACCCAGAAACCAATTCAATGGTTTCTTGTATGTATCTATATGTACACATTGTACACCATTCATTAAGATCAATTAATATACATTTGAGTTTGGTTTCCAATTGAGTGATGAAGAGTACTTCATCTTCTCACCCTGTATCTGACAAGGGGGAATTGATGGAATTGTTGATGGTCTGCTACAAGTTCAAAGATTTTTCAAGTGAACTTGAGGTAGAGATCCATAGTGAGCTTGAGCCACAACATATATTAGTTAGACCCAGAGTTGTAGCTAGAGAGACTTTAGTTTTTGCTAAATGAGTTGTTTATGAATGAGCACTTCCAGGTTCAAAATTTTTTGAGAACTATATTGATAGTTCCAAAGTTAGTGGTCATCTTAAAACCAAAATTTTGGTTGTTCTGAGAATTACTATGAAGGTTCCAAAGTTGGTGTTGGTTGAGACATTGAGTTCTCCCACATTAGTTTGTAGTTATCCTTAAAAACCATTTTTGAAAGACATTCAACACTTGGCTGAGATGCATTTTTTCATTTTGAGCTCTCATTCTTGGACCTTGATATATTCCTTCATATTAAGGGGGGATGTTAGACAACTAATCCTCGGGATTAGGTTTGTGTTATTGTGAGTGGTTATTAGAGTCCAAGAAGACCCAGAAACTGATTCAATGATTTCTTGTATGTATTTATATGTACACATTGTACATCATTCATTGAGATCAATTAATGTACATTTGAGTTTGGTTTCTAATTGTGTTGTCTTAAAATAACATATGTATTTCTATAAAATTTGAAATTAAACTACCAAATAAATGATGATCAATTTAGAGTTTTGATATGGACTTTCATAGAATGTGGAGATTTCATTTTACTTTATAGAAATTGCAATTCTATATGTTATTAGTAAAGCATAAAAAATTGTTGATATGGAAATTCTATTTTATTTTAGATGAACCTCAATCTTATATGTTTTTTCCCAAGAAAAAAGCGCAATTTTCATTAATAGATAAGAAAATTACATGTTGTAGCATCAACATGTATGAGATGTAGTCACCAGGGTTCAATTTAGTCATAGTTCAATATTTACAATATCAGCATAATATTTACATAAATAAAACGATAAACACATGGTCCATTTAGTATCCAAAGCTATAAATAAACAATTTTTTTTAAAATGAATGATCTTTGTAGATCAGTCTGAAGAGTTTCCACCAGTTCGATGAATGGATGATGGAATAACTAGAAAAAGGCACCATATTTAAATTCCTGAATCAACCATTGCCCCCTGTTTTGCTACACGACCTCTTTGGAAAGACGATCAATGACCTCATTCCTTTCCCTGTATATGTGAGAGCATACAATAAAATCAAATTGCAATTTTAGAGTGATGTGTTCATCCAGTAAACCCCTTAGTTTGTGCAAGTGACAATGATATTCAGAGTTGATCCAATTTATAACAAGTTGTGTATCCCCAAAAATCTAAATTATGTGGCAGTTTTGTTCCTGAGCAAATATGAGGAGGTGTCTTAGGTTACTGAGCTCTACAAAGTTGTTTGTGTCTCTTCCTAGACCCACTTTGATTTTGAAAATTTATAACAAGTCGTGAATCCCAAAAAAATCTGAATTCTGTGGCATTTTTTTTCACGAGCAAATATGAGGAGGTGTCTTAGGTTGTTGAGCTTTACAAAGTTTTTTGTGACTCTCCCTAGACCCACTTTGATTTTGAAAGAAAGGTGTTCATTTATATGGAGCACAACACCACCCCCCCAACCTGCAACCTAAGACGAACCATTAAAATAAGCCCAAGGAGTGCTCTCATCTATAAATTCAGGAGTGATGACCCGAGTATGTTGTTGGTAAGGATCATCTAGAATCAGGTTATAAGTGGCAAAAATATTGTTACAAGTGGCAGTTCAATGGGTCATAGAATCTTGGAAGGTATAACAATTCCTATTCAACCAAATGCCCTACCTAACAATCAAAGGGAGGTTTCTGGCTTTTTGTGTGGCCACCTCGGTCCACCAAAGGTGCCAGGCATCAGCGATGTTCGGGCCTTCCCATTTGTTGGTTGTATAAATTTTGAATAATATGACACTTATTCACAGAGATTATTCTAATTATACACTATTGCGGAATATATGCATAATACATAACCTCCTCTACATTGATCATCAATTTAGCAACATTAAAAACAATGAAACATCAATCACATGCACACATTAACACAATATGTAACCCGAGAAAAGCTTACAGCCGAAAACCCCAAACTATCTATATATTATAATGATTGAGAACATGTAACAATACATAGTACAATACTCCTCACAAGTACTCAGTACTATCTCCACCTGTTACACACAAACTAGCTCAGATCTGATGCCTCAAATCTCCTCCACTGTTTGCCTGCCTCCACTACGCAATCCTACAAGAGAATAATAATGAATGGTTGAAGCAAACTCGTATTTCCTTGGCTGAAACACGCAATCCTCATTGGCATTACTTAATCCCACTGATTGTGCAAGATCTCATGCACAACTATAGTCACAACTGATAGCAATCTCAACCTCTAACACCTGTCTCCACTGAACTGTCCATGCACTGAGTTAACTGATGTATTATTTAGTTGCTTTATGAGTTAATAATTAGTGAATTAATTTAACTATTAATTCACATCACTCATCACTAGTGTATTATGCAGTTAGACTACATACAACTAGTTTAACCAAGTCAAACTGAACACAACTCCATCAACTCCACAATCAACTCCACCGAAACTCAACCACATGAATTCTAACTGAAGTCCTGCATGCAATAGCTCAACTGAACCACACGAAAAGCATATTTCCTTCTGACAGCTGCATGTGCCACATCTATAGCTCAAACTAAAGTGCTCCAAGAGGATAAGATAATGTTTATAGTTCAAATATTATTATGAGCTAATAATATTCGATTGTTCTATTTTTAGCCTGGTAGTCTAAAAATAGAAACCGCCCATATGTCTAAAAATAGAAGTCCATCTATTTTTACCAACATGACCAATCATCCACAAATAGCATCCTGCAACTCATAGACCATGATCCATATGTCTAAAAATAGACATAGTCTAAAAATAGAATTTGCGCCAAAAATACCCTGCGGGTCCACTTAGTGAAGGCAACTTCTTTCCACTAAGCTCCATCATCTTGTTAAATTCTCAACACTCCCTCTCAACAAGATATGGATTATCAGAAACCCCTATCCTGCCTTGGTGGTATTCGAATTTGCTCCTGTGAGCGGCTTCGTCAAGATATCAGCATCATAATCCTCTGTTGGAATGTATGAAAGTAACATGATTCTCCGCTACACACAATCTCTGATATGATGGTACTTGATGTCAATGTGCTTGGATCTATCATGAAATACTGGATTAGCCGAGAGTTTAATGCAACTCTGGTTATCACAGTAAATCATAGTAAGCTCCAAGTGTGAACCGAACAACCTGACCAGGATCTTCCTCATCCATATCGCCTCACATGTAGCTAAACTTGCTACCATATACTCGGCCTCTGCTGAACTGAGTGCCACAGATCTCTACTTCCTGCTGTACCGAGAAACTGTTGTCGACCCGATACTGAATACCCCTCCAAATGTGCTCTTTCTATTCGTTGGGCTCCTTGCCCAATCTACATCCGTGAAGCCACATAGCTTCACCTCATCCTCCTGTCTGTACCACAATCCATATCCTAATGTGCATCTGAGATAACATAATACATGCTTGCCTACCTTCCAGAAGAGCTTGGTTGGCTTAACCATAGCTTGTGAAAGCTGGTTAACAGCATAGCATATATCGGGTCGTGTATTGACTAGATACATAAGCGACCCCACCAACTATCGATAAACAGTGGCATCCACTACTTCTGTTGAAGTAGCATCCTCCTTCCTCCAACCTCCAGGAAGAGGAGTATCAACAGGCTTGCAGCCATGCATGTTGAACTTCTCCAGTATCTCCCGAGCATACTTACCCTGAGAAACAAATAGTCCATCACTACACTGCCAAATTTCCAATCCCAGGAAATAATGAAGGAGGCCCAAGTCCTTCATCTCAAACTCCTTAGCAAGATCATCCTTGCATGAAAGTATCAACAGCTCATCACCTGTTAGAATCAAATCATCTACATAAAGTACAATGATAAGCAGCTTACCCTCCACCAAAATCTAGTATAGGTTAAGATCCGCCTCACTCTTGGAGAATCCAGGTCCAGTGAAATAACTGTCTATCCATGTGTACCAAGCAAGTCGTGCTTGTTTCAACCCATACAGCGCTCTCTGGAGCCTGCACACATGTGACTCACTACTGAAGATTTCAAAACCTTCGGGTTGCTCTATGTACACCTCCTCCTCAATGACTCCATTGAGGAATGCAGTCTTCACATCCATCTGATGAATGTACCACCCCATCTACGCTGAGAGAGCAAAAATCATCCATATGGAGGAATACCTTGTGACAGGTGCAAAGGTCTCCTCCTAATCGATCCCCTCTATCTGTGAAAAGCCTCAGGCAACAAATCTTGCCTTGTACTTCTCCACACTCCCGTTAGGTGCCTGCTTAACTTTGTAGATCCATCTCGAACCCGCCACTAATTTCCCTTCCGGTCTTGGGACAATCTCCCATGCACTGTTTTTGACAATCGAATCATACTCTTCCACCATGGCATCTACCCATGAGGGATCCTCCACAGCTTCCTTGAAAGAGGATGGCTCAGTCACAACACATTTTCTCACAAGAGCCATGTATCCAGTGTACCGATCAGGTGACTGTCTCTATGTACGTTGAGCTGTAGGTGGTCCTACAACCTTCTCTGCATCTTGAGCCAGTCGCTCAGCTTCTGTTAACCGCTTTTGCCCTCTGATGGTTGGCACTGCATGAGTGGTCTCTTCCACTCCATAAACTTTGTCCTGTGGCTGATCCACGTCCTAAAGCTCATCCTTAGGAACTAATAGCTCCTCATCTACATGCAAGTGTGGCTCCCTCTCAAGCGAACACTTCATGGCTTTTTCCTCCTGAAATTTTATATCCCGTTGCACAATCGTCTTGCCACTATCTGGCAAATACACACGATAGTTGTGGGGCGTATCAGTGTACCCCATAAATATCCCAACTTCTACAGTCGGCTCCAGCTTCTTCCTGGCATCCTTCATCACATGCATGTAAACATTAGAACCAAAAATCCTCAAATGTGAAATATCAGGTCTCTTACCATAATAAGCCTCCGTGGGTGTACTCATGCCAAGTATCCTATGAGTACAACAGTTCTACACATATACTGCAGTATTGCACGCTTCCGCCCACAAGCGAAGGGGTAGGCCCTGATCATGCAACATCGCCCGTGCAGCACCCACGATCATTTTGTTCTTCCGCTCAGCAACCCCATTCTGCTATGGGTTATGGGGAGCTATGATCTCTCTTCAAATCCCTTATGTGCTACAGAAATCCTTGAACTTGTTAGAGATGTATTCACCACCATTGTCACTCCTAAGATCCTTCACCTTCTTCCCTGACTCCTTCTCAACCAGTGCTTTGAACTCACAGAACTTTGAGTATGTCTCGCTCTTCTTCTGCATGAATAAGATCCAGCACTTTCAAGAGAAATCATCAACAAAGATCACATAATACCTGTGCTTTTCTATCAAAGCTACTGAGAAAGGTCCACACACATCTGTGTGAATTCTCTCAAGGATCGTCGTGGCGTGACTATCCTTCTCGTGAAATGTGGATTTCACGAACTTTCCCAAAGTACACCCCTTGTACTGATCTGACTGCGCAAGAGTGCCTTTAGGAAGCCCTGTAGTAATCTGTTGTAGTATCTTCAGGGCTCCATGGTGAAGGTGACCCAATCTCCTATGCCACAGCGCGCCATCATCCTGGCTCACCAATCCTTCTGCTTTGCATGCCATTGTTGCGCAACCATCTAGATGTAACTGATAAAGGTTCCTTACTCGAACCCCTATCTTCCGGGTTTCTCCAGTTGTCTTACTATGCAGGAAAGACTTTCCCTCACTGATAACAACATCATATCCCTTGTCTTCTAACGTCGCCATAGAGATAAGATTCTTCTTCAATCCTGGAACATGCATCACTTCCTTCAATATGAAGGGTTTACCAGACTTCCTCTCAAAGGAAATGGTACCGATACTGGTTCCACTGTATGTACCATCATTGCCCATGTCAATGGGCACTCCAAGATCTTTCTCCTCCAGATCAAAAAACAAATCTCGATCTCCTGTCATGTGAAAAGATGCACCACTGTCCAAGAACCATACCGATCCCATCACACTTGATACCAAGCATGCGATCAACAAAAAATCAAGCTCAAATTGTGAGGTTAGAGCCTCTCCTACTATAGATCTAGAAGCTTGCTTATTTTTCTTCTTCTGTGGACAATTTGTGGCATAGTGTCCATGTTGGTGATAGTGAAAGAACTTCACCTTGGACATGTCCTGCTTCTTGCCTTTCACACGGGAATGAGAAGCATTTTTGTTCTTACCCTTCTTTTCTTTGGCAGCCAAAGCACAATTTTCTTCATCAGGTGCCTTTGATGAAGATCTGTCCCTAGTATTCTACATGATCTCCTCCTGCACAAGATCTAACCAAAGTCTCTCCCATCCTGGAAATTTCTCCCAACCATTGACAGAGTCCTGATAGGAATGCCAACTCTTTAGAAGACCAAGGAGAGCCAAGCTCACCAAGTCCTCATCATCGACAGTCACCCCCACACTTCCCAGCTCATCCCTGCATTGAGTGAACTTTGTGAGATACTTGGGCATACTGTCTCCCTTCTTTCACTTAATGTTTCTGAGTTTATCCTGTTGGAAATAATACTGAGAGGGGGGGCGTGAATCAGTATTATCAAATTCCTTTTCTATAATTTCCAGATTTATAATTCAATTTATCCTTCAAATGTTGACCATTAATTTGTATGTCAGTACCATATAATAATGAACAAGAACAAGAAAAATAGATAGTCACACCAAAGAACACCAGATATAAGGTGGAAACCTAATGTGGGTGAAAACCACCTGCTGCAATATGTCTCTATCTTCTTTCAATTAGAAACTTCTTTTTACAATGATTTTGTACTGGTGCAGTCCTTTACCAGTACACAGGTTGCAACCTGCAGAGAGTTACAACCCTCTCTTGTTTTCCAGACTCTCCTGGAAGGGAGATACAACCTCCTTAGCTCTTGTACTAGCTGAGCTACTAGTACGTAGGTGTTGACCTACTTCTTTTCTTGCAGGAACTGCATTTCATTAATTTTCAGACTGGATCCATCAAATCATCAAGTACATGTGAATCAACCAATCTCCTTTTACAATCAACTAATGAATAAGCTAATAGCCTCTCAGAATGCAGTAACCAGACAAGCAATACCAGTAATCTAAACCCAGAATTCTACAGCTATAGAAAAAAGGCAGCCAACAAATATTTCAAGAAAAGTCTGCAACTTCATCGATAGAAACCTGCGAATATCCGTGGTTCTTCTATGTCTAGCTTGCGTAGCTCCACGCCCACTCTGTCTACTTGACAACGCACCCCTGCACCTGCGGCTTCTGCTGGACTACATACCTTCGCACCTGCAGCTTCTGCTGGACTGCGTACCTCTACACCTATGGCTTCTGCTGGACTGCGTTCCTCCGCACTTGATCTTGTCACTGAGCTACGCACCTCCGCACCTGCGTTGTGGATCGCCTGCGGACCTCTGAATAGAGCCAAATTATCAGTCCTCCAATGTGCCACAGACTGTCAGATCCACAGATCTAATCATGCACCAAAGAGACCTTGACCTATCAGTAGATTCGCCTCATAATTCATGATTTTATCCTTGATTCAGATCTAGTTTCACAAACCGATCACCAAAATTTTAGATCTTAAGATTATTCAATATTCACAAGTGTCTGGGCCAAATGATCTCCTTCCCTTTTTATAGTCTAGGCCTTTCTCAAACCATGGACCAAAACCATTGAGAAACAATACCAAGGACTCAATACTTAGGTTCAACTCTTTTGAAAGCATTACCACGGACCAAAACCATAGGATCAAAAACTTTGGACTAATACCATGGACCAATCATAAAAATTCCCACGTGCACGTAATTTTCTGCATGAAAGTGAGTGAATTTATCGTCCGCACCTTTTGTTCAGAGAACCTGCGGGTATGTCTGAACTTCTTATTCGGGGCACCTGCGGGTCTGCAGCTTTTGTTAGGCACACCTGTGGGTATCTCATTTTTTATTATTTTGAGAGCCTGAATAATGATTTTCCACTTGAGTGAGTTGCCATCAAGGACAACACATGTGCCATAGTGCCAAACCTGAGTCATAATGCCAACAATCTCCCCCTTTGGACTTGATGGCAACCCTAAGATCCTCAAAGTCATTCTCCCCCTTTGTCATCAAGGGCAAAGGGTTATGCTCCCCTTGAGAACATGCTGAAAACTCTGCTCTGTTGTGCTGATCGTGCTTCCCCTGACTGTAATAAAAGGCTAGATCTACAAAAGAAATTTTCTTCAATAAGAACCAGAATCCACCATACACCATAAATGGCCTTCATATCACCAAAAGACTCTATACATACATTCATCACCTGACCCAGTGGGGATCATCCTCCCAACATCAGAAATTTACATTATATCATTCATCCCAGACATAGGCCATTACATGACCTTGACAAAAGAAATATAAGACATAGAGAAAAAAAATTAGCAGCAATATTCGGATCAGCATCCATGTTCTCCTTCTGTACTTGCTCCTCCAAGATCTTCTACAATAATGCCAACAATGCATTATTAGAAGAAT
>Ga0181464_1001250_pt1 | contig 12628 bp, 6 predicted proteins | sample InSIn2gowninarea_FD_119074 | JGI IMG/M metagenome (GOLD analysis project Ga0181464, IMG submission 119074) | Clean room microbial communities from NASA Spacecraft Assembly Facility at Jet Propulsion Laboratory, Pasadena, California, USA -... ...
TTTCATCCAGAAGGGAGTAATTGGGTATGGGAAAAAGAGGTATGTCTTGTAGCCGTGCAGATATATTATCTATTTTTATGAAATCCTTCGATCAAAATGGAATCCCGTATTCCGACACGTTCGTAAGAGACATTTGTCTGAGCTTCATTCTTGTCGGCAACAACACAACATCCGTGGCACTTTCTTGGTTCTTTTGGCTGCTTCTTCAACATCCGCATGTGGAAGAAAATATTTTGAAGGAGATCCAAAGCATTTTAAAGAAGAGATCAGTTAATGTCAAAGTCGGTGATCCACTTTGTTTCAGCAGGAAGGAGCTGAAGGAAATGCATTACCTGCATGCATGTCTATTCGAGGCAATGAGACTCTACCCTCCTATGCCATTGGATGGAAGGGAGGCGATAGAGGACGAGGTATTGCCTGATGGGATTGCTATGAAGAAGGGGACTGCTATTTTTTACGTTAATGATGCCATGGGACGAATGGAAAGCATCTGGGGCAGAGACTACATGGAATTCAAGCCAAAGAGATGGCTTAGTGATGAGGGTGTTTTTATGAACCAATCTGTTTACAAATATCTGGTTTTCCATGGAGACCCTCGCAGGATTCTAGATTCTTCTAGATCAGATATTTCTAGATCTCCACACCGCTATTAGTTTCTATATCTTAACACCACCATTAGTTTCTAGATCATTCCAGATGAATCACATACAAGATTCTAGATCCTTATTCTGCCTCTATAAATTTATAATTTCTCTGGCCAAGGAAAGCAAGCCAAGGCCCAAGCCTATTATGTAATGCAAAGTGATTTCTGTTCTCCAGTGATTGTTTTATCTATTCCACTATTTCTAATTGAGTAATCTTGTTGTTTCTCCATTTGTCTGTCTCTGAATTATTCTCTGCTTTTGCTGTCTAAGTCTCTGAGCATAAATCTGTTGTGTGTTATGTATGCTTTGATCTAACAAATAGATTTTGCATATTTGAATATGAAGCACGTAGCAGTGTCCATTTTATATCGTTACAGACTGGTTAATGAAAGTGCACAACTGAAATACAAGGTACGTGGATTGACTCTCTTTATGAAAAATGGGTTGAGGGTTATCCTCCAACCAAGAGGAACTAAGAAATAAGGTCTATATGATACATTACAACATTTATTTGTGACAACGTTTGCTAGTATATTTGTACGACAAATGTGAGTTCCCAACGTAATTTATAAATATCTACTGTGAGTCGAATAGCCCATAGCCCATTTTTTATTCCACTATGTACTCCCCATGTTTTGTCGATTTAAGGTTTACCATGTTCCTTATTTATTCGTTGAACCTTTCAATGAATCCAAAGTCCTGTGATTGGTGTAAACATAAAGATGCAGTAAATTCATAATACTACTATGGCTGGAGTGGTAAGGCACTGGTGCAGTGACTTGGTGGAGTTCAACCCATCATATGACTTAATGTTGAGGGTAGGAGTTGTTTTTAGTATGGAAATTTGGCGGAAAAATTTGAGGTGAAATTTTGATTTGTGTTATTTAAATTGGTTTTTTTTTTTATTGTATATGTGTATTTAGCACCCTCAAAAAATTTTAGGGCACTTAGATTGTGCAGGGTTACCTATCAAACTTGTGATTTCAATAAATTCTTGCTGGATTTTAGAGAAATTAGATTGGAAAAACCCACTGGAAAAACTTCCAAAAAGTTGCACTAAAGACAACTCCTTTTTGAAAACCAATCTGTTTACAAATATCTTGTTTTCCACGTGGGGGTACAACTTTGGTCAATTGGGTTTATATAATTTATTAATGTTGTACAACCTTGTTCCACTAGGTTTATATGATCTATTACAACATTAATAGTTTTTAGATTTAGATTTATGTAGATTGTAGATTTCAAGAATATTCTAGAATTATAAAGACATAAATAAGATTAATTGTTTAACTTTGTAAAATTACAAAATATTCTCAAAATTACAATTGACTTAAAAATACTCTCACCATATATATTAAACACGATATATATTTGTAAAATTACAAAATATTCCCAAAATTACAATCGACTTAAAAATACCCTCACCATATATATTAAACACCATATATATTAATTTCACTGATTAATATATTGTTACCCTGTATATTTGAATAACTTGATGATGGGATTTCATTTTATACTCCACCCATGTGATAGTGAATAATTGTCTTATCACTAGAATGGCCATATTTTTTTTTATGGTGAGATATAATAAACTTGTTATTCTTTTATAATGATATATAATAACTTAACTAGAGAAGTTGTCCCCTGCTTATAAGTAGTGGACTCAGACTGGTAGACATTATTTTCTTATGGTAAGATATAATAAACTTGTTATAATAACTTAAACAGAGAAATTGTGAAACAATTCCCTGCCCATAAGTAGTGGACTCAGACGGGTTGACCTTCCCATAAATCCTACTCTATCGAGTTAGACCAAAGCTTCATATGGGATCACGCTCAGCTCATGATTTAGATTGGTTTGAATTGGTTAAGGAATTAGTACTGATCGCGGTTTTTGATGAGTAATGGGGAATGTGCAGCATTATTATGTTAACACATTAGTTAAGCTATAAGCTTGTTGGAATTGCAAAGGACTCTCCTTTAAGCATGCAGAGGCAACAACGTCTCAGTTGATTAATAGGGTATCAAAGGTAAAATTGTGTTGAATTATCTGAATTTGTTGGTTTAAATTGTTGTGCATTTCTATTTTATCATTTTCTAATTTCTAAATTTATGTATGGTATGGCTGATTGATATCATATGGGAGAATCGCGTCGAAAATACAGTTGTGTCAAAAAGGCATGGCCACCAAATCAAGTACAATGCGGATGAAGTATATTGTCTGAAACTAAAAGGCATGGGAGAATCAAGGCGAAAATACAGTTATGTCAAAAAGGCATGGCCGCCAAATCAAGTACACTGCGGATGAAGTATATTGTCTGAAACTAAAAGTCAAGGGAGCTAAGAAAAGGATTTGAAGTTCTCTGTCATGCTGTTATTCAGATTTCTGTAGGAAGTGGAGTTTCCGAAACGCTAGCTAAGGAAACCTGTTTCCTTGGAATCCATTCTACAGGTTTAGGTCTATATTACAAGGACGTGTTAAAATTGAAATGATTTTACTTTCATTTTGAAGGCGTTTATCACTTCTAGAGCATTAAAAACAGATCTATTGAGAAAACAACTCCAACAATGAGAGATATTTGGTAACAATTGTGGAATTGGTGAACATGTCGTGCTATGTGGTGTTGGCTATTGGGCATAGCTTTCTTGATCTTGTATAGAAGACTGTAAATTTTCATTTAGCTTATACTACATTAACCATGAAATTGCCAACATTTAGGGCACACTTGCCATCAAATTTATAGAGAAAATTACAACAGAGTATCACACTTTTCTTATCAGATCTAGATGTTCCTATATGAAATAGCTACCTCATTCCTCATAGTTTAAATTCGTGCAAGGAGGAGGAGTGTGAAGATGCAAGCTAGAATAAGAAGATAGGAAGTTGGGATTGAGCAGTATATGGAGAATCTTGTTTGGGATTTAGAGATTCTTGTTGGAACACCCTTATTTATGCATCACCCATACTTTGAAAATAAGTTGTTTGATTCTCTAAGGTGATTTAGAATAGCTAAAGTGAAGCGAGCTATAAGCTCCCTATTTTAGATAATATTATTAATTGGAGAGACATGTTCTAGAAAAGTATTATGTTGGTGTAGCTTCTTGATAGCTAAAATTATCTTTATGAGTAACCTTGTACTCCCTATACTATGTTTATCAAGCTCAGAGTTGGGCTACATTGGTTCTATTATTCCAGTTGAAGCTCATGAGCATAGCTTAAGCACAAACCTATTGTTAGCATTGCTTAATAGAAACTTGTCAAAGGGACCATATTTTAGGCTTATCATAATATCTATAATAGATGCACATACATTATCAAATTATCTTTGGGTTTGCAATATTTATTATGTGATGGACAAAAATTCCCCCGTAGATATTATGTACATTGCAAGTGATGGCATAGGCTCTTCACGAAACTCGCTCATGAATTGGGGCTAGACCATCCAAAGCACAGTTGTTGAATGATTTGGTTGTGTTAGCAAAATTCTCTTCTTTTCGATACAAAGAAATTTAGTTTTGGTCCTCGTCTGCCTCTTAAAACAGATCTATTGAGCTGTAAGCATTATCGACACTTGTTCTTCAATCAATAACATAGGAAAAAAAATCCAATTTAACATTTGTTTCTGAATTTGATTGAGCTACAATTGTTTTTGAATTTGACAACCTACAAGGACAAGGGAAGGGCAATAGTAAAATTTTGGAATTTCTGACGCACTAGTAGACTTGAAACAAGTTTTTCGAAAGCATTTACATACACAAAAAGGATTGTAATTTTTTTTAATGCGTACTGATTCGGTCTAGGTTGGGTCAATGGCCTTGCATGGTTGATTCCGAAAATCAAACAAGTGTTCCTAGTTTGATTACAAAAGTTGACACTAGTAATTTCAACATAGCTAAATAAAATGTAATATATTTCTAATAGACTAGCTCATTTCGAAATGGATATGGAAGAATCCATTATCAATCATTGTCAATTTTTGGGGTCAACACAAATTTTTAAACTATTTGTTGTACTATGCATAGTTGAGGCTTATCATAATATCTGTAAAAGATGCACATATTTTATCAATTTATCTTTGGGTTTGCAAAATTTATTATGTGATGGATAAAAATTTCTCTGTAGTTATTAAGTAAATTGCACATGATGACATAGACTCTTCACAAAACTCACTCATGAATTGGGGTTAAATCTCAAGGAAGAAGAAGAAGAAGACTACTTCAAAAATTGTTAGATTTAAAAAATAATTATCCACACTTAATACATTGTAAAATTTAAAGTGTTAAAAATAAACCCTCTAAAAAGAGGGGTTGATGTTACATCAACACTTTACAAAATCAACAAGGAAATCAATAAGATTTTAAAAAATCGTTTATACTTGACACAATCGACACTTCTCAAAATTAGAGGATTTTTGCTACCTCAAAAAAATAATTACTTGGTACAATCCTTGTTTGATAGTTTGCATTATTAAATTTGAAGATGAATTACAAGAACATGGGAAAGAGTGGTTCCAAGAAGGAAGGCATGCATAATTGGAGGCCATAATATCCTCAAATTATATTTGGGATGTTCTCTCACAAGTCTTGCAAATACAAGGAAAATATAATCTAGACTTAGTCACAATACATGATGCCTCTACAAGAAAAATATAATCTAGACTTAGTCGTAACACATGATGCCTCTATGTTATAAAATATTGACTATTTAGTTAAAATGAAGAAATTTCTATTAAGTAGAACTTGTATTCAAAAACTGAAGGGATTTTGAATGTAGGTTTTAACTCCGTACAGAAATTACCTGCATACGAATTCTAAAACATAGAAAATAAACAATGCAAGAGCATAACACATAAAACACATATACACAGAGATTTTCCCCTAGATCCCAAGCCTCATTTTTGTGCAAAGATGCCATTTCATCAACCATGGCCTCTTTCCAGAGTTTTCCATCCTCTGAATCTACTGCTTCCTTCATAGTTCTGGGATCATCATCAATAATAGATAAAGCAAAATTTGAACAAAAAGTAGATGGACTATACCTTTCTGGCTACCTTCTTTCTCGAACTGATTTTCTCACACTCGAAGTTCGTGGCTCTTCATATTTTGATTCCTCCTCTCCTATCGCGTCTGATTCTTCCTCCTTTAGCTCAAACTCTATCTTCTTAGGTTCCTTTGGTTGGACTTCATGTTTAATAACATCTTTCACCTCTCTGAACACCACATCTCGACTGTACACAACCTTCCTTGTTACTGGGTTCCAAAGCTTATAACTCTTTAAACCATCCTTATACCCAATAAAGATGCACTTTTTAGATTTACTATCCAACTTGGTTCGTTTCTCCTTTGGAACATGTACATATGCCTCAGATCCAAATACCCTCAGATGTGAAAGAGAGGGTTTCTTACCAGTCCATACCTCTTGTGGAGTCTTATCCTCCAACACTGATGAAGGTGATTTGTTGACTAGGTAACATGTTGTCTCCACTGCCTCTGCCCAAAACCATGTGCGAAAAATTATGCACAAAACCATAGGTAGGTCTGCCCAACCTAATATAGGGTCCAAAAACAAAATTTTCTGGGTCGTTGCCCCTGACCCCATAGAGTGAGGATACCTACACCCCTCAAACCCCATGTGACTCGCCCTGCTACACAATCGGTGCAATGAAGGGGGGGCTCCGCCCCCTTTCTAACCCCCCCGGTTAACTACGTGGGCTAGTCGTGGAAAGAATATAACACAACCCAACATTGAAATTGTAAAATTCCTCACAGTATATTTGTAAAAATACTTATATTTCTAATGATTTTATAATAGCCTATAAAATTTTGGTGATGTTTAAGGTAAAATAATTTTATACTATAAAATGTGGGCAAATCATTTTAAAAAAAAAAGAAATGTAAATTGGCAAATCTTTTTTTTGAAGAAACATGAAAAAAATAGCCCACCTGCTAATATTATCCCCTAAATTTTTCCCTACCTCTATCTCCATGACAATGGTTCAAATCCATTAACTCCATCACATTAACCAATCAACCAAATGTTCCAAAATAATTATACCACCAAATTTCAAATCAACAACCTATGATTGTATTCTAATTTTGCAGGATCTTGAAATTCCCCATTCTTTAGGATGAAGAAGACTTCAAGGATGGGGGAAATATTGAAGGGTCTAGGCAACTAAGCCAAATGATTTCCCAATGTAAATAGTTAGTTGATCATGAAACTCAATCAACTAGATAGTCAAATTCGTTAAACAAATGCAACGATTATAATGTATAAATAAACAAGAAAGAGATTGTCGTAGCGGTAGTCCCTGCCAAGGTGGTAGAAGCATGAACAATGCCTGGGTATAAAGTTCGTTCTTATGCCCATGACCTTAGGAAAAAACAATTTCTTTTGAAGACCCACATGCAAGCTTGCTATTTTTAGTCTAAAACTATCTTCAACCATTAACTGATACAGAGTCACTATTCTATGTAGGTCCAATTGAAACTAAAAGTTTCCACTATTCTATGTAGGTCCAATTGAAACTAAAAGTTTCCTTATAAAATAGAACCTGAAATTCATATTTTCTTTTTATAATGGCAACAAAAAGAAACACATCGAATATATGATATTTAGATGAGCATTAAAATGCAAAGGTTATGTTTAAAAATAAATTCCTAAACAAATACTAACCCAGTAAAAATCAAGAAAATGGGAATTGACAATCAACTCATTAATATGGTTGTAAACTGTAGAATTAAACAAAATTAATTGAAGCATCTATAATGAGATTGAAGACTGTCAAATGTATATATAATAGTATAACTAGTCCATGTAGGAGAAGCAAAAGTAGATTTAGAGTAGCATTAAGTGTAACATATCACAAAAATAGATTTAGAGTAGCATTAAGTGCTACATATTGCTTTTTCTGTATAGAAATGATGCTCCATGAGATCTGAAGATAGTTGACTTGTTCTTTTTTTCAGGGCATGTTGTGCTTATGAGTTGATGAGGGAGATTTTATTATAGGTAATGTAGCTGTTATACAATCACACTAAAATATGTCAGTGGCAGATGCGTAGTGCGAGACATATACAATGAACATGCATGCATTGCATTGAGTTGAGATAGAGACAATTATTTTGAAAGAAAACGTACCTGAAGATCGAACTATTCATTTGCAAGACATAATTTTCTTTCTGATGTTGACATATTAATTCTCCAATAGCTCTTAGGTATCCCAATCCAAGAACTATTGCATTGAAGGGAACTGTTCAATACAATGCCCACAACTTTTATTCACCTTTAAAATAACTGAAAATGATATCCCCGGACCATACAAATACACCAAAGAAAAATGAAAAAGGATCCAATATTGATGCAAATATTGCAACAATTATGCGAACAGTGTAAGGATAAAGATCAAAATTCATACCCAAGGGCATTAACCCTGCACCTAGATCTATATACATGCATGCCAAGAAAATGACACATTTCAATGCAGTCTGAATGGATAAAACCTTCTTCAATGGTTCATTCCATTCAAATCAAAGAAACTCATTTCATTGGAGGACAAACAAATGAATCCCATCATAAGTGAGGGAAAAGAAATGAAACCCATCTCAACTGAGGAGAAACAGATAAAAACAATTTCAATTTAAGCCATTTCAGTTCAGTACAAACAAATGTGATGCAGGTCTACCCTGCAAAACTAGAATCTTTACTCTACTCATGCATATAAAAACACATTTCCAAAAATTCGCCCAGATAAGACTCCTTCTGGCAATTTGTACACACCTCAATTACGGAAGCTCCTCAATTAAAATTCATGAATTCAACAATCCACATTATGGTACTTTGTTCTGTACCCGTTTTCCCCAATGCTGAACTTTGACTTACCATTCATCCATCATCCTTGAATTGACAGCTCCTTCTTTGCGCCCTTGACTCCTGGTGTAGGAATTCTAACACAAATGAGCATCGATTTATGTAAATCGATCTATCTTCACCCGTCGAATCTACCACGTCTGCAAATAATTATTTCGACAATTATATAATTTGACCTTTGCCTCATCACGTCTGGCAATAAATACAATCGACCTCAACTACAGTTCCCACATGGAATTAGACATTTCGTTATCACACTACGACTTGTCAACTGTTTGATCGACCGCCTCATTCAGTGGCACATCCAGCGACAACTTCGATTAAGCCAGCGTTGCTCCATTACCCTGTTCTATGTGTCAATGGTTCAATCTCAGGCCAGAGCTTAACTTATCAAGCCAGATATAAAACATTGTTTAATGTTTAACAAAGTTAACACATTCCAATACTCAATGCCTACGATTCATAACAGGAGATTTCCATTTTCCAATTAAACTCTCGGCAATCGTTATATGTCCTTCCATTCAAAATGTAAACTTCTCTATGCATGTAAATCAATAATGGTTCTAACATCGAATTTCAAACCTCTGTTCCTACTTTACGCTTTTCAAACCAGAATTACATTGCTGCTCAGTAGCATAAAACATGAAACGATCTTAATCAAAATAGACAGAGCTTAAAACAGATATGCGCCCTTTTAGTGCAAACAGAGGTTTAAATTAACAATGATCCATCACTCCTGGATTTCTCATTCGGTTCACATGGATTTACCATTCAAGCCCAATTACAGGAATTTAATACACAATTTCTGAATTAATCAATGCAGTTCTAAAACATAGTCTTCAATGAAAACTACTTACAAACTTTGTCTTTGCCAGACTAGATATTCAACTTTCATGGCCTTTTCAATTGCCTGGAGGCTTACAAGCTTTTTGCCTGTTCCAGCCTCCCCTCTCCTCTCTACCCTATTCTACCTCCCCAAAAAGGAAATTATACCCCAGTCATACCTAACTACCTCTTCCTACACATGAATAATTTGTTATTCAGTTATGACTCATCTTTATCATCATTTAACTAAACTAGACCACTTTTAACTACCTACCCTTATTGAAATTAACCCAAATTTAACAACTAAGCCTTCCTCAAGTCTTGCATTCAGCCACAACATGTGACCATCCCGTCACATTGCTGGCCCAATTCTAGATGCTCCTGCATCAAAATGGCACCCATTGAAATATAATCTACCCATTGAATATGATTTAGATGGTGTTATATCTGAGCTTAAAAGATAAAGCTATATAAAAATGAGATTTTAATTCATTAATTACATATATATAGCAATAACAGAGTCGTTTGGATTTTTCATATACCATTGATCAAACAAAATCAATTTCAATTGGAAGCAAACAAATGTCACCCATTTATCAAACTAAGTCCATTTCAATTTATGGAAAATAAAAAGCATTATTGCTTAAACAAAGCCCATTGCAATTGAAATGGCAAATGGAAAACTAACAATTTCCATTGATCAGACGAAACCCATTTCTATTGAAATGGAAAACAAATGGTATCCAATGATAAAACAAAACCCGTTTCAATTGAAGGCAAAAAATTGTACTCATTGATCAAAGAAGACCCATTTCAAAAATATACAATGAACATGTACGCATTGCATTGAGTTGAGATAGAGACAATTATTTTGAAAGGAAACGTACCTGAAGATCGAATTGTTCATTTGCAAGACATAATTCTCTTTCTGATGTTGACATATTAATTCTCCAATAGCTCTCAGGTATCCCAATTCAAGAACTATTGCATTGGAGGGAACTGTTCAATACAATGCCCACAACTTTTATTCACCTTTAAAATAACTGAAAATGATATCCTCGGACCATACAAATAAACCAAAGAAGAAAGAAAAAGGATCCAATATTGATGAAAATCTCGCAACAATTATGCAAATAGTGTAAGGATAAAGATCAAAATTCATACCCAAGGGCATTAAACCTTCACCTAGATCTATATACAAGCATGCTAAGAGAATGACACATTTCAATGCAATCTGAATGGATAAAACTTTCTTCAATGGTTCATTCCATTCAAATCAAAGAAACTCATTTCAATGGAGGACAAACAAACGAATCCCATCGTAACTGAGGGAAAGGAAATGAAACCCATCTCGACTGAGGAGAAACAGATAAAAACATTTTCAATTTAAGCCATTTTAGTTGAGTACAAACAAATGGCAGGAAATGGGCTAACATGTACTTTGGAAATTATGGACGAGACTAAATTATGGACGACTACGAGACTGCATTTAAATGAAGTAATTGGAAATTGTATCAATGATAAAACAAAACCTGGCTCAATTGAAGGCAAAAAATTGTACTCATTGATCAAAGAAGACCGATTTCAGACAGATATTAATACGAAAGACAAGTGATGAGCCCCACCTCTTATATTGTGAAACACATAGGTCATGAATTGTTGTTTAGAGAATTGGGCTTTCTCATCTCTCTCGTCTGCATCGTCTGCCTTGGTTTGATTCAGCTCAATATCTTGCCAACAGGAACATTTCTTCCTGTGCTCCGAAACTTCTCCCAAGAAACCCCATGTACAAAAAGGAACCACCATAGCACCACCCATTATACGCAGGGCAGAACTCAATCCTGCTCTGACACACATACTTTCCTCATCCACTGTCCCTTTGAGCTCTAAAGCACCCAAAAATAGATAATGGACCATAAATATCGCAATAAACCCAAACAAACAAAAGCTCACACAATACTTACAAGCTTCAGAAGCCAAGTCCTGCTCAATCAAAGGCTCAGCTATATCAAATACTGATTTCCACAACAATCCAAACAATACTCTTAGCAGGCCCTGCATCGCTGAAAACCAGAGTTTCCATAAATCTGTCCGAACTCAAATCTGAGACTCCCCAATGACATTTCCCACAAATTTCAATATTCTGCTTAATTTAGATCAAAATTCTTGCCATTAAATCTCGTAATCACGAGTAAATGTCATGTCTGCTGTAGAGGAATTCATTGATTATTATGAGAGTCTGAATTGTACAAAATTCTATTTGAACATCAATAAAAATGAAAATATCAAAAGAAAACAGAATTTAATTCTAAAGACAGATCAAAAGACATACCATAGTCGAACAGTGCAAGTCGAATAATACAATTGCAGAAGCTTTCTCGAAAAGCTGAAAAGCTCCAGAGATATCTACCAACTGGTAGAGCTGTCAAATCAAGAGTGTTTCTATTTTAGAAGTTGGGAGATGTAGAAGCTTTCTTGAAAAGCTAGTCCAGAGACATCTACCAACTGGTAAACTTATCAGATTGGGGGTTGTTCTTGATTAATGACTGTTTTTTTAGATCAGATTTGCAGATTTGTAGAACTCGATATGCAAATTGACAAAATTTTGGAATGTCAGCAATCAATGTAGGAATGATGTATGTGACAGCAAAAGCAAATCACGAATTAAATGATCTATCTAACATCAGAGGAAAATCGCGAATAAAATCTTGGTGTTAGATTGAAAAAGTTTCATTGGCTGCCAATCATAAATGACTAGATTAGATGTTTTTTCAAAGTTACAACTACTTTCACTAACTTTCATCTACTGAATTAACTGCTTGGATAAACAATAAAGGACATCAGTTGTCAGGTTTAGCAGTTGAGTCCAATAGGTTCCAACTTCTTAGTTCTGTTGTAGTTAACAATTTCTTCTATGGACAATTTTAGAGTGTAAGATACAGTAGTGACTTTCAGTCAAGTTTAGCGGTTCAGTCCAATAGGCTTCAACTTCTTGGTTCTGTTATAGTAAACAATCTCATCCATGGTTTTTCTAGCTTGGACATTGTTAAGTTGATTGTGACATAAGATCAATCAGAAGTTTCAATGGTAACGTTCAAGGCAATATTGATTACGGTAATGACAAATTTTGTAGCAACATAAACTATACCATATGCAACAGTTCATCTTTGTAATTGTTAAGTTGATTGTGATATAATATCAATTAGAAGTTGCAGTGGACAATATCATATGATTAACAGTTGGATAGACATTATTTCTCTTAATAGGCTTCAAGGAAATATTCATT
>Ga0181464_1001251_pt1 | contig 12624 bp, 21 predicted proteins | sample InSIn2gowninarea_FD_119074 | JGI IMG/M metagenome (GOLD analysis project Ga0181464, IMG submission 119074) | Clean room microbial communities from NASA Spacecraft Assembly Facility at Jet Propulsion Laboratory, Pasadena, California, USA -... ...
TACAACCATACACTCATGACGACACATCCCACAACAACACTATCAACCTTCACATGGAGACATCACTACAACCATGATCAACACCAATGCAAATGCAACAAGCACATGGATTGCAAGAACAAGGAAAAGGATTGTTATATGCATTATGGTTATGTGTATGCCTTTCATTCTATTTATGTTATGCTTACATACATAATAGATGCTAGTTGATTAGTGCATTCATATGCACATGTGTCGGATATTCATGAATGATAGTAACATGTGGTTGTATGCATTACTATTGTTGTTTTATGTTAGATAACTTGATCATTATGTTATGTGTCGTTGATGAATATGCTATATACCAAATTGTAGTTAGCTCGATGATTATGCCATATGTTGTTGATGAACATGTTATATGTTAACTTATTGTTGTTATATTTTTAAAGTTAACTTGATGATTAGGATTATAACATTAATATCTTGGTGTTATATGTATCATGCTTAATTGGATTGGCCTATGCAGATGATCATGGTTATGAAATTAAGGTGTGAATTAATATATTGTGGTATTATGTCATACTAATCTAGACTGACTTTAGATATGTGATTTTTATGCATGAATGATAATTATTTATGAGTTTATAATGTGAACATGTTAGCTAGTTATTATTATGGATATCATGACCTTATTTATGGTTGAGTTGATATGTTGTGAAGTTATATCATGCTAATCTGAATTGATGGTGTAGAAAGATAACCTCCCCTAAGATACATTAAGGTATGAGCTTGCTTATGTCGTCTACTTTGTGCTTGAATGTTTGATTATGTCGTCTATTTTGGTGTTTGAGTGTTGATGTCGATTATTTCATCTATATGTTGTTGAATGTTTGATTAATCACATGATATGAGGATGTGTCTATAAGATTGCATCAAGAAATGATCTTGTTTTAAGATGGTTTTACTCACACATATGTGTTGAGATAGATGACATGTACTTGAGTGTAATAGGTGACAATTGTAGCATTATGTTTAATGACTATGAGTTGATTTTTATTATGACATGGTTGTTAGACTTGGTGAAGGTAGATTTCCAAGTAATAGATATGTTGCCCTGATCCTTTGAACATGTGGTCGACATGTGTGAACAGTTGCAGGAAACATGCTTAGTATTAGCATGACAAGATAATAGTTGATTTTTTTATATAACTATCCATTGGGTGATGTGACAATACATAGTAAGACTCAGTTGCAACAATGTAAAGGTAAAAGAAAGGAATTGGGTGAGAATTTATTTGGCTATGTTTGGAAACTACAATTCCAAACGAATGAGTTATTTTCATACATGAAGTCTTCTTAACCCCATTTTTTCTGCAATTATGTGGATATGTGTTATATTCATGGACATGTATTTGATAGGTATAACAACTAGTGTCTAGTTATAGCTAGAACTATCAAGGGAATTGGAGTCCCTTGAGATATGGCACAAATGTGTTCAGCTACAAGGCAACGTGATTGACATAAAAAGGTAAGATAACTAGTATGTTTTCATGTTTACTTATGCATTGATAGTTATGTATTTATGGAAGTATGATGCAAGGGATTGCATGGCAAAAGAGATTTCCATGGAATCTTAAAGAAGGCTTGGATTGAGCTTTCACTTGGAGGCATTGGGAACCATGGGGATGGAGGCATGGTGTTTGTTGCTAGTTTTTTTATTTGGTTGCACTTAATTGCATCTTTGTTATGTCTGGTGCAAAGCCTTGCCACTTTGTTTGCAATGTCGTACTGTTATTGATTTTCACGGTTTTCTTCTTGTTTGTTTCTTGTCTTGCCTTTTATGTTTTGAGTCTTGGGAATTGGTTGGGAAGAGGAAATTTAGTGGAGCTTGGGGAGAGCTGAATGAAATCCAGTAGAAAATCTAAGGCCTGAATGAAGCTCAATGCATGTATAAGGGAAGTTGAAGGTAAGAATATGACAATCGGGTGGATTGGTTTGGTCCATTGTGCTAAATGGATGATGGCAGAGCATTCATGAGAAAGGTAGTAAGGAAAGGTAAAGTAAATGGATTTGAGGCATCATATGCCATGGCTACCTTGAGAACTGTTGTTCTCAATGTTGTGCATGTTATGCATGAATAAAGGAAGTTCTCTTAACCTTAGCCTTATGATATCCAGTAATTATGTTGTGATCATTATTTCTTTATACAAATGCTTATATGCATATATGCATATATGTATGTTGTTATCTAATAGGGTCATTAGGGATCATGATTTTTTTATGATGATGTTTATATGTATACATGTATGTATGTATTTCGTTGTCTGGCAGAGTCACCAAGGATAATTCTTGTGGAGGAATGATTTTTTATGTAGGTGAATGGCATGAAGAGGTTCATAGTTTATGAGGAATCAAGTGGGAAGAGTAGTCCTGACAAATCTATGAGGTCATTATCATGTGTTTATGAGTTGATATTATGTGATTCTATTATGTCTATGTTATGGATAGGATATACTGAGGGATACATCAACAAAATGAAAGCAATATGATCCACGACATGTTAGGATAAGCATGGATGGCGAAGAGACGTTGGAAGCAAGGTTGCTTGGTAGAGACTAAGTGGTTTTGTATGTGGATTGCTACTATTGTGTATGTGTTGTGCAATATATTAAGTGATTGTACCAATGGTGATGAGTAATGTTGTATATCTAGTATTGCGTACATATGATGTTGTATGTATGTTGTATATATGGTGTTGTGTGTATATTAAATATGTAGTGTTGGGTATAAATGGTGTTATGTACATGTTGGATATGTGTTATGTACATATCGTACTGTGTGCATGTGTTATATGTGGTGTTGTGTGCAGATGGTGTTGTGCGCATGTTGGATATGCAATGTTGTGTACATATGATGCTATGCACATGTTGTATATGCAATGCTATGTACATATGGTGTTATGTGCATGTTGTACATATGGTACTATGTACATTTGGTGTTGTGTGCATGAATGTACATGTGGTGCTATGTGCATTTGGTGTTGTGTACATGTTGTACATGTGGTGCTTTGTGTAGGTGGTGTTGTGTGCATGCCATGCATGTGGCGTTGTGTACATGTGGCTTCGTGTACATGCCATACATGTAGTGTCGTGTACATGCCATACATGTGGTGCTGTGTACATTTGTTATTGTGTACGCATTGTACAGATGATGTGGTGTACATGTGGCACTGTGTACATGTTTTTTAGGCGATGTCATGTACATGTGATGTTGTGCACACATTGTGCAGGTGGTGCTATGTACAGGTGGTACTATGTACATGTTGTACATATGGTACTGGTGTACATGTGGTATTCTGTGCATGTCCTACATGCTGTGTTGCGGGCATGTGGTACCATGTATGTGCATTGTGTAGTTATCGTATCGTGACATGTGTATTCACTATGTTCTACTCTGGGTACATATATGTACTGTGTTATACATCTGATGTAGGCATATGTATTGTATTGTGTTGCACACTAGGTTTAGGTGTATGTGTTATATGTCAGGTGTAGGTGCATGTCTTGCATGGCATTGTATGTTGTGTGTGGTTGTATGTGTGTTATGCACACTATGTGTATGTGTATGTGCGTATGGAATAAAGACAAAGGTAAAAGCTAAGGATTGATTTAAAGGTTAAGTATCAATATTTTATTTCATTTTTATTATGCATATGATTTATGATTTTGGTCTATGATGATTACATGCAATCTATGATTCTTGTTTATGATGGTTACATGTGATTTATGATTTTGATCTATTATGGTTGTGTTTTGAACTAACCTCATGTGATATGTCTATACATGATGATTTGGTCAAATATGCTAGTTTCACTTATTGTGACAGGAAGTGAAGAGAATTGCAAGTGTACCTTATTGATGGCCCACCAATGAGGTATGATTTGAAGTTATTTCAATTTATTTTGAATCTAATGGAAATTATGTGCTTGGTACATGAAAATATGAAATTCCCGGTTGGGTGGTCGAAACTGACAACAAGCATTAGCAACAACAACAAAAGGAATTTTAATAGTAAAGCATTCAGGAGTAGGGCCATTATGGGACACTAGTACCCAATAGTGTCCATTTATTTCCATGATCATGCTATGATTGGTATGATGGTTTTGAGGAAGGTATATGTTGTAGGTTTTAACCCTGTATAGAAATTACTTGCATACGAATTCTAAAAAACATAAAATAAACAATGGAGAGAGCATAAAACATAAAGTAGATATACACAGAGATTTTCCCCTAGATCCCAAAACCAGGACTACTAGATTGATTTTTCATTATGTTCCTTTCAATGTTACAATATATGTATACACATGCCGAAGCATCCATAAACCCAAACCATTAACCCTGGATTAGAACATAATCGTAGTTCCCTTGACCGAATCTACAAAATACCATGGACATAAAAACATCATGCCCAAAACCATGTGTGAAATTCATGCACAAAACCATAGGTAGGTCCACCCAGTGAAACGTACAGCGGGGGCTACCACCCCGCTGTGACCCCCCCACACACAGGGTAGTCGTGGAAAGAATATAACACAACCCAACATTCTCGCACTTGTTGTTTTCTTTCCGCATGAGGCCATAGGAGAGCTTAGTCATTGATCCAGCCCTGCAATACCCATTTTTTTCTCTACACCAAGAGAACTTCTCAGTGCTCACATGATTTTTCAATGCATTTGCAGTATTCTTCAAAGTGTCCACCTTTACTAGCAACACCTTTTGTCCTCAACCATATCCATCACAAAGTGATATTGAATATCAATGTGCTTTGTCTTTGAATGATAAGTAGGGTTCTTTGCCAAGAAAATTGTACTTTGTATGTCACAGTCTATCCTTATAGCTCGTTTTACTAACCCCATACTTGAACATAATCTATGCAACCAAACAACTTCCTTGCTTGCATGAGTGGCTGCCATGTATTTCACCTCTATAGTTGAAAGTGGCACTACATACTGTCTCTTACTCATCTAATTAGCTGCACCTCCTTATCTTAATTTTGGGAAAACTTGTTAATGTTATGCAAGCTTCCTCATCAGTATTAAAAATGTGTTTAGGATTCTCTCAAATTAACCAAAATGTGAGAAATTATGTGTCAAGTATTGCGTGTATTTTATGAGAAATTTATGAGGTTAATTAGTTGTTTAAAACACATATACAATAAGTAAATTTCAGAAAAATAAAACAAAATAAACTCATAAACACAATGCAAAGCTGATAAAGGAGTTCACCCCTCCTAGGTTACATCTCCTTGGACCTGCTTCAATGGCTAGGCCCTCTTTGGATTGATGGCAAATTCTCTAATTACATGCACCTGCAGTACTCCAAGGATTTGAAACCTACTCCATCGGATTCAGAAGAGCCAAAAACCCCAAAAATGGCTTTCCAAGCTCTACAATTGGACTTCAACTAATCTAGGCTTGACCTCCTCTCTTGGTGTCCCTAAGCTTCCTTAAACTTCAACCTAGCAAAATCATGTACATAAGTGCCTTTCTACCTCTGCAGCTCATTGCATTATGTTTAGAGCATCCAAATCATTTAGGAATGACTCTTTTTGAGCCAAAATTGGTTGAATAATGAAGAAGTTATGGTCTCTTCAGTTTTCCCTAGGAAAACTCCATCAAATCTGGAGAAGCTCATGTTAACCCCGCTAAATTTGGTGTAATGCTAGATTTAGCGGACCTGCCAAACTTTCGCCAACTTAATCCATGCTTAATTAATGGTTAATCATGGTTTGATTAGTGTTAAGCTCCACTTATCAAATTAAACTCATGAGGTTAGTGTTAGCACCAACCTTTGCTTATGAGGTTGGTCACATGTGAAGGAGGTTGGCCCGCGGGGCTGGCCCTCTCCTCCCCCAAACCTTTGGCACTTAAACTTTAAATATCAAATGTGCCCATGATATGTTAAGTAACATTGTTGTGGTTTAGTGGTGGATCATGGGGCTTATGCAGGCAAGGTCGCAGGTTCGATTCCCTGACTTTCTAAGGGCACGTGGTGGCCTCCAAGCTTGCCATGTGTTAGCCTCTCATTGGTCTACCCAAAATGCCATAGAACAATATCACACAGACACTTGTCACAATCTGATTGAGCCACCTATCAAAATATTCCAAGAAATATTCCTTGGATTATTCTTTTCGTTGACTGGGCTGTACAGATGCCTAGTTACCATCCTAGTCAACTTGTACCCAAAATTTATCTGTTTAACAAAGCGGGTAGAAGGCTCGAACTTTCTCATATGAACTCCATTTTGAGTGAAATGAGTTGCATGGAATTGTATCACCGAGATGGACGTGGTCATGTAGGTTTTGAGTGATTCTAGGCACTTTGATTTTTGAACAGATTTTTTCCCCTAATCCAAATTCTGATCACTCCTTCCCATTGACAGGATTTTGGACCCACAAAATATGGTTATCTGATGAGAGTTGAATAATCTTCTCCTTCCCAAATTCTATCAATCGATTCTACTTGGAGAAATATCCATGACAACCACTTGGGTTCACTGACATGCCTTGCCTTGCAAATGGCTTGGTAGTTCAACCAATGTTCTCCTTTTGTTGCTGACCCAATCCAACACTTGTTGGCTGCTTGTTGATTAAACACCTTTCTATACCAAATCAATCCCTCGGTGCTTGTAAATTTGATTGATGGCCTTCCCACTGAGAATCATGTTCCTCCTTTGCAACACATGCATTCGATGCAAGCTTCTCCATGGAAACCGCTTTTCCAAGTTAAGCCCATCTAAGTAAACTACAACAATGAGTTCCAATATCAATAATAAAAAGAAAAGAAATCACCATTCTTTTACGTCCACTATTCCAAATTCCACATCTGGAAGAATGCATTCACCATCTCTTTTGCTTCTTAGAGTCAACACATGAAATGGTCTACAATTGCTGCAATTTTTTTTGGCATTTTTGTCCACTTTTGCTTCTTGCTTCCATTATCCTCCAATATTACCATGTTGCTCATGTCATGATTTGAGAATGAAGGCTAATCATGAGCCTCTTTCTCAAGCATGGACCTTCCAAAATCCTGCGACATCTTGTCACAAGAAACACCATTAACCTTGGAAAAACACTAATCCAAGAATATAGCTTGACGAGCTCTTCCTTTTGCTTCTTCAAAGCAACAAATGTCACATCATGTGAACATCACCATGTACTCTTACATCTTGGTGTATAAAACATTGACTAAACACAAGTCAACAAAACATGCTTCATCAAACAACTACTTTCAAATCAAGCAAAAGCATATGCAGCAACTTGACGATTTACAACAAGAATTCCACATTCTCATGAAACAATTTGTCACATCTCCCTTTCACCTTTGGAGACAAAATCAACTCTTCCAAGTCGATATAACATACATGTAACAATAAATCGACCACAGAAGCCAAAACTCATGCATGTGCAAATGATCAACATTCTGAAGTTGATAACATACATGTTAACAGAGCAATCAACCAACACAATTAAATTACTCATGCATGTCCAAGCACAATGAAACTATAAAAAAATCCACTTTTCACACACACAAACTCTCATGCAGGTATAACAATTCTCAACTCTCTCACAAGTACAAGAATCCCATTGGTATGTACAAGTGCCTAAAGAGATGAAATGACCAAATTTGCTGCAATAAAGTGAGTCAACATTCTCCACTTTTGAACACCTTCCTAGCATAAACATGCAAGTTCAAGAATACAACATGCATGCAAATTTGTAGTTGCAAATTGCCATATTTATTGCATCTAAGTGAGTCAACATAACTCTACTTTTCCAACATCTTGCTTTGTGCAATATCCAACATACTTTCAGGAGAAAAGAAATGCATCCGAATAACAAGGAAATGCATTAATAAGGAAATATTTGCATCAGTTATCAAAAGGAATGCAAGGCCTTAATTGGTTAAGAAATCTAACCATCTCTTTCCAAACCATTTCAATGGCATTTCTTTCAGCTGCACTTCATCATGTGTATCATACTGACCCAAATCAATTACGGAATCCTCTTTCCCATGCTTGCCAAAATCCCTCTCCACCTTCTTCAAATGTCGTGGATGACTTGTTGGATCCAAAGTATAACACTTGTATACAAGATGACCATGCTTATGGCAATGAGTGAAAAATAATTGCATCTTATTTGCAACATGGTTTCCATTATCCAATGGACCTTTGGCTTTTTGTCTCTTTTGTTTTGAAAGTTTTATGTGTATTTCTATCCTCTTCCAACACCTCAAAATAGTATGGTCATTCAAACCACAAAAGGAACATGTAAATTTTCTCCAAATCTTATGTGAAGATTTACCATGTTTATCATAATCAAAAGAAACTCGATTAACGATGTATTTATACCTTGCACATTCACCTTTGTCACCTTCCTGAGGAGGTGAATTTGATGAGGTAGTAGTTCTATTCAGAATACCAACAATGGTTTCAATGACCTTAGAGCTTTCAACATCCTCTTGTTTTCCATTTCCACTAGTTGCATGCTTATGAGCATCTTCTTGGAAAGTGGGTATAAAACGTTTTCATTCCTCATGAACACAAACTTCACAAGTTTGAGGGAATGAACATGTAATGAAAGTCCTTCTTGGAACACCTTCATGTGCCTCCTTGGCTTTGCAGCATTCTCCATCATGTTGTCCATAACCAAGACCCAAATACCTAGGCCTTTCCTCAACAACAATTGGTTCAATTATTCCTTGTGCATGTTTTCCTAACCCTTTACCTTCATAGCCCATCTTCATTAATAATTTGGACCCTATTCATCTAGTGTGTCTTTCAAAAGCACCAAAACATTCATTTTGAGGGGAAATTGAAGATAAAATTGAATTACATACCCCCTTTTCATGCACAGACTTGGCTAGGGTTTTCTTGGCATCATGGAGTTGAATCTCCATCTCATGCATATTTTCAAGAAGCTCTTGCTTCTCCTCCTTCATGGCCATCAACTCCTCTTGAAGTATAGTGTTCTCCTTCCAATCTTCATTCATCTCTTGCACTATATCTCTCATGATGATAAGCTCTTTCAACATCTCTAAATCAAAGAGTCTTGATAAGGAAGACGGATTAGAAACATCACTTATTGAAGCTTCCATCACACTTGTAATGCATCAAAAAGCTTCACAAATCTTCAAAAATCTTCTCAACAAAGAATCATCTCAGACTATTCAGCTTACACACATAAACTTGCACACAGTAAATTCTCCTTGCACAAATACAAAACCAATAGCTAATTTTCCACCTAACCTTGGCAAACCATCTCAAGGTTAAAATGAGCTAACAGTGCTTTGATACCAACCTGATCTGAATGTTGGGTAAATTTGTTACTACTATTCAAGCTCCCTCATTAGTATTAAAATGTGCTTAGGATCGTGTCAAATTAACCAAAATATGAGAAATTATGTGTCAAGTATTGAGTGTCTTTTATGAGCAATTTATGAGGTTAGTCAGCTATTTAAAACACATATATAACAAATAAATTGCATAGAAAAGTATACACAACAAATTCATAAACACAAAGCTAATAAAGGAGTTCACCCCTCCTGGGATACATCTCCTTGGACCTGCTTCAATCGTTAGGCCCTCTTTGGATTAATGGTAAATTCTCTTATTACATGCACCTACAGTGCTCCAATGTCTTTGAAACCTACTTCATTGGATTCATAAGACTCGAAAACCCCAAAAATGGCTTTCCAAGTTCTGCGATTGGACTTCAGTTGATCTAGGCTTGACCTCCTCTCTTGGTGACCTTAGGCTTCCTTAAACTTCAACATAGAAAAATCACATACAAAAGTGCCTTTCTGCCTCTGCAACCTATTACGTTATGTTCATAGCATCCAAATCATCTATGAATGACTATTTTTGAGCCAAATTTGGTCGAATAATGAAGAAGTTATGGTCTCTTCATTTTTCCTTAGGAAAACTCCACCAAATTTGGAGAAACTCCAGTTAACCCCGTCAAATTTGGAGTAATGGAGAATCTAGTGGACCTGCCAAATTGTTTCCAACTTAATACACATTTAATTAATGGTTAACCATGGGTTGATTAGTGTTAAACTCCACTTAGCACATTAACTTGTGCGGTTAGTGTTAGCACCGGCCTTTGGTTATGAGGTTGGTCACATGTAGAGGGGGTTGGCCCTCTCCTTCCCCAAACCTTTGGCACTTAAACTTTAAGTAGAAATTGCACCATGATATGTTAAGTAACATTGTTTTGCTTTAGCGATGGAGGGTGGGGCTTGTGCAGATGAGGTCACAGTTTGATTCCCCAACCTTCCAAATAATTTTACTGGAACCTTGAGAGGGCACATGGTGGCCTCTGAGCTTGCCACATGCCAAACTCTCATGCATTGGTTCACCCAAAATTCCATAGACCAATATCTAAAGAGATTTGTAATGCCTAGTCAGCATCCCAATCAACCTGTACTCAAAATTTTCTTATTTGACAAAGCGGAAAAAAGGCTCTAACATTCTCATACGAACTCCTTTTTGAGTGAAACAAGTTGCATTGGGATCATATCACTGAGACAGATGCAGTCATTTAAGTTTTGATCAATTTTGAGGACTTTTATTTTTGAGAAAATTTTTGCCCCTAATCCAGATTCGAATCACCTCCAAATATGTTAAACACATACGCACATGTATGTATTCTCTGATCCAGATCTCTAGCCCAATCTACATCAACAAAGACATGGATGTCCAAAACTTTGCTCAATCCTGGTCTTCCTTGGTAGCACAAACCATAATCACTAGTAACACACAAATACTTGAAAACTTGCTTCATTGTTGTCCAATGATCCTTCCCTGGTTTTGACATAAACCTACTCAATACTTCAACTGCATGTGCAACGTCTAGTCTAGTATAAACCATTACATACATCAGGTTACTGACTACACTTGCATATGGAACACGCATGTCCTCTTCCTCTTCTTGTGTCTTGAGAGACTGTTCAACATATAACTTTACACCTACAAGAATAGGAACCTTCACTGGTTTACTATCTTGCATATTAAACCTCTGCAATATTGTCTTGACATACTTCCTTTGGTTTAACCATAGCTTCATCTTTTCCCGATATTGTTTAATTTCCATGCCCAAAATATAGTTCACAGCACCAAGATCTTTCATGTAAAATTTGGTGGACAATCGGGTCTTCAATTCCTGGATAATTTCTTTTTTGTTTCCAATCAGCAACATATCATCCACAAACAAGACCAAATAAATAACACGGTCACCAATTAATTTAAAAGACATACAATGATCTACTTTTATTTTGGTGAATCCAATTCCTTGTATAAATGTATCAAATTTCTGATACCACATCCTCTGTGACTGTTAACCCATACAAAGACTTTTTTAACTTGCATACTAGTTCTTTCTTACCCTTCACTGCAAAACCTTTAGGTTTCTTCATGTAGATCTCTTCTTCCAAATCCCCGTGAAGAAATGTTGTCTTCACATATCCATCTGCTCTACCTCAAAATCAAAAGTAGCAGCAACAGATAAAAGTAATCTAATAGAAGCTACCTTCGGGACATGAGAAAAAATATCACCAAAATCAATTCCTGGCACCTGGGAATAACCTTTTGCTACCAACCAAGCTTTGTATTTCTCCACCTTTCCTTTTGCATTCATCTTCTTCTTAAACATCCATTTGTTGCCAATGGGTTTCCTTCCATCTGGCAACTCCACCAAATCCCAAGCTTCATTTTTGTGCAAAGATGCCATTTCATCAACCATGGCCTCTTTCTAGAGTTTTCCATCCTCTAAATCCACTGCTTCCTTCACAGTTTTGGGATCATCATCAGTAACAGATAAATAAAAATTTGAATTGAAAGTAGATGGATTATACCTTTCTGGCTACCTTCTTTCTCGAATTGATCTTCTCACAGCTAGAGTTTGTGGCTCTTCATCTTCTGATTCCTCTCTTGCTATAGAGTTTGATTCTTCCTCCTTTAGCTCAAACTTTATCTTCTCAGGTTCCTTTGGTAGGACTTCATGTTTAATAACATATTTCACCTCTCTAAACACCACATCTCAGTTGTACACAACCTTCCTTGTTTCTTAGTGCCAAAGCTTATAACCTTTTAAACCATCCTTATATCCAATAAAGATGCACTTTTTAGATTTACTACCCAACTTTGTTTTTTCTCCTTTGGAACATGTACATATGCATCACATCCAAATGCCCTCAGATGTGAAAGAGAAATTTTCTTACAATGCATACCTCTTGTGGAGTCTTGTCCTCCAATGTTGATTGATCTATTGACCAGGTAACATGCAGTCTCCACCGCCTTTTCCCAGAATTCCTGTCCTAACTTGAAACCACTGAGCATGCTTCTTTCCATTTACATCAAGGTCTTGTTGATTCTTTCTGCAACTCCATTTTTATGTGTGTATGGAGTAGTCTTATGTCGTGATATGCCACACTTCTTACAAAACTTTTCAAATTCCTTCTTTCAAAACTCTCCACCATTATCTGTCCTCAACACCTTTATCTTCTTCTCTTTCTAGTTTTCCACCAGAGCCTTAAATTATTTAAACCTGTCAAAGACTTCAGATTTATTCCTGAGGAAATATATCCA
>Ga0181464_1001252_pt1 | contig 12620 bp, 15 predicted proteins | sample InSIn2gowninarea_FD_119074 | JGI IMG/M metagenome (GOLD analysis project Ga0181464, IMG submission 119074) | Clean room microbial communities from NASA Spacecraft Assembly Facility at Jet Propulsion Laboratory, Pasadena, California, USA -... ...
ATCTTCACGTACTAAATAGTAGACCTAATTAAGATGATAAAGTTTTGTTTCGCACAAGTCATCCTTCTTATATCTATAGACGTAGCCCAATAACGATATAATTGCGAAGCAAAATGGCACAAAACATATTACAGTCAAGCTGCAAGCAAGCTGTGAAAGCGGCAGTGAAGAAAAACAGAAATTAAATAAAATTCGCCTTATCCCTTTTACCTGCCCTTGTCCCTTTTTAAAAAATTAGACTCCATGCAATTAAGAGATTCTCAACGTCGGACAAAAATTGTCGCTACCATCGGGCCTGCTACCAGTAGCCCAGAAGTGCTGAAGGCAATTATCGAGGCAGGTGCAACTACTCTCAGGCTTAACTTTTCGCATGGTACTCATGCCGATCATCAACGTAGCGTGCGGTTAATTCGGCAAATTGCCTTTGAATTAAATCAACCTGTAGGGATTCTGCAAGACTTGCAAGGGCCAAAAATTCGTTTAGGTAAGTTTGAGAAAGGTTCAATAGAACTAAATAAAGGCGATTTATTTACCTTAACCAGCAATTATATAGTTGGTACTCAATCTATTAGCTGTGTAACTTACAATCTTTTAGCCGACGAAGTACCCTGTGGGGCGGCAATTTTGCTTGACGATGGGCGCGTAGAAATGCGCGTTGAAGAAATAGATCGCCCAAATAAAAACTTGCACTGTCGCGTTGTTGTGGGCGGAATCCTCTCTAATAATAAAGGGGTCAATTTTCCAGGAGTTTATTTATCTATCAAGGCACTGACTGAAAAAGACCGAGAAGATTTAATTTTTGGCTTAGATCAAGGGGTAGATTGGATCGCTTTATCTTTTGTCCGCAATCCCCAAGATGTACTGGAAATTAAAGAACTAATTTCTAACGCTGGTAAACAAGTCCCGGTAATTGTCAAAATTGAAAAGCACGAAGCCATTGAACAAATGGAGGCAATTTTAGCCTTAAGTGATGGGGTAATGGTAGCTAGAGGGGACTTAGGCGTAGAATTACCCGCCGAAGATGTACCAATTTTGCAAAAGCGGCTGATTGCTACCGCAAATCGGCTTGGCATTCCAATTATTACTGCCACGCAAATGCTCGATAGCATGGTATCTAGCCCCCCGCCCAACTCGCGCGGAAGTGTCGGACGTAGCAAATGCAATTTTGGATGGAACGGATGCTGTCATGCTCTCAAACGAAACTGCTGTAGGCAAGCACCCAGTAGAGGCGGTGGCGACAATGGCACGGATTGCCGTAAGAATTGAGCAAGAACCCGCTTTAGCCGCCACTAATGCCAATCTTAAAGACACTCGCCAATCAATTCCCAATGCTATTAGTCAAGCGGTAGGGCAAATTGCCGAACAATTAGATGCGGCGGCAATTATGACATTAACTAAAACAGGTTCTACAGCGCGTAATGTTTCTAAGTTTCGTCCCCGCAACCCCATTTTGGCGGTAACGCCTCACGTAGATGTAGCTAGACAATTACAGCTAGTTTGGGGAGTAAAACCCTTATTAGTATTAGATTTACCTTCGGCGGGGCAAACTTTTCAAGCGGCAATTAATGTCGCTCAAGAAAAACAATTGCTATGCGAGGGCGATTTAGTCGTCATGAGTGCGGGGGCGCTGCAAGGGGTGGCAGGCTCGACAGATTTAATTAAGGTAGAGATAGTAACTGCCGTACTCGGTCAAGGTATTGGGCTTGGTTTAGGTGCGGTAAACGGTCGCGCTAGAGTGGCACATACTGCTATGGATGTAGGTAACTTCAATCACGGCGAAATATTAGTAGTTCCGCGCACAAGTGCAGATTTTATTGAGGCAATTCGCAAAGCGGCGGCGATCGTTACGGAAGACGAGAGTATGACAAGTCACGCGGCAATTATTGGTTTGCGTCTTGGTGTTCCGGTAATTGTGGGCGTAAAACAAGCAACTCAAGTAATTAGAGACGGCACAATTTTAACTTTAGATATGCAGCGAGGTTTAATTTACTCTGGAACAGTAAAAAATAGTTAATGGAGCGGGTACTTAAAACCGGAAATGGTTGGCGAATTGGTTGGAATCCCCAAGCCATAGAGTTTACAGGATTAGTAGGTACGGATGATTGGGCTATTGAGCTTACAGAGCAAGAGTTGCAAGACTTTTGCCGCTTGTTTGTGCAACTAGCCGAAACCATGAGCCAATTAAGTAGCGAACTCATGGATGAGGAAAAAATTACCTGTGAAGCCGAGAGTAATTTAATTTGGCTAGAAGTCGCTGGTTATGCTCAATGCTACAGTTTGCGCTTTATTCTGTTAACTGGGCGTTGCGCCGAAGGTTGTTGGCATGAAAGCGCGGTTATGGGTTTATTGCAAGCGGCGCAAACTCTGCAAGTTTTTTAGGTGTTGCTGAATTGAGGGGAGATGGGGAGACAAGGAGACAAAGGGAGTTGCAGGGAAGGAAAATATTATTCAAGTTTAGTAGCTGTTTGTTAATAGATTTTTTACAAAAGCTCGTATAGCTCGCCTAGGGTTAAAACCCAAGGCTAATATCTAAAGTTGGCTTAAGCCGACTGAAGAAAAAAAAATTACGCTTTTACTCGTAGGTCTAATGAGTTTGTTTTTACTTTCTATTTGTGTTACTATGGTTTTTCTGACACGGGGCGTAGCGCAGCTTGGTAGCGCGCCACTTTGGGGTAGTGGAGGTCTTGGGTTCAAATCCCAACGTTCCGATTTTGCTTAGGTTGGATACATCCGATCTAGTTTTATAAAAGTTTGCAAGAGTACGTTAGCTCCTTGGCTGCATTGTTCTGGAGATGTGTACTCATCTTCGGCGTGGCTGATTCCTTCCCGACTAGGGACAAAAATCATCCCCATGTCAGCAAAGCGCCCGATTTCTTGTGCATCGTGTCCCGCGCGACTAGGTAAGTAAGTGTAACTTAGGTTTAGGTGTTGGCAAACTTGGGCGATCGCATCTTGAATTTTTACCTTAGCCAAAGTTGGGAAGACGTGCAAAGCTTGGGTGATAACTATTTCTGTTTTGGTCGCTTCAGCAATTTGGTTTAACTGCTGTTTTAGATTGCTAAGTATATTATCTAAATGCTCTTGGGATAAATCGCGCAGGTCAATTTTTAGTTCAACTTTTGCCGGAACAATGTTTACAGCATTAGGCAAAACATTTAAGTATCCTACCGTTGCTACTTGTTCGCCTGGGGTTTCTACTCCTAGCTTATTTACTGCTAATACTACTTGCGCGGCGGCGACTAAAGCATCTTTTCTCATATTCATGGGTGTTGTACCCGCGTGGTTTGGTCGCCCAGTAATTGTGACGGTATGGCGATATTGCCCTACAATTCCTTTAACTACTGCGATCGCATCTCCGGTACTTTCTAGTATTCCCCCTTGTTCGACGTGCAACTCTACAAAAGCTGTAATATCGCCTAAATTGCGTTTAGCTGTGGCTATTTTCGACCAATCGCCGCCAACACTTTTTAAACATTCTTCAATAGACGTGCCATCATTGCGGCGGTAATAATTGGGATCGTTTACCGTATCTCCCGCCATTGCTTTACAGCCAATTACCGTGCATTCTTCGTCGGTAAATACAATTACTTCAATGGGATGGTTTAAGACAATTTTATTTTCGTGCAGCACTCGCACCATTTCAATTCCTGCAAGCACTCCTAGCACTCCATCGTAGTGACCAGCGACGGGAACTGTATCTATATGCGATCCTGTAGCTAACGCACCTGCGCCTGCTACTTTTCCGGCGTAAGTACCGATAATATTAGCCGCCGCATCAGTGCGGACAGTCATACCAGCGTCAATCATCCAAGACTGGACAAGCTGACGCGCTAAAATGTCTTCACGAGTAAAGGCTACTCTACTTACACCGCCGTTTGGTAGTTTGCCGATTTCTGCTAATTGGGCAATACTGCGATTTAGGCGATCGCTATTTATTAAAGGAATTGATGTAACAATCATGTTTTAATGCAAAATTTGGGCTAAAAACTTCTTGGTTCTTTCTTCTTTGGGATGGTTAAAAAATTCTGTGGGGGTGGTGTCTTCTACGAGCATTCCATCAGCTAGGAATATCACGCGATCTGCAACTTCTCGTGCAAACCCAACTTCGTGAGTTACGCACACCATGGTCATTCCCGAACTTGCTAGACCCCGCATTACGTCTAATACTTCCCTTACCATTTCTGGATCTAACGCTGAAGTTGGTTCGTCAAATAACATTACTTTTGGTTTCATCGCCAAAGCACGAGCGATCGCAACTCGTTGTTGTTGACCTCCTGACAACTGTCCTGGGTACTTAGAAGCTTGATGAGCTATTCCCACTCGTTCTAATAATTGCATGGCTGCTTCTTCGGCTTTGGCTTTAGTCATTCCGCGTAAATGAATCGGCGCTAAAGTTACGTTTTTGAGTACCGTTAGATGGGGAAATAGGTTGAACTGTTGAAACACCATTCCTACTTCTCGGCGTACTGCTTCGATGTTTTTGAGATCGTGAGATATTTTCACCCCATCAACTTCAATACTACCTTTTTGGTAAGGTTCTAAGCCGTTAAACGTGCGGATAAAGGTTGATTTTCCCGAACCTGAAGGGCCCATTAGTACAACTACTTCGCCTTTATTGACGGTTAAACTTACTCCTTTAAGGACGTGGAAGTTGTTGCTGTACCACTTTTCTACATTTTTAGCGACGATAATTTCTGAAGATGCGATCGCGCTGTTGCTTTGACTGGTTCTAGATTGAGAATAGGTCATATTTATTACTTTATTAATTTTATCGTTTGTGTTGCGTAGGCGATCGCTTTTTTAAGACACCGGAAGCAATGTTAAAGGTTCGCCAAACCACTTTTGCGATAGTTCGTTCAGCTTCCCCGATTCTTTTAAATCCAAAACGATCGCATTAACTTGTTCCAATAAGTCTGTATCCCCACGTCTTACGCCAATGTGACAAGGAGAATTTTTCATCACAAATTTGTTATCAATCTTTTTTTCGGGGTTATCGCGCATCAATTTAGCCGCTACTACATTACCTGTTGCTATTAGTTCAACTTGTCCTGAAACCAGCGCCGAAGCGGTCAAACTATTACTTGCAAAGCGTTTAATAGGGAAAGTTCCTGGCGGAATTTTTGATAACTCCAAGTCTTCTAAAGATCCTTGTGCAACGCCCACCGTGCGTCCTTTTAAATCATCTAAGGATGAAGCTTTAATACTTTGTTCGCCATATACCCCAGAGAAAAAGGGAGCATAAGGCGCTGAAAAATCAATTATTTTTGCTCGTTCTTTATTTTTCCCCAAGCTAGAAATAACCATATCTACTCGATTGGTTTGTAAAAAAGGTATGCGATAATTGCCAACTACCGGAACTAGCTCTAGTTTGACTTTTAACCCCTGAGCTATTTCTTGAGCAATATCAACGTCATAACCTTGCAGTTGCATAGTTGTACTTACCGAACCAAAAGGCGGAAAATCGTCAGGTACAGCAACTTTTAGCTTTCCGGTGGCGATAATTTGTTCTAAAGTTGCGCCGGGATTGGGTACGCCAGGTAAACTAGAGGCTGAAGCAACAGCCGATGTTACCGCCAGCTTTTTAGTTGAAGAAGATTCGGGCGACGAACAAGCAGCAATACTGACGGCGATTAAAAAGCCTGTGATAAAAAGAGCTAAAGCTTTTAGCAACTTGTTGGATAACCTTTTGTGCATCTTTTTCCTTTCGTATAGATGTATGGTAGGTGACTTGCGATGCGGTTAGATCCCCCCTAACCCACGGCAATAAAGCGGGAAGCGGAGCTACACCGCTTTTTGCCTCCCCTTAAAAAGGGGGGAAAATATAGATTGTTAAATTAAGCTTTGTAGCTCATACTTCCTTCTAAGCGTTGGCTGAGGACTGAGAGGGGATAACACAAGCAAAAATAGATTAATCCAGCAATTGAAAATACTAAAAGACTCTGCAATGTCACATTATTAATTTGCGCTGCTGCTCGTGATATTTCTGTAAATCCAATTACCGACGCTAAAGAAGTTCCTTTAATTACTTGCACTGCAAAACCTACGGTGGGTGCAATTGATAGTTTCAAAGCTTGGGGTAATATAACTAATCTCAGTTTTTTAAAATACCCAAAACCCAGTGCTGAAGCGGCTTCCCATTGTCCCGTACCAATCGCTGCAATTGAACCGCGCCAAATATCTGCTAAAAAAGCACTGGTAAAGGCGGTTAAAGCTAAGGTTGCAGCTTGTAAAGGCGATAAATTTACCCCTAATACAATCGAAATCCCAAAAAAAGCTAGGAATAATTGCAATAGTAAAGGTGTTCCTTGCAAAAACTCTATATATATCCAGCTAATGCTACTTAGCCATTTATTGGGGGAGATTCGCATCAACATTACTAAAAAACCAATTAGTCCACCACAGATAAAAGCGATCGCAGATAATATTAACGTCCACTTGGTAGCTATCAGTAAGTTTGTAAAAATAATGGCGGTTGTAAATTCTTCCATTGCTACCTCCTATACTTGGCAAACTCAAAGTATTTTTTCTCCACCGCGTAAGCAATCCCTTTGATTAACCAGACGATCGCCAGATAAACTAACGCTATTGTGAAGTAAATTTCAAAGCTGCGGAAAGTCCGAGCGTTTAAATAATCTCCTGTAAAAGTCAAATCTTCTGTAGCTATTTGAGATACAACGCTGGTAAAAAGTACCGCTAAAATAACTTGTCCAACTAAAGCTGGGTAAATGTTTGCTAAAGCTGGAGTTATGACAATATGGCGAAAAACTGATATCGGCTTAAATCCCAAAGCTAAACCCGCTTCTACTTGTCCCTTGTGGATGCTTTCAACTCCCGCGCGGACAATTTCCGTTGAATACGCGCCAAAATTAACCGCTAAAGCCAATGTTGCAGCTTGTTCGGCGGTTAGTTTTAATCCTAAATTAGGTAATCCAAAGAAGATAAAAAATAGTTGAATCAAAAACGGCGTATTGCGGATTAATTCTACATAGGTAACTGCTAATCCATTTAATAAGCGGTTTCCCGAAGTTCTACATAATGCCCCGATTATCCCAATTGCTAAACCAAAGGCGATCGCAATTAACGATAACCTAACTGTAACTATCGCCCCACTGAGAAATAAGCCTAAGTTATCCCAAACAACGGAAAAATCGAAAGTATAACCCATACTTCTATCCAAGGGTTGATTTACTTACTGTTGAATACTGTATACAGCATCTAAAAAAACAATACTGTATCTGGTTATACGTTAGATTTGCAGCCATTTTTAGGTATAGATTAAAGTTTCTTATAATTAGTAAACTTCTAAGTTTTTCGTTACAATAGATACAGAAATAAAAACAAGCGTTCATCTCTTTTTAAAGAGACGGAAGTAAGTTAAGACTGAAGGAACGCGCCTCAAAAACGATGACGCTGGAGGCGGAATTATGAATTATCAAGACCTAAAACTAATCAACAGCAGAGAATTAGCAGCAAACCAAACAAACCGCGAATCATGGTTAAGTAGAGTTTGGCAAAAGCTAACTACTTATTTAAGTCAAAGCTCTGGGTTGCGCGTATGGCAATCGGAGAAAAAAGGCAGTAGTGTATGGAATCTATATAACCCAACTACAGGCGACAAACTTAGCTTTGATTCTGAAACAGAAGTAAGAGAATGGATTGAAGAATCCTACTATCGTCCAACTTCCGCAGAAAGAAAGTTTAGACCCTATGCTTGGTACGAAATAGAAAGGTAAGGTTAAGTAACGCCGTCTACTCTGCCTAGAATTTTAATGTTTTAAAAAAGTTTAAGGCGGCATAATCTATATTGGATTATGCCGCCTTAAATTAATTTTCAGTATGTCAGACAACGCCTAATTTCTTACTGGGACTGACGACGGGAAAGTAATCTAATTCCCAGCAGTGCTACACCAATTAAGACAAAAGAAAAAACTGTAGTTAGCGTCCCCAAAGCATAAAGAGCGGGAGATGTGACATTAGTTGTCATCCCAAAGATTTCTAAAGGTAACGTATTTGTTTCGCCAGAAATTAACGAAGTGCGGGTAAATTCATCGTAGGAAAGCGTAAAGCCTAGCAAACCTACACCAATTACACTAGAAGCAATTAAGGGAAAAACAATTTGCCAAAAGGTGGTCATTTCACTTGCTCCTAAATCGCGCGCAGCTTCTTCATAAGCTGGATTAAAACGCCCAAAGATTCCCAGCATAATTAAGAAAGCAAAAGGCAAAGTCCAAGTCAAATGTCCCGCCAGTGCTGATGAGAACCATTGATTGTCTAACCCAACTAAACTAAATACAATTCCAATCCCTAAAGACACTAAAATACTAGGGACTATGAGGCTAGAAATTGTTAGGTAAAAAACAGCATTAGAGCCAAAAAAGCGCCGCCGGAAGGCTAAACCCGCCATCACGCTAAATACAACGGTGAAAACTGTCACTAATAGTCCTAAGCTGAAAGATCGCCCAAACGCATCAACAAAATTTCCCACCCGTTGTACGCCAAATACGGCATTTAACCAATGAAAACTAAACCCGCGCATAGGAAAAGTTAACTGTCCTTCTGGCCCTTGAAGCGACAGGATAAAAATAGCAAACATTGGCCCGTATAAAAATAAAACAAATAATCCAAAAAACGCTGTTAGCAGATAACTAGAAAGAGATTTTTTCGCGCTCTGGGTCATGATTTAAAGCTCCTTACGAATATCAACGGTACGCAAAATTCCAAACACAATTAGTAAAGTAATAATGAGTAAAACTACTGCATTAGCCGCAGCTAGTGGGTATTGCAAGCTGTCTATTTGATTTTTGATTAAATAACCTACCGAGGAAGATTTACCACCACTCATAATCCGCATAGTGGCAAATTCGCCCATAACAAGAGTGATGATAAAAATAGAACCGATCGCAATTCCGGGCGCTGATAAAGGTAAAATTATTTGCTGTTGAATCTGTAACGGGGACGCGCCTAAGTCTTCGGCTGCTGTAATTAGCGAAGTCTCGATTCGCATCATACTATTAAATATTGGCGCAACCATAAATAAAGCATAAAGGTGTACCATCGCCAAAATTACCGAAAAATCTGAGTAAAGCAACGCTTCAATCGGTTGATTAATTAGTCTTAATCCCATCAAACCTTGATTAATCAATCCCTCTCGCCCTAAAAAAGGAATCCACGAAATCATCCGAATGACGTTAGAAGTCAAAAAGGGAATGGTACAAATTAGAAATAAAATAGTTTGCCATTGCGAACTTTTGACATGGAAAGCAAGAAAGTAAGCCACCGGATAGCCAATTAATAAGCAAAGCAACCATACAATCGCCGCAAACCTTAAAGGTATTGAGATACGTTGCTAGGTAGACTTTGGAAGTAAAAATGCCCAAATAGTTATTCAGCGTAAAGCCGGGAGTCATCGCAAAGCCGTTAAAGTTCCAAAAACTGACAATTGCGATCGCAATAATGGGTAAAATCAGAAACAGTAAAAAAACTAACGTCTGCGGAGCAACCAGTAAATAAGGTTTGATATTTGAAGTTTTCAGCATTGGTTTAAAGGGATAGAGTTAGTTAAAAATTAAAATTTGTTCGCAGCACTCCCACATAAATTGTGTTGTTATCGTCGTTATGGTCGGGATTAGTAATAACAACTAAACCGGGTGTAATGCCGATATTGTCGGTAATTTGGTATTTATAAAAGGCATCAATCATAATAGAAGTATCCCGATCCTCAAAGGCTGCAACGTCGTTGCTGGTAGCTTTTGAAGGCATCCCGACCACAATTCCGCCTAAATTGCCTTTTTTGCCCAAATCGGGGAAAGCAAGCGCCACAGCCCAAGATTGAATATCAGCCTCCGAACCATCTCCCGGCCCACCTTGCGCCGCCGCTTCCGCATAATAGTACCAACCACTCAAAATAAACCTAGAACTAAGCCGATACTCCGCTTCAACGCCATAACCATTAGTAGAAGTACCATAAGGGCCAAAAGGAAAAGCAGCATTTTCGCTACCAAAAAAGCCACCTGGGGGAGCATTCCCACTACCGTCATCGTAGGCGCGAAGATAGGTAAGTGCGATCGCAAATTGATTGCTAGGTCGAATCGTAATTTGTCCTAGCGCCCCGTAAGCACCCCCAAACAAGCCTGTATCGGGATTGCTGGCGGTGGGATCTCCGGCTAAATAACCGCCCCCTATATTGATAGAGTCAGTAATGTTGTAATTAAATCCCACCCCCGTTACGCCACTGGGGAAATAAATGGGACTACGCAAAGCAAAACCAGATATTACCGTATCGTAATCGCCATCTAGGGGATGCAAAGTAGGGACAAACAAATCTAAAAAGCCAAAAGCTTCTAAAAATACCGTCCCTTTGTCGCCAATCGGAAAGCGATATTCTAGTTGGTTAATAGAAAACGCATTATTACTATCTGCGGTAAAAGCTAATCTAGACATGGCTGTACCCGTCGCCTCGCCAAGAGCGGGTGTATTACCTGCTTGCAATCGAGTAATTAAGCGATCTCTACCTGTAAAGCTAGTATCTAAAATTAACCGTACCCGCGCTGAAGCGAAGATATTGTCATCTAGTGGTTCTCGCGCTGGCTGCACTCCTCCGCTTGTAGGCGTACCAAATTGACCGGGAGTAGGGGGGATAATTCCCGCCCCAGAAGTAACCGCCTTGTCATCTCCAAAAGCTCCGGCAACGGCAAAAACTGCATGACCCACTAATTTAGTTGTAGTCGAAAACTGATTTGCTTCTAGTTCTGCTGTTTGTACTTCTAAGCTATCAACACGCCCCCTAATTACAGCTAATTCGGTTGCATAGTCGGTTTGGAGTTTTTGCAAAGTAGCCAAGTCGGTTTTAGTAACTAGGTTAGAAGTTCCGCTACTAATTAATTCATTAACCCTATCTAAACAAGCATTTAGCCCCGCCGCAAATTCGTAGCGAGTTAAAGCGCGATTTCCTTTAAAAGTGCCATCGGGATAACCTGCAATGCACCCATAGCGCTCGACCAAAGACTGTAATGCTTGAAATGCCCAATCGGTCGGCTGAACGTCGGATAGTTGAGAGACTGAAGTAACTTGTGCTTGAAGCGAATAGGGGTTAGTTTGCTGTATAAGTGGAGCTTCGTTTGCACTGGCAACTTGCATAAAGATTCCTAGAGAACCAAAAACAGCACAACTTTGTCCCAGATATTGCCTGAGAAGATTTAACATTTAATTCCTCACACCAATTAATAAATTTTCCTTGCAGATATAGAGGGACTTAGCAGTGCTACGTCTCTACATATTTACGCAACGATAAATTCTGTCCACTTATAAACGAGATACACTTGCTGCTGCATAAACGAGTTCCAGCAAACAACGTTACCCATGCGTTCTGTAAAAGAACCCCCATCGCGCAAAGCGCCTTTAGATTCAATCTTTTTGCCAAAAGGATCGATCATATCTATAGCTGCGGGTTTCCCTTCGTACCAAAAATCCCACTCCTCTGGTTTCATAAACTTTCGGGCATTTACTGGTACTGCGCTGTAATAACCTTGTCTGCTCAAAAACCCACCAACCCAACCATCTAACATCCAGTTAAGATATTCGTAAGCCGCATCTAATTGGATTCCTGAGAGGTTTTTAGACAAGCCCAAACCCCCGCCCCAGCCTCGATAACCTTCTTTTAAAGGCGCATAAACGCAGGGAATCCCCCGCGATTTAACGGCGGTAACGGCTGGCGACCACATTGATTGCAACACTACTTCCCCGGAAGACATTAAGTTAACCGATTCATCAAAAGTCTTCCAAAAAGCTCGAAATTGTCCCGCTTGCTTTTGTTCGATCAAAAGATCCGTTACTTTGTCGAGTTCTTCTTTAGTCATGTTGCCTTTGTCGCCGAATTGCATCAGTCCCAAAGACTCCATAATCATCGCCGCATCCATAATCCCAATTGAGGGAATATCGAGTAAAGAAGTTTTGCCCTTAAATTTGGGGTCAAATAAATCTGCCCAAGATTCAATTTTTGTATCTACCAAATCGGGACGATAGCCCAAGGTATCGGCGTTGTATTGAAAAGGTATCATTGTTGCCCAGTCTGTCGGACTTGTAGCAAGCTCCGTTGAATCTTTACTTTTGAGAAATACTACTTTGCGGGGAGCAGTTCCTTGAGAATTATTTACCTTTGCGCCGGGGTACAATTCCCCGGTTGTAAAAATCGGCGTTATTTTGTCAAATTCTTTAATTTTTTTAATATCAATCGCTTGCAAGTTTCCCGAAGGAATCACTAAAGGCAAGCTAAAATATTCACCGTCAAAAATATCGTACTGTTTGGGCTGAGTAATCGCAATTTGAATGTTCTCGGCGGTACTCAAAGCGCGCATATTAATCTTAAAACCCAAATCTTTCTCCGCCTGGACGCGGATATCGTTAATTTGCGCCCACCCGAACCAATTAAACGCAAAGTTACATCTTTAATTTTGTTAGTAATTATGGTTGGCCCTCTTTGGGGTTGGCAACTAGCCGCCGCCAGCATTGTTCCCCCCGCCGCTAACCCGTAGGCGAGTACTTTACGCCGAGTAATTTTAGTCATAAGTTTAGTACGCTAGAAAAATACAGTTATCTTTCGACCAACTCAAAATTACTAATTG
>Ga0181464_1001255_pt1 | contig 12615 bp, 4 predicted proteins | sample InSIn2gowninarea_FD_119074 | JGI IMG/M metagenome (GOLD analysis project Ga0181464, IMG submission 119074) | Clean room microbial communities from NASA Spacecraft Assembly Facility at Jet Propulsion Laboratory, Pasadena, California, USA -... ...
CAATCAATCAATCAATCAATTATGGGTAGGGAGGAAAAACGACACCTTACAATTTATTGTGAGGATATACGAATTTGAAGCAGCCGAATCGAAGAACTACACGAGGAGAAGTCGTCGCAACGGTCGCAGTGGCGATGGAAAGCGACGCCAGCTATGGGGATGTGGGGGAAGCTCGAAGCTTCAGCCTTGGCACCCCAACGGGCGCGGGTATGGGCAGAAAGACGAGGTCAGTAAGGAGAGGCTCGAAGAGGAGGAGGGAGGAAACAGAGGCGGACGAAATCCGAGTCGGAGACCCGGTTGTGTTTAATAGCACAGGCAGAATCAACAACGCAGAACTGGTGCGGGCGATTGTCGACGAGTTCAACAGGGCCCAGGCCGTTCAGGACGAGAAGTACAACGTCGCAATCCGAGGAATCCAGGACGTACACATCAACCAGGTCAGAGACATTACCCAGAAAATCAACGAGAAACACCACGAAGAAACCGAGAAAACCAACAAAAAACACCAAGAAGAAATCAAGAAAATCACCGAAAAACACCAGAATGAACACAAGAAACTCTCAAAACAAGTCGAAGAACTCCAGAAGCAATTGGAGGAGAGCAAGATTAAGGAGATAAGAGAGGCTATGCAGAGGATGGAGGAACAGCTGACCCAGATGTCGATCGCCGGATCAGGCAGTCCTACTACTGCAACCACCAACCTAGCATCGCCCCAGCCGCGCCAGACGTGGTCTCAGGTCGCAAGTCAGAAGGGACCAAGCCTTCAACATTCAGCGAGAACAGAACTTCTATCGGACTCGGATGCTAGCGGCAACGCGCAACCCCTAGCTAACGAGGGAAAGACCATAGAAATCGACATCTCTAGAGCGCGGGGGGACAAAGACGACCTAAACAGGGTAAAGTGCAAGTGGATTAAGGCCCTCCAAGAGAATCCTAACACCGAGGACGTCGAGGTGGAATTTCTGCGGGAAATCTACACTAACAAGGTAGAACTCTGCCTAGCGACTGTCGAACAAGCCCAACGCACTCGCGACAACCCTAGATGGATCGAGAAAGCTATGCCAGGAGCCCGCATCCGTGGAGAAACCTGGTTCCCTATCAAGGTCGACGGCATTTCGAAGAGTGTTGTCCTAGACCCCGCAGGAGGACCGAAGACGCTCAAACCAGACGTGGTAACAAACATCGCAACAGACAACAGCAAAGACAACATCGACTGCACAGCAATGAAGGCCGTCTGGATCAGTAGGCCATCTGACAAAGTCAACGGTTCAATGATCGTATGGCTTAAGAAGAGGGAAGCAGCTGCGTATCTTTTAAGGAAGATGACGGTCATCTTCGGACCTACAGCTGGATTCGCGGCCCCCTACCAGGCAAAGGAGAACAACGATCCGTGCTTCAACTGCAACAGCTACGGTCACTACCAGTTTAAGTGTACTAAACCCGCCAAGTGTGGCCACTGCTCAGGAGACCACCAGAGCAGAGACTGCATGAACAAGAACAATCCAAAGTGCCCAGCGTGCAACGGACCCCACTCTATTATGGATAGGAGGTGTGTAGCCAATCCGAGGCACAAGGAGACAAGACAACAAGCATCCAACACGAGAACGGAGGCGACTCAGTCCCCCATCAGATGTTAGGACACCAGATAAGCATCTTACAGGCGAACGTAGGGGCTAGGCCAGGCCCAATCATGAGCATTTTCAACGACGAGAGCACGGCAACGTTCGACGCCATGTGCATCTCGGAACCCTACATATTTGCTCATCCGAGGACAGGGGAACCCACAGTTAATCAACAGAGTGGGTGGACGGCGATTACACCGAAAACACACAACCAGGAGGCTAGCTCGGTACGATTCTCATTCCGAGCAGCGATCTGGGTGTCAGACAGGATGAAGCACCAGGAAGTGGAGACCACGTCGCCGGACGTAGCAGCCGTGACGTTGCAGACAGAAGGCGCGCTGCTGTTGCTCATATCGATCTACGTCCCATACAAGAGACCACGGGAAGAGATCGACTTACAGGAGCGTATAGCGTGCGCCCAGGACGTTATACAGAAAATTCGGGAGAAAACAGACAACGCCCTCCACGTATATGTAGGGGGCGACTTCAACCGCCACAGTAATGTATGGGGAGGGAAGGAAGTAGCGCCAGACAGAAGAAAAGACGACTGGCCCATTTTACAATTCATGGTCGAGGAAGAATTAGACTCCATGCTCCCGAGAGGCACGATCACCTTCTCGCACAACAACGGACTACACCCGACCACTATTGACTTAGTCCTGGTGTCACCAGCACTACAGGCGGCTATGGTCCAGTGCAAAACCTCCGATACGGATCACGGAGGCGACCATAGGGTTATAGAGGCCCGCTTCCGGATGCCCTGGGAGACGAGGCCTACTAGGAGACTGAGAAGGAATTACGATAAGGCAGACTGGGGAGATATTTGTAAGGCAGTTAGTCTCCTATCTCGACCCCTGCAGATTCCGACAAAAGAACGGCTTAACGAAGAGGCCGAGAGGTTTGTTAAAGCGATTAGTCAGATAGTCGCAGACAAGATCCCATACGCTAAACCCCACCCAAACGCAAAAAGGTGGTGGACACCATCCCTCACGGCACTCCGGCGTACACTCTCATCCCTACGGAACCAGGAGACAGAACGGAGAAGGAGAGGCTTAAACTGCAGGGACCTACATCAACAGATCCAAGCAGTCCGGAAAGATTACCTCTCACAGATGGCAAGTCAGAAGGCTGCCCACTGGAAAGAATTCGTAGACAGCCCAGAGAACGTGTGGAAGGCCAACAGTTATACCCACATGGACCCAGGATCTAGGGGTGTCCCCACGCTACAAGGGACCCAAGGACCGGTAGACGACGACGAAGGAAAAGCAACAGCGCTCCTTCAAGCCTTCTTCCCACCGCAACCGGAGCCCGAAGGGGAGAGCCCCGAGGACACAAGGACTCCCTCGTTTACCACGACACATGTGGAGATCACAGAGAGCGAGGTCCGTGCTGCAGTCTTCCGGTCGGCCCCGAAAAAGGCACCTGGCCCAGACGACATACCGTTCCTAATCTGGCAGAAGGTATGGGAAGAGGCCAAGGACAGCATTATGGCCCTGTATAGGGCATCGCTGCGCCTAAGACACCTTCCAGATAGCTGGAGAACGGCGAGGATAGTCCCACTACGAAAACCTGGAAAAGCCGACTATACAGTACCGAAGGCCTTTCGGCCCATCTCACTACTAGCCACGATTAGCAAAGGACTCGAGGCGGTGGTCGCGAACAGACTCGCCTACTTGGCGGAGAGACATAACCTCCTTCCGGATAACCACTTCGGGGCTAGGAAGAAGAGGTCGTGCGAGCAAGCGATCAATGTCCTCGTGGAACGCATATACGAGGCCTGGAGAAACAGGAAGGTCGTTTCTCTAGTGACCTTTGACGTCCAAGGGGCGTTTAATGGCGTTAACTCTAGAGTACTTAGAGCAAGGCTCGAACAGAGAGGAATACCCGAGACCCTAAGCAGCTGGGTAGGAGATTTCTGTAGAGAAAGGACGGCTACGGTCGCACTCGAAGCGTTCGAAAGCGAAAGACAGCCGATCGCTCAGGCAGGCATTCCGCAGGGATCACCGCTGTCCCCTATACTGTACATCTTCTATAACGCCAACCTCATTGGGCAACCTGTCGACAAGACAAAGGGGGCCCTAGGGTTCGTAGACGACTACTCTCCGTGGGTCGTAGGAGACAACGTAGACGAAAACATCCAGACCCTCCAGACGACAATCATCACAAAGACCGAGAGGTGGGCAAGAGAAAGCGGAGCGACGTTTGAACCGTCAAAGACAGGCCTTATTCACTTCACTCGAAGAATAGAAGAGGGCCAGCAAGATGGGCCGGACCTACAGTTCCAAGGACAAGACATCAAACCGAGCGAGCACATCAAGCTGTTAGGGGTCACCCTAGACAGCAAGATGAAGTTCCACCAGCATGTGGCAAGGGTGACGGCTAAAGCTATGAAGCAGTGCCTCGCTATCAAACGACTACGAGGAATTAGGCCTAAACAAGTCAGACAGCTGTACAACGCGACAGTTACCCCAATCATGGACTACTGCGCTTCGGCATGGTACGGACCGGAGAAGTGGGGAACAACCTCGCTGCTCCGCGATATGGAAAAGGTGCAGCGCATTGGAGCCCAGGCGATAATACTCTCGTTTAGGGCCACAGCCCTGGCAGTAGCCCAAGCCGAAGCGAGCATCGAAACAACAGTCGACCGGCTGCAAAGGAAGGTTTCTAATCACTTGCTCAGAAGCCTTACAGTACCAAACACGAATCCTTTATTCGACTGCCTGACTAGGCTTTTCACCCAGGGCAAGAGTTTCCCGTCTCCGCTGGCTATCACTGCGCGGAAGTTCGGCCCGGATTTAGGCCTAACAGCTGAGAGCCTAATGGAGACCGTAGAGCCAGTTCTTCAAGAACCCTGGGCAGAGGGCGTCCTAGGATGCCTAGTCAAGGGACTAGAAGAGGGGGCGGACGTAGTAATGCGACAACTACGGTCGAAAGCAGGAAGGGAAGAGAGGCGTACATTCTACACCGACGCCGCACAGAAGGGTGGCGAAAGTGGCATCGCAGTAGTGCAAGGGAACACCGGGAAGATCATCACCCGAAAACGACTTCCTAGATGGGCAGCAGGCGACTCGACGGTGGCAGAACTCATAGCCATCGAGGCAGCGCTAGCACACCAAGCGAAGAAAAGACCTCGACCGCCAAACACAATTATTGCGACAGACAGTAAACAAGCCATCCGCCAAATTCTAGAGGGCACAAGCCCTCACGGACAATACGTGGTACGGTACATCCGCAAGCACATCGATTCTCTCCAGGTCCAGGAAGGGGCAACAGTCACCCTACAGTGGGTACCAGCCCATATGGGATGGTACGGCAACGAGTGGGCAGACAAGCAGGCAAAGAAGGCTTTAGAAGGGGAACAGGGAGAAGCGGAGGGTACTGCTACGCAACTCTCGAGCTCCACTAACCCCCTAACCTCCTCGGACACCGGGACACCGAGCGACCTTCTAACACCTACCGACCCCCGAGCACTTCTAGACGCACGCGATCGCAGCATGGTAAAGTCGAGGATATATCAACAACGCTACACGGGAGTTACGAAGAAGATGGCTTTAAGGGTGGCTAAGAAGACACTTCAGAAGAAGCTAGACGAGATCTGGAAACAGGCTAGGAATACAAGGCATCGAGATACGCTGCACACTGGATCATACACGTGGAAGCTAGACGGAGCTCTCCCAGGTTCCCATATAACGACAGTGTATAACGCACTGTCAGCGGAAGAAGCGTCGATACTAGCCCAATGCCGTACAGGGCACTCCCGACTAAAGAGTGACCTATACCGAATGAAGCTAGTAGACTCAGCAGGGTGCGAATGCGGAGCTACGCGAGAAACGATCAAGCATGTCATATACGAATGCCCCCTCCTGCGCGAAGACCGTCAAATTGCCATCGAGGCAGTAGGGCACAGGTGGAGGGACCTCTCTTATATACTCGGGGGTTGGAATCCCTGGGAAGATCCGAGAACTGGGCGACCAGTCGACGGGCCGAAGGAAAAGTGGAAGGCGAACCTCCCGGTGGTGAAGGCGGTCCTCCACTTCCTTCACAAGTCTGGCAGGTTTGCATGGCAGACGAGAGCTGTCGAGTAAGGGGAAGCTAGAATGGAACAAGGACAGATAGGGACGCAAGGGTAAAACTAGTAGGAGACGGCTAATAGGTTTGCCGTAGAACCAAGTAGCCTGATCAATTCAATCAATCAATCAATCAATCAATTATGGGTAGGGTTGGGTTGGGTCTTTTTTTTTTCATCTTTCCATTCCTCCTTCTGTTCTCTCCTCTCCCCTTGGGACACCTGCAGGGCTAGGGCCATCTACAGGGTTTGGCAACTTTTTTCTTCCCCCTTGGGACACCCGCAGGGTTGGGCACCTTTTTCCTTTTCTCTCGAGACACTTGCAGGGTTTGGGGTGGCTATTTTCTCCTCTTCTTGGGACACTTGCAGGGTCGGGGCAAACTGTTTCTTTTGTTCTCTTCTCTCTAGCTCTCTCTAGCTCTCTCCATCATCTACCCCCAAGCCCAGATCAGCTCACATAACTTGCTACTCTGCACCCATCCTTCCCTCACCCTCAACCCAACCTTGCTCTTGCTCGTCAACCATTCGATCATGTCGCTTCCTTCGCCTTCCAACTCCCCATCCTTCATCACCCAATCCCATATCTCGTCCCTCGAACTGAACAGCAATCCTAGAGCTATTCCTCGAAGATCCTCTCTCACTCGCTGGTCACCTTTGAACTCACCTCTTTCTCCACACCACGCTCCCTGTATCTTGTCCCATTTGATGTATCTGTTCTCCGTCAAGCCTCCTCCTCCTCCTCCCGCACTCACCGCCCTCTTCTTGTACTGCTCACACAGCATGCACGGTCTCCAGCACTTCTTGCAACCCGACGTCACTTCCATCTGCGCCCTGGTCAGTCTTTTGTCCATTGCTTCCATCTTCTCTAGCGACCCCATCTTCTCCACCAACGGGCAAGCCCTCCATGACGTGTGCCCACGCTCTGTCTTGCCCGATCGCGCCGTGCACACCGTGCAACATCCTCTGTACATCGATAGCTTTGCTTCGAACGCTTCTCTGCTGCTGACCTCCGAGCATAATGGACGGTTCGATATCCTGGGGATCTTTCCCGTTCGTTCTAGTCTCTCCACGGCGGTGTTGCGGGCATCCGGACTGTTGTCTTCCTGTCGTTGCTGCTGTTGCTGTCCTGGTTCTTTCTCTCGTCTGTCTTGTGGTCGGTCTGCTTGTGTCGCCGCTGCCGCTCCTGCTGTAGCGGTCTCCGTGGTCTCGGAATCGACCAGAATGAAGTCGTCATCGTCTATGTCCATGTCCACGAAAGAGTCGGTGTCGTCGTCGACCTGCTTGTCCTTACCATCGTCATCACCATCATCGAATTGCCTCATCCTTTCCCCGCTCTTGTACACCAGAAATTCCTTTACCACCCACATCGAATTGCTCATTACCTCTCCCCATATCCTCCTGTCTCTAGCCTGTCCGCACCACAACGCGTAAGCCTTCCACCCCTCCTTGTCTTCCTCTATTACTCGCTTTGGTTCGAAGCCGGCTTTTCGGATGATGTTTCTCCCGATCGGATCTCGAACTGCTGTCATCAACACCGGTACCGCTATGCCGGGCCATTGGCATTTTCGTTTGGCGTCCTCCCTGGTGTTGCACATCCTTTGGTTGATGCCGCACTTCCTGCAAGCCTTGCTCGCCTTGGCGTACTTGATCTGTTTCCGGAACGTGTCAACATCAATGATTGTCGTTTCGTCAGCTTCGTCTGTCACCGTCAGCTCTCGACTCTCACACTCTTGGCCGCCGTGCTCGAGATGTGAGTCTTTCGCTTCCGACTTCATCCAACACATCGCACAGCCGAGTTTCATCTCGTCGAGAGCCTCTTCGACCATCTCCTTTTCGAGTTCGGACTGTCTGACCAGCTCTGTGCCTGCGGCTATCATTCCACCTCCGCACCTGTCACACGGAGCCTTGCGGGGGGCGTGATGCTGCTGCTGCTGGTCGTCGCTGTCGGTCTCGCTGTCGTTGTCGTCGTTGTCGCTGCTGCTGTCGTGACATTCCTTGATCGTGTCTGCCGCATCGAAATACTTGCCTAGCACCAGCCTTCGACAACCCTCCGTCTTGATGTACTCGATCATCGCTGCTCCGTCCGGTCCGAGTGCCTCGTTGTGACGCTCCCGCGTCCGTTGCTCTTCTTCCTCCCACCCTTGCTCTAGCAGTACGATCGAGTCCACTCTCTCGTTGGGATCTCGACCCGCTCTGCCCGATGCTTGGGCGAACTCGATCAGTCCGTACGGCAGTCCCGAGTGGATGACCGCCTTCACGGCTTCGTAGTTGAGTCCGGTGCTGAGAGCTGTCGTCGACACGATGAAGCCGCCGTTCGCCTTCCACTGCTCTAGCGTTTCCTCGCCGTCGATGTGTCCGGCGTAGAAGAAGCCGCAGCCCAGCTTGTCCGCCATCTCCTCGCAGTCTTTCTTGCTGCGGCAGTAGACGACGGCCTTCTCTTTCCTGGTGCTGCGCAGCTCGTCGGCGACCTCTTCGCACACTCTGGCCGTCTCTTCGACTAGCTTGCCTTTGCTGATGTCCTGTCTGACGGTGTAAGTGATGTTTTCTCGCACCGTGCATGCTCGTATCAGCGACATCATTCCGATGCCGACACCTAGACTTCGCCGTAGCTCGACCTCCATGTACCTTGGAAGTGTGGCCGTCAGCATCACCATCGGCACTCCGAGTGACTTGAGCTTCTCCAACTCGACGAGATGCGGTCTCCAGCTGTGCGAAGTCACTAGCAAGTGGCACTCGTCCACCACCACTCGTCTCAGTCGGCCCTGCTCCGCCATCTGGCGTGCGTACGACCAGAAGTGATCGTGCATCTTGTCCACGCTGACGACCACGAGAGCTGCTGGATCGACGGTGCTGTGACTCCACTCTTCACAGTCACCCACCGTCTTCTGAGCTTCTCGCACCGTCTCGTCGATGAGCTTGCGGAACGGTACCACCACTATGGTCACCCCGACGTCTTCTTCCAGACAAGCTGGTGCGGTGAAGAGCAGTGTCTTGCCTCCGGCTGTTGGCAGAACGACGGTGAGAACGTTGAAGCCACCGTCCATGATTCTCCCGAGCGCTTCTCCTTGTGCTTTCGATCTGTATCTGATCGTCACCGCGTCGTCGTCCATTGGTTTTTTGAGTGCTTTGCGTATAGCCCTCTCCTTTTCCTGTGCGGTCGGTCTTCTGTAGCGTTGCAGCCTCTCGCGCCTCCTTCGGCTTCGTTCGATGATCGGACTGTCGTCTACGTGCTGCTGACCCTGTTGCTGCTGCAGATACTGTTGGTAGTTCCTACCGCTGCACCTCGGAGAGTACCTGGATTCGTTGCCGTCATCATCATCGATGTAGATGACATCGTTGCTGTCGTTCCTGTCGGTGATATCATCGTTGTGAGAGTCGTGCCTGTTTCCCTCTGTCATCGGGGTCGGCAGTCCGTTGTTGTTCGAGTAGATGCCTAAGCCGACGATCGGAGTCCTGGGCTGCAGCTCCTCTTCTCGGAGTCTCATCAGCTCGAATTCTTGCGCCTTGAGTTTCGTCCGCAAGTCTTCGATCTCCTTCTGCTGTCTTTCGGATTGTTGTAAGAACGGCGAGAGATCCACTGCTGGACTGGCGGCGACGGCGGCCGCGCCTCTCCTTGCTGCTGCGGGTAGTCTCTTGATCATTCTCTCCTTTCTCAACCCCTCGAAGTCGACGGTTTGCATTCCATCGTCTTTGTTGCTGCTCTCGGCCTTTCTCTTTCTTTTTGGATCTCTGTGGTCGAGCTCTAAGAACTCGTGCCAGCCCTCGCTGAGATCACCGAAGACGTCGATCGACTCTTGGTTGAGATACTTCAAGATGTCCGCTCTGACGGCGTACCTGCCGGCTCCGGTGCCGAAACCGCCGGCTTTCTGCAGTTCGATCGCGTTGCCCTCTTCGATGTCGTCGTCGTTGTCTCCCACCTGGGCTTCCTCTGGATCTTCGGCCTCCTCTCGGTAGCCTTTGGCGAACCTCGGTCCGACGAATCTTCTGCCCAGAAAGACGGCGGCGTGTCTGTAGTTCTGGGTGTGCAGTTTGGCCTCCAGTCGCTTGGCCGTCTCTCGTTTCATCGTGTCGGTGAGCCTCTGCGTCTCCCACGGGCCGTGCGAATCCGCCCAGATGTAGTCACTCCATCCTTGACCGTACTGTACTTGCACCGACAGCAACTCGGCGAACACCCGCACGTGGGTGAGATAGATGACCGCGATCTGGCCTAGCCTCCACGGCAAGAAGCGTGGCACCATCTTGGGCATGTCGAGCATCGCCAGTGACTTGTGGTAGCTCGTCACCGTCATCACTCTGCCGTCCAAGACGAAGACGTTCCGGTGGTTGGCCACTCCGTTGCGGAAACGCAGACTGGTGATCTCGGTTCCTCTGGCGGGTTGGCCGCTCAAGACGTGCACGCAGAACAAGAACAGCTCCCTGAACTTGTCCACCCTTCGGAGATAGTTGGCCACCAGTCTCGACTGCCATTGGTCACCTCTGCGCATCTTCTTCCCCTGGTTCGAGCCTAGCATCCTCTTCAACATCCAGTCGAGACCTTGTGCTTCGAGATTCTGGTTCGGATCGGCACCGAAGTACTAGCCTCTCTTCTTGACCGTCATGTCGTCGGTGATGCTATCGAGATCCAACACGAAGTGGTCCTCCTTGCGGCCTGCCCACATGAGATTTCTCCACATGTAGTCCTCGCAGTCGTCTAGAGCGGAGCGTGCCATGTGCTTGAACTTGTAGACCGTGAACTCGATGCTGCCGAGAGCGACGCCTGCTCCGTCGTGAGTCCAGTGCAGTTTCCCCTGGGCGTGGAAGTTTTTCGCAATCGTCTTGCCGTACGCCAGCAAGCTCAGCATGTCCGCCATCACGCTCATCGATCCGTCGGCCAGAAACTCCTTTCGCTGCGCGAGAAACGCCTCGAATTCGGCCTCTCCTTGGTTTTCGCGGTCGAGTGACGGGAGTAGAGCTTCGGCGGTCACGATCCTCGACACGTACACGAGCCCGGCGATCATGTATGAGTAGTCGTTGCCGTCACGCAGCCGAGCGTTGGTCTCGTCGATGCCCATCACCGCCATGAAGTGGATCACGGCGCTCTCGAAGCGGTTGTTCCACACTTTTTTGAACAGCAACACTTTACAAAGCTCGACCATGGCTGGGATCTGTTCATCCTCTACGGATGATGTTTCTCCCTCGAGAACGATCAATCTCCACACCTCCTCTAACGCTCTTTCGAGTTGGTCGTTCCACGGGAAGAGCCTCTGCGCATCGTGCATGTGATCTTGTGCTTGCCGTTGCCGTCTGTCTTGATCGTCTTGCGGATCTGCGTTGGTGTTGTCGGCATCGTTGTCGTCCTCATCGTTGTGGTCGTTGTCGTCGTCATCATCAGTGTCGGTATTTGTGTCGGCGTTGCTGTTTGCATCAACGCTGTCGCTTCCTGCGTCGCTTTCCGTGTTGCTTCCGGTGTTGCTTATGGTGTCGTCGTTGTCGCTACCGTTGCCGCTTGACTCGTTTCGAGTGCACCATACTCGTAGACAGTAGCATATCATTCGCTTCCAGTACCCGACGTACCGTTGCTGACTCTCGGGGTTCTGCAGCCGGGCTAGCGGTCTCTTGTCGGCCTCGCTCATGGCGGCACTCCGCAGCCAACGACGTAGCCCATCTGGCATCGTGCTCAGTCCTAAGACACCCCTTTCGACCATCTTCTCGATGACCTCTGCTACCCTGAGCAACGCTTCTTCATCCTTCTCGGGCAACCGACTGGCGTGCGAGAGATGGATGAGATTGCAATTCTTGAGATGCTCTCTCCATCTCGTCTTGTTCCACCATCCGGTGTTCTCGCACTTCTCCACCTTGTCTGACAGCATCTCCTGCTCTTTTTGATGTAGCTCCATCAACTTCTGGAAGTCGCCTTTGATGCTGTCGAACTGGATTTGCTTGGTTCGGGGTAGAGATTCGCGGATGCTGGCCGCTTCCCTAGCTGTCTGGTCGGGTGTTTTGACGATGAACCATTTCTGGTGTCCACCAACGGCTGAGAATGCCTGGACGTAGACCTCTGTCCAGCACTCACGGTCCGCTGGCGTCGACCTCCACCCGTGTGCATCACGACAGTGCCTGCCGATCTTCTTTCTGTTGGTGGAGATGTGGCCACATGGCTCTGTCTCGTGTCTTTCGGCATCATCGGGGTGCTGGTAGTGGTCGGTGCTGTCTTGTTGGATCGCGTACGAGCAACTATAGCCACGGACTGGAGCGAGTAGACACTCGATGGCTGCCTGTCCTGCTTCGGGGGGCTCGATTTCGTCTACTCTTGCGACTTCGTAGCTGCTGTGGTGTTGAATGACGGCGGCGACCGTATCTCTGTCCGAAACCTTGTGCTCTTTTTGCAGATGTCCCTTTACATTGTCGATCGCGTACCCGTGCTCTTGACACACGAACGCCTTGTGCTCTGGAAGATACACGAACTTCGAAACAAGTTCTTGGACGCGTCTCTCCACATCGGACGCGTCGTCTTGCTGTATCAATGTGACGGGCGTGGTCGGGGTTGGGATGTCGTTCGACGCGTTGTCGGAGAGTCTGAATACAAACTCCATTGCTAGCGATTGTTCGACACGTGAAGCTCTCTTTGTTTTGATAAAAGATATCGACTACAATGAATGGATGGATGGTTGGAGAACAGAAAGCTGGAGTTCGGGTGTGCCTCTCATACCCTGCAAATCACCTTGTTCTCTTGCAGGACGCTATCACACCACCTCGAAACTCTGAATCTTCCTGCATGTGATCCCTGTCAATCGCTTCTCTTATCTCTGTTCCCACTTCATCAAAAAAAAACTCACTATGGCTTGCTGCACCTATGCACCATTGCACCAATGGGGGTTGGGTTATGAAGGATGGGGAGTTGGAAGGCGAAGGAAGCGACATGATCGAATGGTTGACGAGCAAGAGCAA
>Ga0181464_1001256_pt1 | contig 12607 bp, 11 predicted proteins | sample InSIn2gowninarea_FD_119074 | JGI IMG/M metagenome (GOLD analysis project Ga0181464, IMG submission 119074) | Clean room microbial communities from NASA Spacecraft Assembly Facility at Jet Propulsion Laboratory, Pasadena, California, USA -... ...
CCCGACGGTTCATACATGTAGTCAGAAATAATTTTTCCAAAGCCAAGGAGCTTTTTTGTTCCTTTTTTGATAAAAACGTAATCCCCCGTTTTCATTTCATGGGCAAACTGATAATTTGCTAGGGCGTCATTCGTCGGATTATGGTCAAGCTGGTATGCTTCTTTTAGGACATCGGCGATTTCCCGCGGGCTGTTGTATTGCCTTAAATTTCCCAACACTTCCCATCCGATGCCGATGATTTCTTTTTCGAGGAAATCTTCCCACATGAAGGCTCCTTTGCCCGCCCCAAGCAGCCAGTATTGCGGTTGGTCCTCAATTTCCGGAACAGGAGGGGTTTGGACGAAGTTTTTAGCAAGAAAACGGAAAAACTGGTCGATTTCATAAAAAACAGGAAGTTCCGTTTGCTTGCCGACAATTTTCAAATATTTTTCACTCACTTGGTGTTCTCTTAAGCAATCTTGAAATTTGAAAAATTTGTCGCCGAAGCTGTCACGGCGGGAATAGTTCGGACTTAAACCGAGAATATTTTCCACGGCCACTTTGTCGTGCTGGTTGTAAAAGCAATATTCCCCGGGAAACAAATGGCCGATTAATTCGCTTGTAACGCCTTCATCAAATCCGGGCAGTTTATAATCTTCATCTGTTAAAAAACGATCGAGCCGATCTTTTAAGGAGTCCGGTCCGAAAAGCAAATATTCGAAGCTTCGGCGGTATTTTTCAACAGGGGCGCCCTCCAGCGCTTTTTTCCTGACATGCGGCGAACGGAAAGCGTTGATATGTCCGCTGAGCTCTTGAATGTCCTCCAACTCCAAACGTTGCAAGTATTGCCGGTCTTTGAACCGTTGAAAAAATTGATGCGCTGTGCGGAGAGCGGCTTTTTTCTCCGAAAACCAAGCGGATGCCTCATCTTTGAACAAATGCAAATATCTTTCCAGTGTGGAGAGTTGCAATTTTTTCCGGACCTTCCCGGGTGAATCCCAGAAGTTTTTCAGATGTTTGAACTCCTCTTCCGTTAAGCGGTAATTCGTTTGCTGGCTGATTTTAAAGATTCTCAAATTCATTGTTTCCGGAATTTCCTTCAATTCATGGCGGAACAGCATCCCTTCTTCGGCGGTCAAACGCCGATCGAGAATTTTCAGTTCGACCTTTGGGGCCCCGTCTTTCTCAAACGGTTCGGAAACTACTTCTGTTAAGGCGATGATTCCGCCCGTGTTCTTCTTGCCGCCGTCGGAACGCCAAATGAAAACGAGATCGCCTTTTTTGATTTCGTCAATATACTGCCGCTGCCGGATGGACCAAGTAATGATGTCGTTGTCCCGTATGTATTCATTTACCGGAAATTGCTTCGGATTACCTTGGAAAATCCATTTTCCCATTTAAAAAACGCCTCCTCTAGGGACAGGGGGACAGGTTCCTCGTCCCAGTTGTCGAAATCATTCGAAAACAATCCGCGAGATATATTCCGCTTTTCCGTACTTACCAAAGAAAGCCCTTACATTTATTTTACCATTGGGACACGGTGCCTGTCCCCTTGTCCCGTCATAATGGGCAGGGGAATGGTGGGACAGGGGGACAGGAACCTTGTCCCATTTGTATAAATAGTCAGAAAACTCCAATTTCAGTACGGAGTCGCTTTCTACGAATAAAATCATAAAAGGAAAGCTAGTTGTCAAAAAATGCCGGGACGCTTAACCTGTCCCCTTGTCCCACTAAATTGATTAAATTATCAGCATATTAACAATATACGTTCTTCTTAGTCTACTGAACAAATATAACTCAGAATGGATCGGCTTCACCCGGCAATGGCAGAGCAATTTTTATAAAAACCTGTAAAATATTGGGAATTACTTAAAAGAAAACAGCTTTCTTATTTATTTCAGAGGCGTCTTGTGATATTGCTTTTAGAGATGAACAAGACTTTGGCGGCACTCTTGCTGAAGAGAAAAATGCACATACTTTTCAAAAAGAAAAATCCAAAACTAAATCGGAACCAAGCAAACTAAACTGACGATCATGGCTATTAACAATCACCATTGCAATTTCCGGAAAAGAGTCAAGTCAAACTAAAACCTCTTTTTTGGCAGAACGGGATCCTTCCGGGAACCTGCGTCCGGGTAAAAATATTTCCACACAAAAAAAAGGAGATATTCCAATGTATACTTTTTTGTCCATCCTGATTTCACTCGTTCTGATAATCGTATTATTTCTGATCTTGCCTCCAGGATTCGTAATTTTAATATTGTCAGGAGTATTTTTAGGGGTGTTTTTTAGGGGCGTATACTTGTTAACAAAAATAAGAGAACTACTTATGAAAAACGAACCCCAAACTGACAAAGAACAAGAAGCATACATAAAATTTTAAAAAGAAAAGGATTATATAGTTTAGCCGGGACAGGAGGACAGGCCCCCTGTCCCTTTTTGTGCCATAGACAAAACAAAGGGAAAGTCATCTTTGTAACAGAATGGCCGAATACAGGAATGCAGGAACCGTCACTGTGATCCACAATCTCAGTCAGCGAAAAAGATTTGGTAATAAGTGGTGGGACGCCAAACCTGTCCCCGCGTCCCACATTTCATTTAAAAAGGTTGAATAAAATATGTGAAACGCTATTGACCTTTACGTTGCGTCAACCTGTATTGTATGAATTGAAGGAGGTGCAAACTTGGAATACACCATACAAAAATTGGCCCGGTTAGCCGGGGTCAGCACCCGGACATTGAGATATTATGATGAAATCGGCCTCTTGAAGCCGGCGCGGATCAATTCCTCAGGCTATCGGATTTACGGGCAAAACGAAGTTAATCTGTTGCAGCAAATTATGTTTTACCGGGAGCTCGGCGCTCAGTTGGAAACCATTAAAGAAATCATAAACGACCCAAATTTCGACCGGCTGGAAGCTTTGCAGGAACACCTCGAAAAACTGATTGAGAAACGAAAACAAATCGATTTGCTAATTGAAAATGTGAAAAAAACTATCCTGCATGAAGAAGGGAGAATTCAAATGTCAGATAAAGAAAAATTTGAAGGATTCAAGAGAAAATTAGTTGAAGAAAATGAAGCGAAATACGGCGAGGAAGTCCGGAAAAGATGGGGCGAGGAGGCTTTAAAAGCTTCCAATCAAAAAGTGTTAAACATGAGCAGGGAAGATTATGAAAAAGCGACAAAACTGGCTGAAGAAGTTAACAACACTTTGGCTGAAGCCATGGAAACAGGTGATCCGGGCAGTGAAATCGCCCAAAAATGCGCTGACTTGCACAAACAATGGCTGATCTATTTTTGGAAAGAATACAGCAAAGAAGCTCATGCCGGACTGGCGCAAATGTACGTCGATGACGAACGGTTCAAAGCTTATTACGACAAAATAAAACCCGGCGCAGCCGAATTCTTAAGAGACGTCATCCACATATACACCGGACAAAAACAATCTTAAATGGGACATGGGCACAGGCACCCTGTCCCATTTTTTTCTGGGACAGAGGGACAGGTCCCTCGTCCCATCTGTGAAAATCTTTTGACTTTACTAAATAAATCCTTCGTTGTCTCCATGAAATCACTTCGGAAAAATCACTTGTTAATAATGGAGATTGCGGAACCTCTCCCCACAACCCACCCACGTCCCACTCCTCCACTTCTTACGACAATCTCTTTATTGACTTTACCGTTTATAGTGTATATACTGAATATATACAGACATAACAAACGAGGGATGTCATGTGAATATTGTGATTTCCAATTCTTCCGATGAACCGATTTATCAACAAATCATAAACCAAATTAAGGAACAAATTTTAAAGGGAGAATTGACCGAGTCGGAGCCGCTTCCGTCCATCCGGAAACTGGCCAAGGAGCTAAATATCAGTGTCATCACAACAAAACGGGCTTATGATGAACTGGAACGGGAAGGCTTTATCGTCACGGTTGCCGGGAAAGGCTCTTTTGTGGCGACGATAAACAAAGAAATATTCCGGGAAACAAAACTGAAATTTGTGGAGGACAAAATGACTGAAGCCATAGAAACCGCGAAGGCGGTCGGCCTTACACTCGAAGAATTACAAGAAATGGTCAAACTTTTATACGAGGGGTGAAGTGCAGTGGAACCGATTCTAGAGGTGAAAAATCTCTGCAAAAATTACGGGAACTTTTCTTTAAAAAATGTCAACATCCGCTTGGACCGGGGTTATATCATGGGATTTATCGGTCCGAACGGCGCCGGAAAAAGTACAACCATTAAACTGATCATGAACCTGATTAAAAAGGACAGCGGCACCATTAAAATTTTTCAACTGGACCACCAAAAGAATGAACTTGCCATCAAAGATCGGATTGGGTTTGTCTATGATGAAAATTATTACTACGAAGAATTGACCGTGGAAGAAATGAAAAACTTTGTCAAACCTTTTTATAGCAGATGGGATGAAGCAGCCTTCAAAAATTATGTCGACCAATTCGAACTTCCTTTGAAAAAACCGATTAAAAATTTGTCCAAAGGCATGAAAATGAAATTTTCACTGGCCATCGCCCTCTCCCATCATGCCGAACTCTTGATCATGGATGAACCAACTTCCGGTTTGGATCCAATCATACGTTCAGAATTTTTGGAGATCCTTCAATCTTTTATACAGGATGAAAACAAATCCGTCTTTTTCTCAACCCATATTACATCGGATTTGGATAAAATTGCTGATTACATCACATTGATCGATGACGGGGAAATCATTTTGAGCAAAACAAAAGACGAACTGATGGAAGAGTACTGTCTCATAAAAGGGACAAGCGACATGGTTGAATCATTGCCTATGAACAGCATAATCGGCATCAGGAAAAATGCTTTCGGTTTTGAAGCACTGTCGTCAAACAAAAAATTATTCACCAAGACTTTCGGGGATTCGGTTATCATTGAAAAACCGACCTTGGAAGATATCATGATTTTCTCCACCAAAAGGAGGGGACAATATGCTTCATCTTATTAAAAAAGATATATTAGTACAAAAAAGGTCGTTCGTTTTATCTGTTGTATTAATGGTCTTTTTTTCCATTGCTTTTTCAGGAATGGGACCGGGCGGATTGGGTGTGGCCATGATGACTATTGCTTATATGCTCGTATTGGGGGCCAGCGCGGTGGATGATAAAAACAACAGCGATAAAATTCTCATCAGCCTTCCGATTCGGAAAAATACGATCGTTTTATCAAAATATCTCTCGATTTTTGTATTTATTGCCTATGCAATCTTCGGCTTTTTCGCCGTTTATGTATGCGCAAATTTTCTCCAGTTTCCGATTGAAATTCCGTTCACCCGTATGAGCGTGGCCGTCGCATTTGCCAGCGGCATCATCTATTTTGCCATCACGTTGCCGTTAGTTTTCAAATTCGGTTATCTGAAATCCAGAATGCCGTCTATAATTCTCTTGTTTACTGTCATATTTGGTGTAACACCGTTCTTAAATATTCTCGCCGAAGGTCCTCAACACGGATGGGGACAAAAAGTTATTGAATTCTTAAACGGACTCACTCCTGTGCAGTCCGTACTGGTCATCTTTGTCCCGCTCCTGATTCTTCTCACAATATCATATTTCATTTCCTTGGAATTTTACAAAAGAAGAGAATTTTGACAGGGACGAGGGATCTGTCCCTCAGTCCCCCCCCCGTTTCTGTGATGCGGGGACTGGCGTCTCATCCAATGTCAATTTAGCAAGAATCAGAATCGTGTAATTTTCCCCCTTGTCCGGACATGTTATTCCCGGAAAAGCACTTCACAAAAATGTTGGAACGCAAAACCCAGTATAGTAAATTGCAGAATTTAAAAAAAAAAGAACGACTTAATAGTAAAAAAAGGCAACCCAAACATTATTCAAAGGAAGTTTTTACGGTGGTTCTATATTCATTAAGCTGCATTTTTCGCAAACACGGTAGAAGTCGGATTGAGTTTGGCAAACTGTTCCATGACCGCCCTCGACCCAAGCCACAAATCTCGGATTAAAAACCGGGCGCATAATCCGACCGTTACCCGCACCGGTTTCATATCCGGGCGGATACTATTTTATTGATTTGTTCTCCCAAGTCAATTCTACCGTCGGGACTTTTTATCCTCGCGCGGATGATATCACCGTCTTTCAGATAATCGTCAATCTTCAACTGGCTCTCAAACAGTTTTTTCGCCCTCTCCTCATAGGAAATTGTTAAATTGGACACGAACCCCATCTCTTCCGGAGAAAGATTCAAAGTGACGCCGCCTGTTGTTCCCGTCACCACCAAATCGCCTATGGAAAGGTCCATAATCCCGGACAATTCAGTAAGAGTCTCATGCGGCTTGAACAGCAACTGACTCGTATTGGCCGATTGCCGCAATTCATCATTCACCCACAATTTTAATTCCAAATCATGAATAAGCGGAATCTCCTCCGGGTCCAATAAATATAAGTAAGGACCGGTCGGACCGAACGTGCGGTAGCTTTTCCCTTTCAGCCACTGCCCCTGCAACAGCTGCACATCCCTCGCCGACACATCATTGAACATCACCAAACCGGCAACATACTCATGCAAATTTTCTTCAGTAACCTCCACGGGCTCCGTAATATCCGCACCAATCACCAGCCCCAATTCAATTTCATAATCCAACAGCTGCACGTGAGGCGGCCGGATAATATCTGCATAAGCCCCGCAGAGGCAGCTGTCCGCTTTGCTGAAAATCAAATTAAACGGCGGCTTTTTTGCTTCAAATCCCGATTCCTCTCTGTGCGAAGCATAATTGGCCCCTTGGCAAATGATTTTTGCCGGAGCGGTAACCGGGCTCAAAATCGTTGCATCCTGCAGCGAAACCGTTTCGCCGTCCCCCTGCTCGTACATTTTTCGTGCCTTTTCTTTTCCATTTTGTAAAAACTGAGCCAGGGAGCCGAAAGTTTCCTGCAAGACAATGATGTCGTTCCCATGCACCACTCCCCAGTGTTGCCGGGAATCTTTTTCAAATCGGACTATCTGCAATCCCACGGTTCTTCCTCCCTTCATTCATTTCTAAACGTAATTATAAAAATTTTCTATCATTTATTAAAAAAAATCCACCCATTATTGGGCAGGCCTTGTTTTGCATGGAAAGATCCTGTTCAACGATAACTTCTCTTCCTCTTAATTATGGAGACCTTTCTTATCTCTCCCGTCCTTATTGAAAAATTTCACAAAAAACACCCATGAGCCCCAACCCGCAACCATGGGTGAAAAGATCTTTCTCACAAATTGTGATGCAAAAAAATACATTTGACAGAAAGACCATTAAATAAATACATATTTTACATTATTTTATAACACCCCCGTACGGCTTGACTAAAAAATACACCCTATCCATACAAAACGGCAACAGCCGCCTTCCCAACCATCCGGACACAAGCCCCATCCGCTTAATCCAATTTTACAAAAACTTTGCCGTTATTTAACTCGCACCAGTCCAAATCCTCAAAATCTTCACGATCCCCGTACTTATCCAAAAACGTTTCCTTATCCTCAAAAACCTCCATCGAACCCTGCTCCAACATAATTAACATACGATAAGGATTCAATTCAAAAACCTGCGAAACCGCAATCAACTCACCAATATGAACCTTATCCGAAAAATTCTCCACCCTACATCTCCCCTTCACACAATCACACCTTAAAGTATTCACCAAAAACAAAACAAATATAATGGGACAGGGGGAAATGGGACAGGGGGACAGGTTCGCTGTCCCAAACGTTGGACAAATACACAGGTTTACTTTCCCGACGCCTTACCCGCCAACCACTTTCACGCTTAACTGTAAACAAATGGCACCGGCAGTATCCAATCATTTCTTTCTCCTACCCCCGTCTGCCATATATTCCATATGCCTTTCTCACCAAAGGAAAAATTTCTTCGCCGTATAAATTCCCTGAAATTTGTTAAGGATAGATGCAGGAGGTGGACACATTGGCTCAAGACGTACTTTGCGAAGTAAGCAACTGCAAATATTGGGATGAAGGAAACAAATGCAACGCCGATACCATTTACGTAGTCAGCCATAAAGGAAAACACGCTTCCGACAGCAAGGAAACCGACTGCAAAACATTTGTACCGGAACTATAATAAAATGAAACGGGGTTGTCTGAAAAGTATCTAAAATAGTGTGAAAAAAAACAAGCAAGTGGAGAAACCGAATCGCGGTTTTCCACTTGCTTGTCTTTCTTTCCGGGATTATTTTCTGAAAGCAGCTGGCGGATACCAGCTACTTTCAGTATGTTATGTGCGATTGCCACAATTCCAAATTCCACATTTACTTTTTCAAGCCCCCGCAAGGAAAATCTGCGGAAACACCGATTGCCCTTGATGTGACCGAACACACTTTCTACCTCGATTTTTCTTCGAGCGTAGATATTTGCGTTCTTTTTGTCACATTCAAGGGCTCGTTTGGCCTTTGCTTTCAGTTCTTCATAAATGGGATTCCAATGAACTTGCCGATTACCTTTTGCTTTGGTGCACTTTGATTTTAGCGGGCAACCCGTACAGTCTTCACACTCATAGATTTTAAAATCCTGCTCATATCCGTAATGATTCTTTTTTCTCAAATACTTTTTGAAGATCACTTTTCTTCCGTTCGGACAAATAAAACAATCGTCTTCTTCAATATATTTCCAGTTCCTTGCGTTTCGAATATCTTTTTTGTATTTGCGTGTTTGTTCTTTTAAGAATGTGTTGTATGGGATAAGAAACTCAAACCGCGGTTCTTTATCATTCCCGAGAGCATACAAGTAATTCTCTTCACTTCCGTATCCTGCATCAGCTACAACCGTTTTCGGCATCGGTAAAGAAGATGATGCCAACTTCTCCATATGCGGAATAAAACAACGAGTATCCGCAGGACGCTGATGGATGGTGTAAAACAAAATAAATTGGTTCTCAGTAGCCATTTGTACATTATAACCCGGTTTGAGTTGACCATTTTTCATGTGGTCTTCTTTCATGCGCATAAAAGTGGCATCCTTATCCGTTTTGGAAAAGCTGTTGCGCTCACCACAAATTTCGGTCTGAATTCTATATTTGGCCAATCGCGGAATAAAGTCATTGCGAATTTGTTTAACATACTTTTTCAATTTTGTTTGTTTTTTCCTTATAACTTTGCGAGCGGAAGAATCATTCTCCTCTTCAATTTCTTGGCTAAGTTGAGCAACTGTTTCATCAAGTTGGTCAGCTAATTTCTCCAGTTCCTTTTCGCTCACATCATTGTTGTTTGTTTCTTGATGGTTTTCTTCCAACTCTAATTTTGTGATCTCGTGGATCTCCTTCAAAACTTCTTTAATTTTTTCTTTTAATCTTGCTTCATACTTGGAAATGGCATTTTTCCATACAAAGGTATATTTATTGGCATTCGCTTCGAACTTCGTTCCGTCTAAAAAGTAGTGCTCAAATGAAATGTAATTTTCTTTAATCAATTTATGGATCATGGTTTCAAATAGTTCATCAATCAAACCTTGCATCCGTATACCGCGGAATTCGTTTATGGTCCGAAAATCTGGCTGTTGCATGGCAGCCAGCCACATAGCAGGAATGTTTTCTTTAATTAATCTTTCAATTCCTCGGCAGGAATAAACTTTTTGGCTGTACGCGTACAAAATAATCTTGAGCATCATTTTGGGATGGTAAGATGCCCTACCTCCACCTTTATAGTGAGCAAAGAGCTTTTCATCAGGTATGGCTTCGACCCATTCATCAACAACCCGGGCCGCATGATTTTTCGGGATGAATGATTCTAAATCAAGAATAACTTGGACTTGACGATTGTCGTAAGGCTTGAATACCGGAGCCAATTTTCTTGTTCTTTTCTCTTCCTTTACATCTACATCTGGAAAAAGTGTTAATTGAGTGGTATTATTTGATGTAGTAATCGAAAGATTACTCACAAAAAATCATCCTTTCTGTAGTCGTTGGTTTGGTCACCTACATTCTACAGAAAAGGATGATTTTTTTGTACCTATTTTTAAAAAATACTAAAAAAGGGCTGTCCAAAGTCATTTTCATCTGACTTTTTGGACAGCCCCGTTAATAAAAAAGCCCTTTCCCGGTTCTTTTTTTTCCTGCTATTGACTCTCTTTTTTTCTATATTTTTCTGGCAAGGATTGACGCTTCATGGATGGCATGGAGTGCATTCCTTGGTTCTTTGGCATCCCCAATAATGTATAATTCTTTTCCAAGATCCTGCAATTCTTCATAAAGATGATTTACTGCTTTAGCACCCATGGCCAGAATAATTTTATTAATATTAGTTAACTCCTTTTCACGGCCTTCTGTTTCAATGATTACCGTATTTGCTGAAATCTCTTTTACTGTCGAAGACGTGAATATTTTTGTTCCGTTGGCTTTTAATCTGTTCAACAAAGGGATTCGGTTAATATCCGGAATCCCCGGAGCAATATCATCCAACATCTCAACAATGGTGACAGACACTTTTCCTCTTGCGTTTGCAAAAATCGTATCGGCAATTTCTGCCCCAACCATACCTCCGCCGATAATTAAAATGTTTCCGGAATACGCGTTTTCCTTTCCGGACAACAAATCAAAACCGGTAACCACCTTTTCATTTTCAATACCTTTTATATCCGGGATCATTGGTTCCGCACCTGTTGCTACAATAATTGTATCGGGATTTTCCTTTTTGACACGCTCTACTGTAACTTCCATCCCCAGTTCAATTTCAACCCCTGACTTTTGCACTGCATTTGCTAAATAAATCACCCATTTTGTCAATTCCTGTTTAAATGGCGGAACTGAAGCAATATTGATTTGGCCGCCAAGCTTTTTTTCTTTTTCAATGATTTTCACATGATGTCCTCTTTTAGCCAATACCCTGGCTGCCTCAAGACCCGCAACACCGCCGCCAATAATCAAAACCCTTTTCGACTTTTCTGTCCGTTCATACCCCATTTCAGCTTCTTTTCCAACAGCCGGATTTATAATACAGGTGGCTTCCATTCTTCCTTCTTCCCGGGTGGTACAGCCGATTCCACAACTGGTGCAAGGAGCAATTTCATCAAATTTACCGGCCAAAGCTTTGTTAGGCAATTCCGGATCCGCAAGTAAAGCCCTGCCCATCACAACCCCGTCCAGTCCGGTATGAGTGAGAATGTGTTCAGCATATCTAGCATCATAAATTTTTCCGACAACAAATACAGGAACGGAAGAAATTTCTTTAATGGCTGCTGCTTCTTTCACGTTCACTCCCATTTTCACACTATTTCCGGGTATGATCTTCCATGGCTTTTCATATTGAGAACTTCCAGATATTTCGAAGGCGTCTGCGCCAGCCTCAATGAATTTTGGAATCAAATAAAGCATGTCTGACAAAGAATTTCCGCCGGGTACTCTTTCATCACCTGAAATCCGCATCATAATGGGAAAATCTTCCCCTGCTTTTTCTTTCATATCTCTAAGCACTTCCAAAGCAAATCTCGCTCTGCCATCCAAATCTCCACCGTATGCGTCCGTTCTCTTATTTCGCAATGGTGACAAAAATGACCCGGCCAACATATAAGCATGAGCGCAGTGGAACTCAATACCGTCAAAGCCCGCTTCTCTTGCTCTCCTTGCCGCATCACCATATAATCCGATAATCTTTTTAATTTCATCCACAGTCAATTCTCTTACCATTTGTCCAAATTGATTCGGATAGGCAGAGGGGCCTACCGGTTGCACGCCAAAAGTCCATGATATGGATTCCGGTCCCGGGTGGGTGATTTGAGGAATTACTTTGGCTCCTGCCGCATGAATTCGGTCCGTGAATTTTCGAAAAGATGGGATAAGTTTATCATCATGTAAGCCGATCGTAGGACCCATATAAGGTACATTGCCATCGACTGTGACCACATCAACGATGATAAGACCAACCCCACCTTTCGCCCTTTCTTCCCAAAAACGGGTCTGTCTCTCATTGATCGTACCATCCGGTGACTCCAATCCTAATGTCATCGGTGCCATGGCAATTCGGTTTTTTAACTCCATTGAACCGACTCTTAACGGCGTAAAAAGCTTTTTAAAGTTCATCATCTATCCATCCTTTACAAAATGATATAAAACTGTACACCCCTTTTGTGAAAAGATGAGCATAACTGCAGCAAGCCACTTTTTCCCATGCTGAATCAGTTCCTTTTTTTCTCTCTTACCCCATTTTATCATGTAAGTATTTTTTAAATTTTACGGAACCTTACAATTTTATGAATAAAAAAGCAAGCCCACTCTTATCCAAAATTCCCCCTCCCGCAGTTTATAAATTCCCACAGAAGCCAAATGCCATCACACCAAAAAACCTACCGCAAATTCTTTCTCCCTCAACCTAAATTTCAGGAAAGCGGAGCCACATAACCCATATTTTATTCCTATCAATCGCGTCACTGCGGTCGCCTCCAGTTTTTTACAGCAAATGTTTGCGAGTAATTTTATACAAAGAAAAATGTCGAATATATGCCAATCTTAAGATAAAATAAAATAGATCAAAAATTTTGCTGAAATTGGCTTGGAGCACGGAGAGATATGTACTTTGGACAGCAAACCTTACTGCTTACAGGCTCTACACGGACTATCGCGGGAGAATTTTGAAAATGTAAAGCAAATC
>Ga0181464_1001259_pt1 | contig 12594 bp, 12 predicted proteins | sample InSIn2gowninarea_FD_119074 | JGI IMG/M metagenome (GOLD analysis project Ga0181464, IMG submission 119074) | Clean room microbial communities from NASA Spacecraft Assembly Facility at Jet Propulsion Laboratory, Pasadena, California, USA -... ...
TATGTATGCGACCTTGCTTCATAGGACCTGCGTGTGCTTTCTCAAACTATCTTTACCATCCATCTATAACTGAATTTTCCTCTTGAGGTTTCAAACCCCTATCCATCATGAACAATGGATCCTACAACCCAATCTAGAACCCAACTCAAGGATCCACACCTTCCTCCTAAATTTTGCAGCGCAGTCTAAGAGATTATGAGCAAAGAAAAATCACCAAACTCTCTACCAACCTGGGAAGGAAGAAGAGTAACAGGAAATTGAATTTTAATAAGTCAATTTTAGATTTTAGAGTAGCCAAAAAATAATTTTTAACAGTTTGTCAATTGTTATGGTAGCTTATGTTTCCACTATTGAGGTTATGTTTTTTTTTTTTTCATTTGAGAAAATGGATGTCACTTGACAGAGAGGCTATGTATAATGATGTTGAAGGCCTAGAGAGTGATAACTTTTGGCTTGAGGACAACAATAAAAGCTATAGAAGGCCTCCCTAATACAAGAAATTATTTTCATATAAGGAGGGAAAAGGGACATGAGGTTTACACATAATGGGAATATCCACTAACCCTTAACGAGGTGGAAAATATTCTCAAATCTATAAATAATGTTATCAATAAACTCAAGCAGTTGTAGGTAGCCCATTATTTTTGGGGAACTTCACTTAGCGCTAAAAAATACCATATTAGAAGCTATCTGTAGTTTAGTGTAAATTAGTCATTCATGTTAGTCATATTTAGTTGTGTTACTTATTACTTAGTCGTATATTTTAACCCGGGACTAAATTAGTCATTTATGTTAGTCATTTTTAGCTGGGTCACTTAAGATTTTTCATTTTTGGTAGTATTTCACTTGGAAAAGTTGTGGTGACTAACTTTTTTAGTAACATAGTCATTAATTTATCATTTTCTACTAGTGGAAGGAATATGAAACAAAAATATTATAATCTCTCTACTCCCTTTTCAGGTCATATAAGATTTTATACTTGTAACAAGTTTGGGCATGTACCAAAAGAATGTGGGAACAAGTCAATGGACCTCCATAGACAACATGGCAAGAAATCCGATAAGAATATTATTTCCAAAAGACCTGAGAAGGATGGATCCACCAACACTTCTCATAATAATCAGAAAGAGGAAGAAAAAAAAAGGTGTGGTCTTGCTTTGTGCTCATTTGAAGATGAAGAAGAATTGTACATAGATAGCAAATGCTCTCATCACATGACTAGAGATAAGGACAAGTTTGAGTTTCTCAAGAAAAACAAAGATGGTAAGGTGATTCTTGAAAATAGTGCTCCAACAAAAGTTATGGGAAAAGGTAGAATCAAACTTGAAAAGTGTACAAAAGCAGCTGATGTATTATTAGTTCAAGGGATAAAGAAAAATATTCTAAATTTAGGTCAATTGGCTAACAAAGGACTCATAATTATATTTACATCAACTAAATGAAAAATTAAAGACGAATAAACTGGAAAGTTTATAGCAAGAGGATAAAAAAATCCAAAAAAAATTATATGTGCTAGTGGAGAAGAATTCAGACAGAAATAAGAGGGGGAGTTGTTGTCATGAAAAGTTCAACATTTTGCTTTTTGTACATGGATACTATGAAGGACAATCACGTATATACATGAGTATTGATCTAGACAGTCGTGTATGTTTCTCTAAGATGAAGAAACAGTGGGATAGACTCACATGGAGTTTCTAATATGCTTCAATAAGTTATTATTGGTTTTTGGTTCTGACATTTACTAGTTATAGTCTGTTGATGATGCTTAGATGTTACTTAAAAATGATGTTGATTTATGAGTTACTGCAAAGTTTCATTGTTGCTTTGGTTATTTTGATGGATTTGTTGATTGATGAGTTGGATATAATCATATTTGATAATAATAAGTTGGCACAGGTTCATGGAGAGCATATGTTATGCTTCTAATAGGACATTGTTGGCATTATGATTTCCTGAGCATTCCCTATTGAATGATGATGTTCATGATAAGTATATATCATTGGTTATGTATAGTCGTTGTTGCTAAAGACACATATGTTGTTTTTATTCTATCACTAATAATGATGAAGTCTTGGATGATGGTCATATATTGCTCAAGTTGCACTTAGTGAAGTTGACCCTGCATGATACACTTAATGAAGAGGGTGTGCATGCTATGGTCCTTATTGACATTGGTTGATGAAGATGAGTTTATGATTCACTCACTGCTTGTTGACATTTATATGTTGATACCATTATGTCTTCAATGATGCATAGGTTTCATATGGTGAAGTTATGGATAATTCCTATATATTGTGGGTTATGAGCTACATGTGAAAAGTTGTTACGATGTTGTTGTGCAGTTATATGTGATATTATTGGTTCTCACATGTGTTGTTAATGCTTGGAAAGGTATGTTTTTCCTTTCATATAATTTCGTGGATTGTGACTCTTCTTACAAATACCATGTTGACTTTGATGATATAGGAGATGAGTTACTAATAGAGCTTGATTGCACAATCTTATGCTGCAATTGGTTGATGATGATGAGTCCTTGATTCACTCGTTGTTGGCATCTCTCATTGATGAGAAGACATATAAAAAAAATTATCACTACGTTATGGATGATTACTTCAGTTTCATTTAGGTGAAGATGTTTATAATGTGATAATTCTACTTGATACACTTGTTGAAGTATATGATTTGATCATCATTGATGTTGAAGGTTCTCCTTGTCTTTGATGGATGCTTGAAGAAAAAGATTGATATTGTTGCCTATGGATTATAGCTCTTCCTATATGTGGAAAAAACATGTTACATGAAGTTAAGAGGATGTTTATTAATATGTTGTTGTTTTAGCTTATTGGTGATGCTCGGAGACAATGCATTCTTGGTCACAAGTTAATCATATTGGAGCTACATTGTCGTATCTTACATATTGATGATGAGGATGTTCATGATGCTATCTATGTTGTTGCGATCAAATGCTCATGTTGTAGGTTCCTATATGGTGTATGATGGTTGTTGATGACTATCATGGTCTTGCTACCTCATGAGTGATGTTCTTGGTTTTGGTTAAAAATGCCATATATGTCTCTTGATGTAAAGGTCATATAAAAACCCATGTTGTAAATCATTGTAAAATTCAGCCATGTATGGGATATTAGGGCCAAGTCATGTAATCCCATTATGTTGGGACATTAATGTAATGTTGGGTCAAATATGTAATTGCACTGTGTTGGGTGATTGATGTAATCATGAGTCATTGGAGATAGGAAAGGTCATATTTGATTAAGTCATAAAGTCTTGTGATTTTATTGTATATCTTCAGAGGTTTCAGCAAATGCTCAGGGGGAGAATGGTCAATATGCAACTTTTATATTTAATAGATTAGATCTATAATGATCCTAGAGAAATCTTCATTCTTCATTGGTCAACCCTTTTCCCTTGATGTCAAATGGGGAGAGAAGCTTAGTGTTTGGAGTAGAATGTTTGGTGTTCTTACATATGTGTTTAAAGGTATTTACAGGTGGTGACCAAACACCAAAGTGATTTCCATCAAGTGTAAATGGGGAGATTATTGGTATTATGGCTAATATGTTGTCCTTGATGGAAACCTAATTGATAAAGGTGTCAAAATTATGATAACAACATGTTTATACCGAGTGATACAGATGTCGCAACTAGTTTGAACATAGAAAGGAAAATTCAGTTATAGATGGATGGTAAAGATAGTTTGAGAAAGCACACGCAGGTCCTATGAAGCAAGGTCGCATACATACGAAGGTATTGAGAAACAAAATCACGTACATAATCCACACCATGGTAATTTGAATATGAGAGGTATTTACCATGGTATTGGCCCATATTAATCGATGTGTCAACAACTATTTGATCCCATCAAAGAATACTTACGACATAACCAAGGTATTTACCTAAGGTATTAGCTAAGGCTAATGCTATATAAGGGGATGGATATCAAAGTGTTAAGTATGCAAGTGACAGATTGTTTATGAATGATTTGATATGAAACAGGTGTGCACTAAGGAACATGCAGATGGACCTAATCTGATAGATCTGAAATAAATACATATTGATTAATCTATTTATGGTTTGATATATCTATGATGATGGTATAATGATGTGTGACTATAACAGTGTATATGTTGAGAATTTGGGTTTAATAGATGTTGTGTTGCGTAGCAAAAGTATAATTCATTGATTTCATATTTGTATGATAGTTTTACTCAGGTTAGTCACATACATACATAGATCTGCTCCCGCGTATTCACGTATATATTCTCCAAAGTGTTTTCAGTATGTGCATATCTGTACGAGGATGTTGTGAATGGAAAGTGCGTACATATGCTGATGTGTTTTATGAAAGTGGTGTAAATCTGTTAGGGTTTTGCAGTATGGCCTATTGATGATATTTGATCAGTTTTGTTCTGATTGCTATTGTATATCGGTGAAGTCTCTATCATGATAATTTGGGTTTGATAGTACTTGTTGGTTTTAGTTGGTTAATGGAATATTGATTAGTAAAGATGCTACTATGTTTTCATATGTAATTGGCTCAGTGATCTGTGATTGATTTAGTATTTGATTTAGTGATTGTTTCAGTAGTAAAATGATTCAGATTCAGTTGTCAATATATTAATATCTCTACGCATGTATTCTTCAGAGGAATCACGTACATATGTTGTTCTGCCTCGGGGAAGTAGCGTATACATTATGTTGTATGTATGATTAGGGTTTGCATGAACATCATGGTGTTTTTGTGACAATGAACAATATTTGGATTGGTATATTGATAATTTCTTGTGCATTGATATGATTTATTGATCTAGTTCATTTGGATGATTTGATTCAATGATTAGTTAGCTGATGTTGTAGTTGGTACTTCGATTTGATGAGTTGGTTCATTGTTTGGTTTCAAAATTGTTATTTGATATTAAGCTTAATGTTAGAAGTAGGTCCAGTCTGAAAATATGATAAAAGGTGGCCTATAGGTTTGATGCTTTAAATCAGGTGGATCCAAAATAAAATATTATGAAACGTGGTCCACAAGAGGTGCTGAGGATTAGAGCCTTTAGTGAGGGAGTCAAAGCTTCATTTCCATAGTAGCTGGTGAATTTGTGCAAGGTGTAGGTGCTCCCTTCCTGTAGGATCCAATAAACGAGATTAGGGGGTTGGAGCTCCCTTCGAGTGGGTGTTGGATAATGAGAGAAGGTTGTAGCCTTCTGTAGGTGGGTGCCTGCATATTGGTATGAGTCTGTGCCAGTACAATATTGTAATATTTCCCCTTTATAATAAGAGAAGACAAAGACGATGACAATAATGGTTTTATCCTACATTGGGTTTCGACCTAAAAATCCTAGTGTTCATGTATGTTGATGATCTATCTGTTATTTGTTGCTCATAGTTTTTGCTTAATAAATGAATAATGACATAATGACACATTGGTTAGATGAATAGTTGATGGAACATACAAAAAGTTAGTTAGATGAATATATGTGGTTTTACTTCACAGAAGCCATGCACATACCCACGTTGCGTAAATGACAGTAGCGTACAGAGTGCAGAATAAGAAATGAAAAATTTGAAGTAAATTAATATATTGATTCACCCCCCCTTTCTCGGTGTTTTTCCCAACAAATACATCATAGAAATAACAACAGTAAATCAAAATATATACATCATAACAATGATAGTACAAGGGTTTTCAATTTATACTATAATGTACAATGGTACAATGCTCACATGTAGAGAGTGGATCATACAGTCTAATAGTAGTACACAGCTTTTAAATTCATACTTTAATTTAAAAAGGTACAATGCTCTACTATGCAGGAAGTCTATACAATCCATAATGGACTTGTGGTTTTTTGGGGGTTGAACCTAACACCCAACACCTTGCTCTCTCCCACACTATGAACATAACAACTACTCCCCCAAAGCCAATCCCCATTCCCGTACCCAATGCTACCAATGACATCTTTTTATTCATAGAACTCAGCCACTTCACTTTGACATGATCACTACTACTAGCATTGTTTCCCACTTGAATAGGTTTTTCCTTTTGATTGCTACATATATTTATAGGACACCCCCATAAACATTTATTACTTTGAAATGAAGTTACATCAAAAGTTGAAAATTGTGTTCCCGATGGAATTGACCCACACAACCTATTAGATGAAACATTGAGAATGCGAAAAACTTAATTTAGAGAGCCCTTCAGGGATCTTTCCAGTCAAGTAATTTCTGGCCAAGTCCAACACCTCTAAAGAAGATATGTTACTAAGTGAGGTAGGTATTGGCCCTTCCAATTGGTTCCCAGATAAATTTAGCCATCGCAAGGTGCTCATGCTTCCTATGCTTGTAGGTATCTCCCCTGTAAGATTATTATTAGACAAATCAAATAAAGTGTTTATTTCATATGGTTCCTCAAATGACAAATTAATATCCTTTGTCTTTATAATTATTGTTACCTTAGGGGTGCTATTTTTTTCTCCAAGTGAAGATATATTAAGTGCAAATCCCCTAAGTCTCTCAAGATGAAATGGTATTCTTCCAGTAAACTTAATGTTGGATAAATCCAAGTAAGTCAAATTCATGAGATTTGTAATCCATTCATATTACCATTGAGATTATTATAACTAATACTTAAAATGATCAAGTTAGGGGAAAATGCAAGGTAACTAGGAAGTTCTCCTAGCAATCTATTTGCACTTAAATCAAGTAGTTGGATGTTGGTACAATTGGCCAAAGATGTGGATATAGTTCCCGATAAGTTATTAAAGGAAGCTGAGAAAATACTAAGAGAAGTGCAATTACTAATATCATTAGGAATTGGTCCCTCTAGATTATTTTTGGATCAATCTAATATTTTAAGTGAAACCAAACCACCAATACTATTAGGAATACTCCCAGAAATATTATTATTATCTATAATCAAAGCTTGAAGAGATTTTAGTTGACCTATACTATATGGAATAGGTCCTGTTAAATTATTTAGATGTAAATTTATGATTTCCAAAGAGTGAAGATTTCCAATATTTTTTGGAATTTTACCTACTAAAGCATTTTTCCTAAGATAGAGTAAATAAAGCTTGCTCAATTTAGTAATAGTTTCAGGTATGCTACCGCTCAATTTATTAGAACCCAGACTCAAGAACTCAAGCTTGCTCAAGTTACCCAAATGAAATGGTATGCTCCCGGACAATTTGTTTCCACTTAGATGAAGGACCCTAAAGTTGTGCAGCAACCCTAATTCATCCGGTATTCTCCCATCTAAACCATTCCCATTCAATGCAAGCACTCTCAGGTGAAAATTGCCAATAGTTGTAGGGATGTGACCATTGAAGCTGTTGTCTGACAAGTTAAGATAAGATAGGCTTCTCATTAAATGCAAACTGGGGATGTGACCACTGAAATTGTTCACTGACAGGTCAAGATAGGATAGATTTCTCATCAAATGCAAATTGGAAATGAATGTACCACTACTGAAATTGTTATTGGAAATAGACAACTCACTGAGAGATGTGCAGTGGCTCAAAGAATTTGGAATACTTCCACCTAGATAATTATAATCTAAGTGGAGTTGTTCCAACTCGACCAGACGACCAAAGTCTGCTAGTATGGTCCCTGTGAAGTTGCTTGCTGAAAGCTCGATCCATTTGAGGCATGTGCAATTAGACAGTTCTTTTCGAATAGATCCTCCCAGGTACTGATTGTAGCTGAGGTCAAGTATTCATCAGATAACCAAAGTCTGCTGGTATGGTCCCTGTGAAGTTGCTTGCTGAAAGCTTGATCCATTTGAGGCGTGTGCAATTAGACAGTGCTTTTGGAATAGATCCGCCCAGGTACTGATTGTAGCTGAGGTAAAGTATTCTTAGCGCTTTAAGCTGCCCGAATCCCGGTGGAATCACTCCTGTAAAATAATTACCAGAGAGAATTAGTGTGTGCAATAAGGAGAGGTTGCCCAAATCTGGGGAAATGATACCTTCCAATCCAGAATTAGGAAGATTTATGGCAACAACTCTTTTACTAGTGTGTCACCTGCAGGTAATACCATGCCAGGAGCACACCTGTGAGTTCTCCGCGCTCCAGCTGGACAGCTTTCCAGATGGATCCAATTTGATATGTCTTTTAAAAGACAGAAGAGCTTCCATGCCCCTTCTCTCGTGACGGTTCGTGGATGATCGGAATTGGTGACCATCCTCCAGCACAACATGTCCATTAAAAGAAAATTCATCCAAAGAAAAACTGGTGCGAAGATAACTCAATCCGCCAATTTGGCTAGACACATGAGCACGGGAATGTACATTCAAGAGCGAGTAAGTAACAGCTGTTGTACTTACAGACAGAGTGGCCATCATAATGATGAAGCACACGAACCTCAGAATCACAACGTGATCCAGGTGGATATTGGTGGCCACCTGCCAAGTCCACCTGGACCCCACCATTGTTCCTCTCAGCATTTTCAGTTTCCTTAATTATAGCGCAATTTACTATTTTTAGCAGTTTTTCGGGTCCTAAACTTCCAGAGCCGTTTTGAGGCCCTAAACGACGTTTTTTGGGAAATCTACCACCAGCGATTTTTCTGATAAAAATCGTTTTTTCCGTCATAGTCCTCGGAGAGATCTTTCCAACGGGCTATCATGCGCGTCAAACAGAGATAATACGACCAATTCGTGACCCCGGGAAGTTGGCTGTCCAACTCACCCCAAAACGGGGCCCACAATTTGGTGTTTCATCTTCTAGGGTTAGGTTTTGGGATGTGAAGGGTTTTCCATTATTTCTCAATAATAAATAGGCCTTCGAGCCTCATTGTAACATAGTTCAGAATAGTTCAGAGGCATGTAGCCACCACATCTCTTCTCAGAGATAAGCTACCATCACCCTAGCTGGTTTATTTCCATTATTGTCTATAAGCATATTTAAGTATTTTATATCAATGAAATGAAGTATTATTTCCACTGCATATCTATGTTTATGGGTATCTCTGTAATTTGTTGCGTTCCTGTTTAAATCCGAATCAGTGGTATCAGAGCGGACTGCTTTTTCTCTATTTTTCTTTGCATGTCCCCAACGAGGTCGGGATATAAGGAGTTAGGGCTTGAACTGGTCGAACCTTTGCAAGACCAACCTCGCAAATCCCGACGGCCTTCCATGGCAGATGAGAAGAAAGACGAGGGGGCAGGAGATCCTATCAAAATCTTGCTCGAAGAAGCCCTCGAGTGACAACGGAACGCGATGATGGACAACTTTGCCCAAATCCTTCAGCGGCTACCCAGAAGCGACGCATCGGCTTCCAGCAGCTACTCTGGAAATGCCACACCCTTTAAGGTACAAGTTAATTTTGAAATCCCCATATTCGAGGGTCAGATAGACACCGGTGCCGTAGATAAATGGTTAAATCTGCTAGAGGGTTATTTTTCTGTTCATGAATTTTCGAGTCGGGAAAAGATCGTTTTCGCTCTTCTCAAAGCAGCCCCCCACGTCAAGGACTGGTGGGAAACCTACTGCGAGCAGAAGGATGAAAATACCGACTCACTATTTTCAGCTGCACCCACTTGGAATTCATTCCGGGATGCCATCAAGGAGCAGTACTACCCTGTCGAAACCTATGAGGATGAATACATAAAGTGGACCACGTTGCGGCAGGGAAGGGACCAAGATGTGTCGGAGTTCACCAATCTTTTCCATACCCTTCGCACAAAGTTGGGTATCAAGGATACAGAGTAGCATTTGATACTCAAATACCGCGACTGCCTGCACAAGTACATCCAAGAAGAAATAGAATTCCTGAACATCTCCTCGCTTGGCACAACATATCGATATGCTGTCAAGGTCGAGCAGAAGTTTAAACAAAAGAAGCACGACTTTGGATCTGCGAATATGAAGCAAGGGAAAGGTGCCCCTAAACCACAGAGCAAAAGACAAAGCCAAGGCGGGACAGCCCAAGACAACCCGCCAAAGCTGCAAGCAAAGAACAGTGCCACAAAGCCAAAAAAGGACACAGGAAAATGGTGTGAGTTCCATAAGAGCTCCACTCACAACACAAGTGAGTGTCGGGCCAAGCAGTCACTGGTGGCTGAGCTAAAGGTTTCAGAATCAGATGCATGTTCGGACTCTGAGTCAGAACCCGACAAAGGGAATGACAAAGGGAAGCAGATCATTGATGCGGATCCCAATACGACTGTTGCTACTGCCAAGATCCAGAAAAATGAACCTGAAGATCCAGAGGAGGAGGAGCGTCTCTTTCACTCCCAGATGTGGGTAAAAGGATCCCCACTACAGTTCATTGTCAATAGCGGGAGCCAAAAGAACCTCATTTCGGCAGAGGTCGTGAAGCGGTTGGGCTTACCGACCACAACACATCCACAACCATACACCATCGGGTGGCTTCACCAAGGACGGGATCTTCGCGTGAGCCAACAGTGTCGCCTTCCATACAACATCAAGCCCTTCACGGATGAGGTATTGTGTGACATTTCTCCCCTTGAAGTTTGTGATGTATTATTAGGACAACCATACTTGTGGAAGCAACATGTTGTGTATGAATCAAGGCCTCGTGCTGTTATCATTACATTGGGAAATAAGTTGTACAGGATACCAGAGGTAGCACCGCCTACCGCCATCTCTTTGATCACTGCAAAACAATGCAGTAAGCTCATTTCCAAAACTAGGAAATTTGTTTTCCTGATGATACACCCTCAAGGAGAGAAGAAGACGGTGGCCACGACCTCCAGACAGGGCCCCTCTACATGACAGCTACAAATGGACAAGGTCGTGGCAGAGTACGAGGACATTTTCACCTCCCCTGCAGGGGTTCCTCTGCATTGTCAGGTCAAGCACTCCATTGATCTGACCCCAGGTGCACCACTACCCAATGGACCAATTTATCGGCGCTCCATTCTGGAGAATGATGAAATCAAGAGGCAGATTCAGGAGCTGCTACAGAAAGGTCACATCCGTCTGAGTTCATCGCCTTGTGGGAGCCCAATCGTGTTGGTACAGAAGAAGGATGGGACTTGGAGACTCTGTATTGACTATCGAGCGCTGAACAAGATCACTGTCCGTAATAGGTACCCAATCCCGCGGATTGATGACCTCTTGGACCAACTTAAGGGGACAAAATATTTCAGCAAGATTGATCTAAAGTCAGGATATCACCAAGTGCCAATCGAACCCTCTGATGTGTGGAAGACTACCTTCAAAGCCAAGGAGGGCCTTTTCGAATGGTTGGTGATGCCTTTCGGATTGACGAATGCTCCTGCAACCTTCATGAGGCTAATGGATGACATCTTGCATCCATTCACCAACTCATTTGTAGTGGTATACTTGGATGACATTCTGATCTTCAGCCAGAGTTGGGAAGAGCACCTCCACCACATCCGACAGGTACTCCAAACACTGCGGCAACACAAGCTATGTGCCAATTTGGAGAAATGCACTTTTGGCATGACCCAGGTTCAATATCTGGGATACACTATTGATGAACAGGGGGTGCATGTGGATCCAGCCAAGATCCAAGTCATTCGGTATTGGCCATCTCCAACCACTCTGACAGAGCTCCGCAGTTTCCTAGGTCTTGCCAACTTTTACCACAGGTTCGTGTTGGGGTTTTCTCATATCACTTGGCCCTTGAGTCAAGTCACCAAGGGAGGAGCGAAAGCGAATTTTTTTTGGTCTGAATCCCAACAGAAGGCATTCATAGAGTTGAAAGATCGACTCTGCACAGCAACCGTGCTCGCGTTACCAGATTTACAACAACCATTTGAGGTCGAGACAGATGCCTCTGACTATGCTATTGGGGTAGTCCTTACTCAACACGGGCATCCAGTGGCATATCACAGTGAAACACTTTCAGACACAGTCTGGAAGTATCCCACTTATGATAAAGAGATGTATTCCATTGTGCAGGCTTGTCGACAATGGAAGCATTACATTTTGGGGAAGGAAACGGTCATCCACACAGACCACTGACCCCTGCAGTTCATACAGACCCAAGGGAAATTGCAGAATGATCGCCATCAGAAGTGGTCTACATACCTGCAACAATTCCATTTGAATATCAAGTATAAGAAGGGCAGCACCAATAATGTTGCAGATTGCCTCAGTCGACCATCGATCATGGCATTAACCACTGTGCTCAACTCTTGTGGGCACGAGACTTCTGATTGGCCACATCTCTACAAAAGTGACCCAGAATTCGGCCACACATACCAGACACTCTTGGAGGGTCGGCATGTTCTAGATTTTCACCTCCAGGATGCCTTGTTATGCCATCTAGGTCACCTTTGTGTTCCTTCAAGCGAGCATGCCAAGATGATTTGGGAAGCACACTATAGTCCAGCTGCTGGTCATTTCGGGGTCGAGAAAACAGTGGCAGTGCTGCAAAAGTATTTCTATTGGCTGAATCTTCGATAGGATGTTGGGAAGTACATCAGATCATGTACTGCCTGTGCCATTGCCAAACCGACCATCAAGAAGCAAGGTCTCTATACCCCACTGCCTACCCCTAGCCAACCTTGGGAATCCATCTCCATGGATTACATGTCCGGCCTTCCTTCCACTAAGCATGGAAATGACTGTGTTTTTGTG
>Ga0181464_1000771_pt2 | contig 12591 bp, 7 predicted proteins | sample InSIn2gowninarea_FD_119074 | JGI IMG/M metagenome (GOLD analysis project Ga0181464, IMG submission 119074) | Clean room microbial communities from NASA Spacecraft Assembly Facility at Jet Propulsion Laboratory, Pasadena, California, USA -... ...
CCCCACTAATCCCACCACAGCTGTGTCGGAAACATTCTGGGGCCTTTGAGTAAGTTTTCGATATCGATACCTTGAAACTTCATGATCAAGCCAAGTATTGTTCTAATCCACATTCACAGCCTTCCGCAATCAAGATGCACCTCAATATCTGCCTGCGAAAATCACAATCGTCGCTGTCGACTCGGTAGCAATTCTGCTTACGGTCACGCTACTGTTGTACTACAAGTGGGAGAATAGCAGGAGAGATCGTGCACCGCAGGAGTACCAGCATGCCCTGGAATTTGCTGATTTGACTGACAAGGAGAATAAGCAGTTGAGGTATAAGTACTAAACTCGAGCGGGGAGACTCCTGGAAACATAAGAGACTGTAGGTAGACGTCTTGCGTGGACTCGAATATAGTCCGAAAGATTACTTCGGAGTGTGAAGGATACTAGACCACTTTCGGCAACAAAGAGGAAAGCATAGTGTTCTTCCTTCCCGAAAATACATTGTCCAAGATTTACTCGGATAAAGGGGTTGTCTTTCAAAATGAGTTTCTGTGTGAGGAGTGCCCATGCACTTCGAGGACGAATAGGAGCTTTTGACATTATTGCATCGCGAGAGTCTTATTTTCCTCGTGTTTGTTGTACTGCTTTGAGCTGTGATGAGCGATTGTGTTTCGACTAGCATCCAACCAGGAAGTACAAGTCATCAGAGAAGGTCAATTTGAGTCACCGAGATAGTATTTGTGAGACTATATTCAAATCCTGGCATGCATATAGCATCAGTCAAGAATAATTGTTTCACCGGCTCCTTCCTATTGGGTCTACAGTCAAGAAAATCTGCGTCTTGCTTCTCAAAAAGGAAGCATACCACAACAACGTAGTTGTCGAATATTGGTTAGCACAGTCACTGACAGAGGTCTCTTAGCCCTTCTCAAGAGTAGTTTACTTGTTAGCTGATGACTAGAAACTGTTCATATCTCTTTGCACACTCTTCATCCATAGTCTTGCTGGAAGGACATCTCTTTTCCGTCGAAAGAACTCTGGTCTACAATTATCGTCTCAGCCGGCTAGGACGACATCGAATTTTCCTAGCCGAGATTCCATAAGAATGTATGCAGATCAGAAGAAGACTTAGGGGGTTTGGCAAGTGCAAGCCAAGAGACATTCGAAAACCAACATTAGAACAATATACTAAGCTCATGACCCGTTGACCAAGCCTTCCTTCTCCGTAACCAAAAATCGTCAGACGATATACAGATGTCTCTACCTAGTGAGGGTACGTGCACCTAGTGTCCTCGTCCACCGCAGATTACTACCTGTCTCTTTTCCTTACGCCACCGCTGAGATGGTCAAAGTCGCTGGCTCCATATACCCAGCAAATTGATCCACATAATCAGGAATCACAAGATAGAAAGTCTCTGTATTTTTGGGCATCAAAACCACAAGTTCACCATCATCATCCGAGACACTGAGCGTACAATCAGCTGCCAGTGCAAACTTCGCCCAGCCACGATTGCATCTCTCGGGTGAGCTGGTTGGTTGAAAGCTCAAACCCTCCCACTCGTAGCCGCCGGTCGTATCGCTGCAAGACAGCCAGGTAGAGATGGGCATATTTCTGCCCGGTGAGGCTGCCAAGGATAAAGCGGACGTCGCAGGGTCGATGGTCAAGGTGGTGGCGTTGGCGATGGAGTCTACGATGTATCCGTAGCCTGCTCCGCTGCTGAAATCGACGAAGATAGAGCCATTTCGCAAGCCCGAAACTTGGAGGGTGAAATTGGTGGGTGGTGTACTACACGTGGGGGCTGCGGATGCCGTTGCAGAGGATGTGGTGCTTGTATTCGAGCTTGTCGCTACGGAAGATGTGGTAGTCGCGATCAATCTTGTTGTAGTAGAGAATGCAGTGCTGGATGTCGAGCTGGTTGAGATCGTGGATGACTTCGAGGTCGAGCTAGCATTTGTCGTTACATTGACAGGTTGAGCTATCAAAACAGCATCCACGAAATAGGTGTACATAGAATAAGAGTCCAAATCCTCAAAAGGAATGAGGTACATTGCGCCGTCGTAATCTTCGATGATCGGCTGTAATTTTCCTACATTGTCAGACACCGTGATTGAGCAGTCGTCCGCGAGGGTGAACTTGGCAATGCCACGGCTACAACGAGAGTTCTTAGGTGCGAGCCAGAGTCCTTCGTAGTTGTATGAGCCATAGAAGTTACTACAGCTGTAAAGCTGCCGATTGGAGGCGGAATTGGATGGGAAGATTACCATATAAGATAGTGCTGAGGTAGTGTTGTCGATAAAGAAAGTGGAGCTAGAATTGGCGGCTTGCATATATGCACCACGTTCGCTTTCCCTCTGAATTTCAAGGGAGGCAAAGCCGAATCCTTGCACTTCTATCCAAAACTCTGATGGGATTGTGCTGCAACTTCTAAAGCCGGAGGTTATGGTGGGTTTTGGTGGCGAGACCTCAAACGTGGTTGAACTTGAGGAGCTCGAGGGGATGGTGGTCGATGAGCTTGTTGACTGGGAAGTGGTGGTAGTAAGTGGCGTCGAGCTTGTTACCAAACCAGAGCTCGAGCTGGATGTCGTTGTCGAGCTCGTCACAGAGCTGGTAACCGACCTAATCTTCGAATTTCTCCTGGACTTTGAACTCGAAGTGGCCAAGGAGCTCGAGTCTGTGAAAGACTTGTTCGAAGTAGCGCTGGAGATCGAACTAGAAGCAGGAATAGTCACATAGACAGTGCTGTAGACCGGAAAGTAGGCAGTTCCTGTGCCGAGGACAGAAGAAACAGTCTTGGTGCGCACAACAGAAGTGTAAGTAACCTGCGGACCAGGTACTATTTCGATTTTGGTGACAACGGCCGTTTGTGTGACCTTGCCGTGCGCCGTCTTGACCTTTGTAATGGTGGTGGTACAGTCACATTGGGCTTTAGCTTCATTCACAATATCCGCATCCCGTTCGAGATTGCGTGGTGCAAGGGAGCTGGGATCGACCGTGACAGTAGTGATTACGGTGCTTGTTTGTGTGAGGAGAGTAGTGTAGTCAACCTCGACGGTTGAGACCAACTTTACAGTCTTTGTGTTTCCGTCCAAGGTTGTCGGGATGGTGGTGGTTGACTTGACGTTGGCAGTCCTATCATAGATCGTGGTTGTACTTGTGGTAGTCGTTGTTGCCAGTGAAGGACACACGCATGGCGATTTTGGTGCTCCACGCACAAGAGCAGCACCGAAGAAAATAGACGAAAGAAGAGTACTACCGCGCATATTGAAAGATTGACCGCCTGTTGTGCTGCTCTTTTGGCATACAAGCCACGACGCGATCAGCTACTTTATACTTCTTTATGGACAACTCATGCTCGTAAGCATAATCTTGGCTACAGAGACGACATCTTGGATTATTTTCAGCTTTCAACATCACTGCGCGGTAACCAGGACGAGGCATGTCTTAGACTAGCTGAAAGAAGACTTGGGGAGCGTAGGTACACTTTCTTTGTAGCTTTTGATGCTAAGCGACATACGCCCGCCAAGGTATATAACGAGCTGAGAAGATAGTCCACACTGAAGAACGACTCGGGACCTATGAGTAAAGCCATTGCCCTCGTACCCACTTTAGCGAGCCTAAGGCGTGTGATGTGAAATCGCCGAGCTCGTATTTCGGAGTCGTCTCGTTGTGGGGGTCGGCGACCAGGTTGTTTGTGAAACAAATGTCAGCGCTTGTATACAATATTTGTCGGCGCTGAATCCATCGCCATAATAAATTCGAATGGTTTAGCGATGTTGTACGGCTGAAGGAGTGTGCAAGGTCGATACGGTATCTGTTGATGCCAAAGCAATTCAATCCTGATTAGTGATTCTGCGTCTCCAGATCGTCCATATGTTCTCTAGCGAACGGACTTCTCAATCTCAACCTTCGCCCAAACCTTTCGAGTACAAATGGAATTGGTACCAGCACGATCGCTAAAAAGGCTAACGTGCTACCTGCCCATTGATATCCGAGGTTGTGAAACACTCGAAGAAGAAACATTAGCATCAACCTACGTGCTTCATACCCTAGGACAGATGACCATGCTAGTTGTATAACTTACTTTGTACTCCGAACAATGGAAATCCGGCCCCTGCCATATTCCTCACAACACCTAGACCGGCGAGAGCTGATGCGGCGAACTGGCCATAGGAATCCTCTGTATATGTGTATGTCATAAGGATAAGTGTGTAAAATGCCCAGCCCCAGAATGCCGATGCAAGTATGGGGACCACTGGGTGCACATGCAGCGTGGTCCTGGTATATGTCAGCTGGGTGTTGCAGATCTAAGCCAAAAGACCGAAAGCATACCAGGCAAACCAGAAAAGAGACACTGGGAAAACTGTGGATAAAGAGTTATGTTTGTCAGTGACGGCCTACTGCTGAGTGATTCTACAATACACACCAACAGCAGCTACCTTGCCTAGCTGTACTCTTGCCTCCGGGACATTCTTTCGACCGTTCTGCAACCGTCGCTTTTGGAAATACTTTTCTTGCCAAATGTTCGTCAATGGACCAAATGTGATACCAGTCATTATACCCAAGAAGCAAAGGCCAACTTGAAGCGTGTCAAAGCCATGGCCCGTAGGACCAAATACAGCGCCAAATGCGCCATTGAACAGAAATGAAAGGCCGTAAAGGTAGCCATTGTAGAGTGCGCCGAATATGACTGCAATCCTTGGTCAGGAGCGAACTCGTTCACCCGAGATAAAGAAAGTCGGGACTTACTGATCGCTTCCGTCCCCAGGAACCTGAAAGGCCTGGTCAGCGCCACTTTGAACAACTGCTTCACCCCTCTCTGCTTCATTTCTTCTGGCACTTCAATATCATCTCTTCCTGTTCTCTTCCTCTCCCGCTCAGCCTTCTTCATGAGCAGCACACTATGTCTTGTCTCTCCACAAACCAACAGCACTACCGTCATCAGTATCCATAAACCCGAGCTCACCCCCATAATAGCCCATAACACATCTCTCCACCCTCGATATTGCGCCACAAAGGCAAACAGAAAGTAGCCCATAGGCGATCCGCAGGTCGCAGCCCACAAGAACAGTGACATAGCAGGGCCCGTAGCATGAGAAGGATAGAGATCGGCAATAGTCCCGCCAAAATTCGCAACTGTTACACTTGAAAAGAGGCCGGACAACAGGCGCATGACCAGGAAGCCACCTAGATTTGGGGCGAGCGCTGTGCCCAGGAGGAACATGAGGTAGATGAAATACGAAACTATGTAGATTGGCGAACGACCGAAGTACTGCGTTTCATATGTGAGCATGATAAAGAAATCAAGTTTTGGGACAAATATTAGAGGCAAGCGATAGTAGACTTACTTCACTCAATGGTGCCAGTGTCATCTTGTACAGTATAGATTAGTATACCTAGCTCAATGTCAAACAGCAATGCTGGGTCCAGATGACACATACCGGTCCCCAAGCCAACCCAGCAACGAAGATACTCAGTCCCAATGTAGCCACTACTGACGATACATGCATGTTTTTCTCGAAATTAGTTACTGCAGGCGAAAAACCACTCGCACCAAAGCTCACACTCAGATCAATAAGGATGATTGATCCAATGGTTGACCACTTCTTCCATCGTGGCCAATTACGAGGATTGTCCTTGTCGCCTGGCCGAAATGTGATCACAGTGGGCGCCTTGATAGGAGTGTTGCGCTCAAGAGATGCATCGTATGATCGTGACACGTTGGCCGATGCAGGAATATTCGCCTCTCCTTGATTCCTAAGGGTGGAGCGCATTGTGGCAATACCAGATAGTCAAGATGTTGATGCCAACTATATTGAGCTGGAGCGAAGCAAGAAGACCAAGCCAAGGCCTTTCCAAAGTCCACGACCAAGCGAGCCGAATTGTGCGTGGACAGCGAATTGATTAAGAACTTAGGCTGGTGTTCGGAGGGTCAACAGAGCGCCAGACAGTCTCCAATATCGAAGAAGTCCTTGACAGGCTAGTTGCGAACACAAGACGCTTTCCTCTTACTAGGCATTGGAGACTCTTTTTGTAGTCTACGTGGAGGAATGCAGGATTCTTGAGGATGAAGATGAGTGGGCTTGTAGGACGAATAAGGTTACGCACTATCGTATGAGGTCAGGCGGAATCGCAGATCAATGTCACACAGCAGCAGGTCCTTTTTTACATATATTTGAAGTAGTAAGATAGACACGTGGGTATCACTGATATGCTCTTGACAGAAATATCAATGACGGGGTCGATGAATTCTGGAAGGAGGGGTTTTCCTTGAGAGACACGACGTCCGTGCTCACTCTCTGCCTAGGTATCTACAACATTCCTAGACACCCTCCCACCCTACTCTGCTTCCAACAGAGCCTTCGTCCAATCCCACTGTGCCCAACCCTTCCTGAACTTCTCCACTCTCTCCCTCATCTCCTCATCTCCTCTTCTCCACCTTCCCTGCCTCTTCACGATCTCGGCGCCCACATCCAACATACCACCGATAAGCTCTCTCGCAAACAAATCTCCCCGAGGCCACCTCCTCACATCCTCAACCACATGGCCCATTCCACCATCCAGCTGGAACCATACATGGAAATACGGCAATTCGCTCACCAAACTCCTTCGAAAGGACGATTTGCCCCACCCCTTTTCTGTGGCATTGGCGAGTGTATTGATAACTTTACGATGTTGCGTCCACTCTTCATCTGCTGCAAGTATTGCTTCTTTGAAAAAGGCGGGCGCTTGTTCGGCAAATTTGAGCGGTAAAGGAATGGCTTCCAGGCTAGCGTGTCTCTTCCTACCTTCATGTGCGGCGTTCTCGTAAAAGATGACACCCATTCGTGGCTTTTGCGAGTAATAAAAGCGGGTCAGGCTCTTCATAAAATTGCGAATCTCTTCCCACTCATCATCATCACATTCGAGTAAGTTTAAGCGGTGTTGGATTGGTGCGATGGTGGCACAGAGGCCGTAAGGTGTGATTTCAGGGCTTGTAGGAAGAGTGAGGAAGACGCGGGTCGCGAGAGAAACGATGGGAGCGAGGGGCGGTGTAGCGGGTGTGGTATCTTCGTGGGTACAGAGAGGGCAGGAGTCGAGGATACGGCGTGTTTTTTGGTAGTCCGAGATTGCGGTGGCACGGAGGTTGATCGTAGACTTTGGCGCTGATGCGGCAAGCTTTGATGCATTTTCGTCGAGGTAATCGAGGTCGTTCTGTTTAGAGATGTGTTATACGTGCCAAAGGGGAGGGTTGAGTTTGTGAGATTGACTTACGTCGAATTTCGAGTCTTTTGCGATACGCTCTGCAAATGCTCTTCCTTCGCCGCCAACTTGATGTCTGCTGCGCTTCTCTTGCCTGACCATGTCCTCAATGCTCATGTCTTCGTTTTCTTTGACGAGACCTCGTTCTTGCCCTCGCTTGTTGGTGATGGCGGTGACCTCGCCTCCTCTATCAAGCACTCTACTTTCCATTTTATTGAGCACGACAACACCATCGTGCTTGTTCGTGACTGATCCTGCCACAGCAGCATTATATTCTGCTTCGATTTTGGCAGCATCCGGTGCTTTTCTCAGCTTTGCCTTCATCATCTGTGCTTTCAGCTTATTAAGTGCTGTCTGATCCAGGGCTATCGTGGTTGCTGGAGCTGGCTTTTCCTTCATGACTGTACCCTGTGCTAGCTCAAACTCGTCCTCGCTTACTTCATCTTGAGGTGTATGCTCTCGTCGAAGACCAGCATCCAGTTTTCGCTCCTGGTACAAATCACCACTTGGCTTATCTTTGCCAACATAGCCCTCACCATATCTTTCTCGTCGATCAAGTTCGATCTCTTCTTCTCGTGCATCGTCGAAGGCTCTGAGGTCACCAAACCTCTCGATTGCAACATCTTCGACTTTTCGTTTTGTCTCCTCTGCTTGTCTGTATACTGCCCTAAGTTTAGTCATACGCCACGAAGCTCCGGGGTCGCCGAAAGTGTATTTGACGTCGTGTTGTGCAGGCTGCTCGAGTGCAGCAGCACGATCAATAGCTTCACTCTCTTCTCCTTGTCGCAAGTCCTTCAATTGATGGTTCAGTTCCTTCTCATGTATCTTCAACTGGTAGTCTTTTTCCGTGGCTTTGACGTGTTGTGGTGGTGGAGATTGCTTGCGCTTTCGCTGAACATAGTCAATATCCAGTGCCGACGGTGCTTCCATCCAGTTGTCTCTCTGCTGTAAATCAGGTTTTCTCTGTGCTGCGACCGGATCGTCCACACTGTCGTCGAGGGTATCTTCTCCTGGAGGCGCTGTATCTGCTTCTTTCTCGACCCAGTCGTCCTCTTCATCGTCATGATCATCTGCTGCATCTACACTTCTTTCTGGCTCTTCAAGTTGTTCCCTGGTCTTTCTACGTTCTCTCTGATCCTTGTCTTCATGTGAACTTTGCCTCAATCTTTTCTCTCGATGCCGTGATGACCGGTGCTCGCCATCATTTGGATGTCTGTGACGCCTGTGGTGATGTCGACTGCTATCGCCATGTTCTCCATCTCGATGCTCTCTTTTTCGATCGCGACTTCGACTTCTTTCCCGTTTCCTATCACCGCCCGACCTTGCTTTTTCTGCAGCTAGCGCTTTCTCAAAGTCTTCGAGACCCATTCTTGTAGCTGTTCTGCAGAATTTCGAATGACGAAGGTGTTATGGCCCGGAGCTATCTCCGCGAGCATTTTCGTGTGAGCTTTCGAAGACAACTTTCAACTTCATCTTACTTACAACTTCTGCCGACCTCTCCCTAGGTACACGCTGCCTCACCTTGCCAGTAGGGTACTTCAAGCATGGCAACCAATACTCGTGCCCAAGAGGCCACCGCCATTGTCTGTATAGGCATGGCTGGCTCTGGCAAAACCACTTTCATGCAACGCATCAATTCCTATCTCCACTCCAAGCGCACCCCTCCCTACGTGGTCAATCTCGATCCTGCCGTCCGCATCGTCCCATTCGACTGCAATATCGATATTCGCGAGTCCATCGACTACAAAGAAGTTATGAAGCAATACAATCTTGGTCCAAATGGCGGGATCTTAACAAGCTTAAACTTATTCGCTACAAAAGTCGACCAGGTTTTGGGCATCCTAGAAAGGAGATGTGGTGTCATACCGGCAGAGGCGCAACCACAAGAAGGCAATGCGAAGCCAAAGGAGCAAGAGAACACAGGTTCAGACATTAAGCACATCCTCATTGACACTCCAGGTCAAATAGAAGTTTTCGTCTGGTCAGCCTCAGGACAGATCCTGCTCTCGTCACTCGCTTCCTCCTTTCCTACAGTATTAGCCTACGTTATTGACACACCTCGTACTGCTTCGACATCTACATTTATGTCCAATATGCTCTACGCCTGCAGTATTCTGTATAAAACACGATTGCCAATGATTCTAGTATTCAACAAGACCGACGTCCAAAGTGCAGACTTTGCAAAGGACTGGATGACAGACTTCGAAGCATTTCAAGCAGCACTGAGACGAGAAGAAGAAACTGGCGTATATGGAGGTTCAGAAGGTGGCGTTGGCGGACCAGCAGTTGGTGGGAGTGGGTACATGTCAAGCTTGCTCAATAGCATGTCATTGATGTTAGAGGAGTTTTACAGTCATCTCAGTGTGGTTGGCGTCTCGGCAATGACTGGTCAGGGCATTGACGAGTTCTTTACTGCTGTGGACGAAAAGGCCGACGAGTTCAGGAAAGACTATAGGCCCGAGCTCGCGCGCAAAAGGGCGGAGCGGGCGAAGGAAGGTGACGACAAGAAAGAAAAGGAATTATCGAAGTTCATGAATGATCTTAATATGGACAAGAACAGTCAGGGTGGTCCAATGACAGGACCGAGAAGGAAGTCGAAGAAAGCTCAAGAAGAAGAAGATCACCCGACCATTAGTGATATGGAGGATGATAGTCAAGATGCGGAGGATGAGGATCCAGATGATTATGATGACGATAACTTCAACGACGACATGGATGATGGACTGACTGGAAGGTATAAGAGAGCGTTAGCAGACAGTGGAGGCAACGAACAAGAAGATATGAGCTTCGCGCGCTATATCAAAAAGAGCAGCATGAACGGGTGAAAGAGCAATAAACCCTCCCGTGCGGTACGTCCTAATCGCAACCTGTGAGATCTGGCCAACGAACACACGACTTTGCGCCATGATGAGGTATGAAATGAGCCGAGTTGAAAGTTTAGGCATCGTACACGTCTGCATCGAACAAGAAGCCCGCATCTATTTTGGAGATTACATAACAACATTAACCTGACGAGGTGTCAGCGTTCCTCTCTCGGGTTTGTAAAAAGGTGAGCATGCAGTCTGCTTCTTTTCAATCCTGGTGCACCCTATCACGAAACAAATGATGAGCAGCTAGAATTCTGCAAACCTGAAATTTCCACTCATCTCACAGGCAATGTCGTTTCATACCCCGTTGTGGGTCTGTACGTTATTGCTTGTGCTGGTGGCTGGAAAGATGTGTTGATTAATTCTCACTACACTTGATCTGATTTATGTTTTTGTGATTTGCCTTATTGACCTGACGTCTGCCTTCTTGAAAAGCAATGAGTGGAAGCTAATTACAACATTGAAAATCTAGAATCTAGCGACAACAAACCTCATTGGGATCAATGGACATGCCATCTCTCTTTGAGTGAAGCGCATGGCAGGCAATGTCCTTAGGTAAGACCATTCGGTGGAGATCGTCATCTAGGAGAGAACGAAGCCAGAACCAACGAGATATGTTGGAGCGTTACTACATTGTAGTGAAGATACAGACGCTGGGCAGTATAGGAAATCTTTTCAGGGGTATGCTCGCCTACTGCTGCTGCTGTCGTTCCTATGATTGAGATGAAGCTACATTAGTAGTAAGTTCAGCTTCGTCCAGAACTAAAAAAGACTTGTATGGACAACTGCTTGGCCAAGAACAAGCACAGTCAAGCTTATCAATTCAAGTTTTTCAAGCGACGCAAGAACAAAGTTCGCTTCTGGGTTGCCGTCTGTCTTCTTGTCTTAAAAGGAGGCATTCCACCGAGTAAAAGCACGATCTTCGTGCTACTCTTGATCCAATGCCACACATTGTCTTATCTTTGACCCTGCAGCTCACCTCACAGCGCTTATTGTCCCCACTAATACCAAGTTTCACAACCATCGTGTTTCTCCGAATGAGGCAGGTAGGCTTGCTTTCTCGACAACAAGCTTAAGATAACCTTTTTATGACCCCTCATTTCCTCCACTATTTGCTAGTTTGCCTGGAAAGACTCGCATAAGACCTGCATTAGCTGCCATGACGCAGCTGAAGATCTTGATACAGAACATTTTATTAGAGATGGCCATGGATCGTGCGATGTTGTGCGATAAGCCCTTTGAATGAGAGAGTGCTGTTGCCTTTTAATTTTCTTTCCTGCTCTTTCTTTGCATTTCTCACGCCCTTTGGAATTATATTGTGATCTAGCCGCTGTAATGCTCTCCCTTGTCACCGCTGCGTTCACGTTAGGCGCGGTTGTGTCAGCTCAATTCGTTTCTCCTCCTACCAATCTGAAAAACAAGACTGGCTATGCAGGCATAAACATCAGATACAAAAACGTGCCAAGTGGTATTTGCGAGCTCGACTCTAAAGTCAGGAGTATCGCAGGTTGGTGAGACTCAGATGCTTTTAGTAACATAGGCTAATCCTACAACAAGGCTACGCTGATGTTGGCACAAACGAGCACCTTTTCTTCTGGTTCTTCGAAGGTAGGTGCAGATCTGGTGGAAAAAGAGATATAGACCACTAACTTCCTCGCAGCTCGGACAGCTCATCCCAAGCAAGCTCCTTTGACTGTGTGGATTAATGGCGGGCCTGGGAGTTCTAGCATGATCGGGCTCTTCCAGGAGAATGGCCCTTGCCGGATCAGCTCAACTGGCCAAGTCGAGAGCAACCCTTATTCTTGGTCAAATGTTTCCAACATGCTTTTCATCGATCAACCTGTAGGCACGGGTAAGTAAGAACATCTTTGAACATCTTGCTGGAATGAACCCCCAAAAGAACTAAATACTGTAGGCTTCTCTTACAGCGAGGCCGTCAATGGATTCTTCAATGGTGGTGATTTTATTACTCTTCCTGCTGGTTCCGATTGCCCCGATTATGCAGACTACTATGGAGGATGCAGCACGCAGAGTTATCAGAACGCGTCACTTACTGCCAACTCCACACAAGCTGCTGCTCCAAACATGTGGAAGGCTCTGCAGGGTTTCATGGGTGCATTCCCTGCTTATGCCAGGCATGGTTTCCATTTCGCCAGTACGTTTCAGCCAAGCACTTTCGCGCCACTCGATGCTAATTGTTCTAGCTGAGAGTTATGGTGGACACTACGGACCTGTGTTCAACGAGTATTTTGAGCAACAGAATGCTGCAAATATCTCTGGAGCTATGAAGATTAGCCTCGAGAGTGTTGCTATTGGTAATGGCTGGTTCGAGCCGAATCTCCAATATCAAGCATTCTACAACTTTACTGTCAATCCTGGTAATACGTATGATCTGCGTCCGTTCAACAGCAGTGTTGAGGAGCAGATGTATAATGCTTTGTATGGGTAAGTCCATGCATGACAGCAGAGGGAATACACGACAGCACTTAATAAGCT
>Ga0181464_1001262_pt1 | contig 12589 bp, 13 predicted proteins | sample InSIn2gowninarea_FD_119074 | JGI IMG/M metagenome (GOLD analysis project Ga0181464, IMG submission 119074) | Clean room microbial communities from NASA Spacecraft Assembly Facility at Jet Propulsion Laboratory, Pasadena, California, USA -... ...
TTGTAGGGCGTGGTGGCAAGTCTTCCTCCTCTTCTTCAATCGTCCGTCTTCGCTTATTCGGAGGCTGTATTTCAACACCAGTCGAGCGTGATGGCATCAAGGGCTTCGATCCAACTGTCTCGGACCTTTCGTCATCAAACTCAAAGTGTCGCTTTGCCGGCTTTGCAGGGTTCACGGGAGGCACAGGGATTCGTGCATTATCTTGATTGACTGTAGGTCGCTGCACGGGTCTGGGTGCCATGGAGTCCTTTTGCAGCAGATGCGATTGCGGTTGTTGTCGTTCGGAATGTGATGAATTTGCCTTTTTGCTATGAGTTTGTGTCAAATTTTGCTCAAGTAATTCACTTACCATATCGTCCGCCATACGAGCACGAGAATCTACCATATCTTTCTTCGCTTGTTCGTTGCGTCTTATAGCCTCGGCCTTCTTTGACTCGGCAGCTTGTCTCTGAGCAGCTATCTTTGCTTCGGCAATCCTTTGTTGTTCCGCCACTTTCTGCACTTCAGCTACTCGTCGCTCCTCCTCAGCTTTCGCAAGTCGCCGTCGTTCCATCTCGCGTTTCTGCTCGACTTTCCTTTGGGCTTCACGTTCATCCTATATAGTCATGTAAGCGAATGCTTTGTGTAGGCATAGCTATGACAACAATACCTGTTCCCTCTTTCGCGCGGCTGCTTCGAGAGCTTTAGGTCTACCGGACGTCGCTGTCTTGAAACTCTGGGACGATGTGGAAGTAGTAAATGAAGATGTGCTTGTCTTTTTTGTCAGTGCAGGACGTGTCGGTGCGGGTTGGCTCAAGCTGTCATGTAGGGCCAGACCTAGGGATGCATTACTTGGGGCGATTTGGCCGATCTGGAACAGAATTAGTACTGTTACAATCTAGAGAAGACGGAACACAAACCCGTTGTGAGGCAAGCTTGATGGACACTGGAGCGGGTCGAGCTGGAGCTTTCAATGCTTCTTTATTAGGCCGAAGCAAGCGCCGAGCGTCCCCAGGTTTTGGCAACTGAGATACATGCTCTTGTGGTCTGGCAGGAGATGACGGCGCGGCATTAACGCCGAGTGTCGCACTTATATGCTTGTTGGGGTTGTCTATTTGGGTCTCCGCTTGGAATGATTCATGCTTTGCTTCTTGTACCACTTCAGCAGTCATCTGTCTTGTTTGAAGTTCACTTCCTTTCTCTCTTCCTGAATCCAGCTTCTTCAGTGCAAGTCGTTGTGATGATCTGCGTCGCCCAGCATCCTCTTCGTTCCTAACCGACTGCACCTCGGAGACCGGTGCTGGTCGCTGGTCTTGATCCGGCAGTAGAGGTTGACGGGACATGGCACTGCTCGTAATCGTGCTCATTTGCTTTAGTGGCGATGATGGATGGTGATTATGTGCAATTGCAGTTTCTTTGGTTCCATGGCCCATTAGGCCGGCTGTACTCGAGAAAATGCCTCTCGCCGACTTGAGCACGGATTGCAATTTCGCTTTCGAAGCACTCAGTGGCCCGTCGTTGTGCCTTTGCACTACCGGTGAACCAAATGGCGTAGTTGAAGCAGGCTTAGCAATATCAAGTCTTGGATAAGGTAAGATTGGTACCTTGGTAGGAGAAACTGGAGCGGTGGGTATAACCGAGTTAAAGGTTGGTTGAGGTAAGGTGGGCAGATTGGTCCGAACTGCTGCTGCGGGTGTCTTGTCTAGAGTCTTGGGTTGAGTATTTTGAGTGGGGATAACCTGCTCCAAAGCCGGCGACTTTAGTGCGTTAGACTTAGATGACACTGTCGTCTGATGCACGCTCATCGGACCAATCCAGTCATCCAGGTCTTCGTCAAGTTCTTCAGATTCTGCCGCGTCTTTTCGGTGCATATTTGGTGATTGCTGCACAATTGTCTGCGAGACGATCACAGTTGACGGAACGGAGCGCGACAGTCTCGGCTGTGCAGGCTTGCCTAACATAGCGAGACGCTCTTGGAGCCGCATTGTAGAGGCTCGACTCTGAGCTCGGAGCTCCTCCTCGGCAGTCCTGACATTCGTGAGATCGGAAACAGGTGCTGTCGCCACAGGCTTTCGCGCAATTCTTGGAGACCCAAGAGCATCTGTTTGAAAAGTGGCGGATGTGGGAACATGTCCATTATCTTGAGGCTCAATGACATCTTTAGAATATGCTGACATGCCGAAATAGTCACTTGTGCCTCCGCGGCCTTTGAGTGAACTAATCTGGCTGTTACGAGCTATGCCGGGGCCGACGCTTTTCTTGGTCGTGAGAGGCTCTCTTGCTGGCAGCGACGCAAAGTTCAGACTGCTCTTCTTTCTCAACAGTGTACGTGCTGGGCTTGTAGATTCGGAACTTGGCGATTGCTGCTGTGACTGTGCTTGCTCATGTAGTGGCAATGTGGGAATATCAACCTCCTTAACAATAGAGCCTGGCGCATCAGGGGATGGAGCAGACGAAAAACGCTCGGGCGTTGATTTCACTTCTGCTTCCGTATTCACATCCGCTACTGGCAACACGACATCTAGATCTCCTGCTGTGGTGCTTAAATGTGGCGTTTGCGGCACAGGCTCTTTAAGAGTTGATTGCTCCAAATGCTCATGGTCCGTTTTCAAGCTTACGCCATTTTGTGTAGGAGTGGAACGTGGTACCGGCACCTCATCTACCATTTGCGGATGCTGGCCAGTCGTGAGCGGACTCTTGGCTGATGGACTATGGAGCGAAGGCGACTCAGGCGACTTCGATTGTGATTCTTCATCACTCATCTCATGGTATCCCGAGTCGGTGTTCTCCTTGCCCTTGGCCGCGGATAGACGAGTTTTAGACGGCATACGCTCATGCTCCGAATCGTTGTCTTCCGCAACCACAAATCCAGCTACTGGTTTAGCAGACTTCGGCTGGCGGGCATTAGTGAGTGACTGTGCATTCGGAGCGAAGATATCGGTAAGAGGCTGTATCAAAACATTAGCGACTGAGTGGGAAAATGTGCCTGTAGAACCACTTGCCGCTCTCATCTCTACTGCATTGTGTTTTCGTGCCGTTCGTGGTGTCTTGCCTCGTAGTTTGCCTGGCGTCTTGAAAGCCTCAACAACATCACTGCATACACCTCAGCTTAATACTTTAGCAAATACTGCACAAACTTACAATTGACTTCGATTGAACACGTCCGACATGTGCTCATTGAGCCATTCCATCTCATTCCGAACAGCAAACGCAAATTCGTCTGCCTCCTCCTTGACGAATTGCACTGCGGCACTCTTTTCCTCTAAGATCCATTGCGCAGAGCCAACTGCAATTCTACCGCGTTGTTGGAGTGCTGCCATAATTTCAAATGTATATGTGTTGTTGTGTTTGGCGCGATGATGTTGACACTAAAGCGATCCGCGGACAACCTCGCAGCATGTGCGAGACGATCAAGGTGGTGATAAAGAATCCATAGAGTTGGTCGTGCGATTATCTCAATGTTTGATCAGACAATGGCGACGTAAATAGAAGTTGTTAATGCTGCAGATGGAAAACGTTAGGATTTGGACGTTTTGTTTTGGTTGCCATACACCGATGTAAAAGCCCGAGTTTGACCCGGAGACTCATGCACCTGCACGTTTTCGCGCGCCATTGACGCTTGGTCACGTGCAATAGTAGCCCTTGCCACAGCAAAAAGCACTACCCCACTTGTGCCGCGGGGTTGAGTTGAATGTGGTTGGCTGGTCATGAACAACAAAACCCATGCTACATCGTATATTTACTTTCAGCTTCCAAATCATGTAGTATCTGAAGGTGTATTCTATGGCCAGCTTGTTTTGATCCTCAATACTCGTGTGTTCGCCAAGAGATGTCGATACTCTCAAGATTCCACGGAGCATGCCGGATATTATCACCATCCAGGCCAGTATTGCTGAGATCACCATGCTTGATTCGTCGTTCATTCTCGATTACTGCAAAGTCACGAATCATGGAGATGTCTGGTTTCACTGAAGAGCAATTAACAGTGCGCGAAGCTATTATGAAGATATGCTCGAATTTCTCAGATGTGTGATTTAGTGATTATTTAGAACAATTTAGTTGCGGCTGCTGATTTAGATTATCAGGACTATTGGGCTGGTAAAGACGAGCGTGGAGAATACCCGCATGAGTTGCACGCTGCACTGGCAAAGGATGGCTGGATTGGTATAGCGTTACCAGAAGAGTTGGGTGGTGCAGGGTTAGGCATTTCTGAAGCGACGATGATGCTGCATACCATAGCTGAGTATGTCACCTCACATGTATCCTGGTAGATTCTTCGAACTCAAGGTCGTGCAGAAGTGGCGCCGGGCTTGCTGGAGCACAATCAATACATGCTAATGTATATGCTACGCAACCAATTGCGACATTTGCCACCCCTGAACAACGAAAGAAGTTCTTGGCACCTTTAATAGCGGGTAAGACTAGAACCTGCTTTGGAGTGTGAGTATGTTTTATGTTTGTGCGCTCCATGGGAATGTATGCTTCTTGCTAACCGGGGGCTAGAACTGAGCCAAACACTGGGCTTGAGACATTAAAATTACGTACGACAGCAACTCGGGATGGCGATTCGTACCTCATTTCAGGACAGAAAATGTAAGCCTAGCATATTTTTGACGTCTGGAATCTGCTCTCTGATTGACGCAGCTGGACATCTTCGGCCCAAGTAGCTTCCACAATGGTGTTATTGGCACGAACCACTCCGCTTGAAGAAGTCAAAAAGAAGACTGACGGCCTTTCACTATTCTTCATCCCTTTTGATAAGAACGCAGCCGGATTAGAGCTGAGAAGAATCAAGAAAATGGGTGGAAGAGCAATCGATGCAAACGAGGTCTTCTTTGACAATTATCGCGTTCCCGCGGATAGCCTGATTGGTTCGGAAGGTGAAGGGTTTAGAATTGTATTGCACGGTATGAATGCCGAACGATGTCTGCTTGCCGGAGAAGCACTTGGTCTTGGGTATATTGCGTTGACAAAAGCTGCGAGCTACGCCAAAGAACGAGTAGTATTTGGCAGGTCAATCGGTCAAAATCAAGGAATTCAGCACCCATTGGCTGATGCCTATATGCAGTTGGAAGCTGCCAAACTCTTGACTTACCATGCAGCAAGATTATATGATGCGAGCAAAAAGGATAAATCAATCACACAGAAAGCGGTTGGAGTAGCATGTAATTCTGCTAAATATGTTGCGGCTGAAGCTGGATACACTGCCTGTGAACGCGCGGTGAGTATAGTAAGCTACTACGTGAGAGTTGACACTTTGTACTGATATTGGTGTTTATATAGGTTATGGCACATGGCGGCATGGGGTCAGTACAGAATTTTTTCGAACACGCTTGCTTAACGCGGAGCTGACAATTACAGATATGCTCAGGAATACCATGTGGAACGTTACCTGCGAGAAAGCTTTGTTCCTCGACTCGCTCCAGTCAGCAGGGTAAGTAGCTATGTTTTACAGAACAGGGAAGAAGCAAAGATAATTCAGACAAGCTCACACTTCGTGCAGGAAATGATTATGAATTACGTTGCAGAAAATTCACTCGGACTGCCACGCAGTTATTGATTTCGAAGACGTTGTTTTGTCGTGAAGACGAAGACGTATAGTTTGGGTGGTGAATGATGAAGGCCAAGTAGTGATACAAGTTGTCCTTGCTTTGTCGGCTAAGCGATCAAAATCAAATCTTCACGAGCCAAATCACAAGTCAAGCGCCACTCTCCTGAGCCACAGTTACAAAGAGCTGCGCCACAAAACCCTGTACGCTTATGTATGTAGGTAGCTGCGTCATGTATCAAACATGTATAAATTCTTTACAATAACAGTATATATATAGCAAACATATATCGATAGAATGATGCAAGACTTCCAGATAGCGCAGCATCATTCATACATATTAAAATTAGTACGATGAAAAGCACTCTACAGTACGAAGTATGGTAGTTCAATAACAAACAGGAGAATAACTGCATGCGTGGCTGGTGCGATTTGCACATGTCTCCTATCTCAACTGAAATTAAACTTGGCGGGATGGAGAGCGGTACGTCATCAAAGCCAGGTTTAATGGTTACAGTACCGTTACAGTAGTGATTTGCCGTTGCGAGATTCGTTGAGCTCTCCTGTGGCTTGTGGCTTTGCTGCAGCTGCCTCGTTCCCTCGTTCCTGCTTTCGTTTCGTCTCCTCTCTCTCCGCTCTTTCCTCCTCCTTCTTTCTCACCCTTTCTCTCTTTTCTCTTCCTCCTCCTTCCAAGAACAAGGACACGCGACACTTTTCATCTTCATCTCGCTGCTAGGCGAACACTTTCTACTTCAATCAATTCATTCTTCATCACCTCCGTCTTTCACGAATATCTCGTGAGACACTTTTCATAGCTTTCCATCCACTCGAAAAGCTCTTCGCCGTTCTTTAAGCTTCGCAATGGCAGACCCAACAACTAATGCTCACATTCGTGAGGATATTGCCCAAACTGAGGCGACTACAACCACCAGCAATGCCGACACTGCTGCAGCCAAGGCTCAAGCAACTTTGCAGAACGCAAGGGATGCTGTCATCAGCGGCACTCAGTCGGCTGTAGAGGCCATCCAGAACAACCCTACATATCAGCAATTGAGCTCTGGTATGGATCATCATTTGTCTGCATTCGAATCAAAATCTAACAACGAACAGGCCCATTGGCGGAAAATGTCAGGACTCAGGCTTCTTTGACATCTTCGGAGTTCTCGGACCTTGCCAATGCCAAAAACAGTGGTGAAATGGCTGCCACTGGACAACCCCTGACGCGTATGTAACATTGGTCTATCGATGAGTTATGCGACTAATGCACTCTTAGACTATCACTCAAAGTTTTACAAGCTTATGAGCGTAAGACTGATGCAACTTTTCAGTGTTATTAACGGATTACTGACTGTCGATAGTGGGAAAACCCTCGTGCCACCGCGATTGTTTTTGCGAGCTCTGTAGCATTCATTTTCCTGACACGCTACTTGAACTTGCTTCACTACATCTTCAAGTTCTCCTACATCGTGCTTGGAAGTACGTTTACTATTCTGAAGCACACTCTGATCATTTGACTAACGATGCTTTTAGTTACGGCTTCCCTTGAGATTGCTGGCAAGCTTTTGTTTGATGACGGTCTCGCATCCAAGATGAGGCCACGTCGGTATTACACAATTCCAAAGCAGTCCCTAGAGGCAGGCTTGGACGAGGTGGCACAATTACTCAACTTCTTCGTGATTGAAGCTCAACGCATTCTGTATGCTGAGAACGTCTACGCGACTGTCGCTGTAAGCAATCTATTCAATAATGCAATGTGATCGATCGCTAATAAGGGATCTCCAGGTTTTCCTTTCTGCACTGCTCTCCTACGGCTTGATCAGAATTGTGCCAACGTGGGGTCTTGCTCTCATGGCTGACACTGTCATGTTCCTCGCTCCACTGGTCTACGTGAAGAACCGTGAAGTAATTGACCACCAAGTCGAGCACGCAACCGACGTCATCAACCAGCAGACTCATCAACTCCGTGACCTTGCCGCGCACCATGCCAGTGTTGCCTCTGAACAAGTCAAGGCTTACACTCAAGAGTATACTGCAAAGGCTTCCGAGTTCATTAACCAGAAGAAAGCTTCTGTGCAGGCTAGCACAAATGGAACAACCGGAACAACCGCCACGACAAGCTCTACATATTCTTCATCGACTGGTGCGACTGTTCCATCAAGCTCGACATATTCATCGTCTACTGGTACGACTGTTCCGTCGTACTCCTCTTCTATGGGATCGACTGGTACGACTGTCCCGTCATACTCCTCTTCTATGGGATCGACTGGCTCATCTGCTACTGTCACATCTGGTAACACGTCTGGCGCATACTCAACTGGACCGCTCGGCAAGACAACTGTGAGCACCACTGATTTCCCCACTGCTCCAAGTCAAGATCCAGTTGGCGTCAATGCTGGCTCAGTCGGTGTGAATGCTGGACCTCACCAGGCGCAACCCGCTTTCATGTAAGCAATTCGAAGCAAGCGTGAAGACGGCATATGGAGGTGGTGGAGTCAGATAGATGAAAGCTGGCGGATGGTGAAATGTCTTGAGAAGATGGGAGTCAGAAGAGAGGATGCTTATTGAAGTAATGGAATACCTAGGAATGCAGCCTACAAACACCTATCATGTACTAATGAAAGAGTCGGTTGAGCCTGTTGCATGCAACGACTATCTAAAGCTGCATACACAATGCGAAACTAATGGCAGACGAATTGTATAATTATTCTAAGATATCTCCCTCATGGCAAGAATGAAAAGTGTTATCACTTCACGAATATCTTCTACCAAAACAATCAGGTCTTATTTCTGCTAAGCTTACGCTAAAACAACATAGAGCACTAAGTTGGGTTTGATTAAGCCTTGTCTACCATGAATGGAACTGCTCGATGTTTTCCTGCAATGAGCTTAACCTCCCTCCAGATATCCGAAACTCCAGCTGCAGTCAACTCCAAACACCAGCAAATCACGTCGTATCCTTGGACCACTGCAAATCAAACCTCTCTTTACTATTCGCATAATCCCTCAACGCCGTGATGGCCTCCTCGGGCGTCTTGGCCTCTACAATAATCCTCCCATTCGCCTCGGATATAAACCCAGCCTTGACCGCATCCCTCACCCACGCCAACATGCCATCCCAGTAACCATCCACATTCAAAACCACAAGCCCCTTGCCATGTATCCCCAGCTGATTCCACGTCGTCATCTCCATCAATTCCTCCATCGTCCCAAACCCACCACTCAGCGCAATAAACCCGCTGCCCGGTCCACCCCGCTGCACCATATCGCACATGGCGCGTTTCCGCGTATGCATATCGGCCACGACCGTCGTGGTTCCGTACTCGAGCGTCGAGATTGCGAGGCTTGCGTCTAGACCGTCGGTGTGGGCGTTGTAGTTGCGTTCGAATTTCATGAGGGCTTGCGGGATGATGCCGTGCACGGAGGTGGGGCCGGAGAGTGAGACGAGCGTGCGTGCGAGTTCGCCCATTAGGCCGGAGGAACCGCCGCCATAGACGAGGGAGATTGAGTTGTTGTGGAAGGTTTGGGCGAGGGAGCGGGCGGCAGCGAGGTGCGTGGGGGGGAGGCCGGGGGAGGCGCCGCAGCTGGGAGGGGAGCGGCGGTTGGTTAGTTGCGGGTTTTGGGTGTGAGAGTGAGAGTGAGAGTGAGGGTGGTGTTAAGAGGCTGGTGTGAGGGAAAGGATGAATGGGGAGGGTTGGGGCGATTCGTACAAGACGCAGATTACGGGATGATTGGCTTTGTCGTTGGGTGTGTTGTCGATGCCGTTGCTGTTGGGATGGCCATTGCCATTGCCATTGCCATTGACAATGCCGTAGCCGTTGCCATTACCGTTGATTGTTTCTGTTGTGCCGTTGGTATGCTCTGAAGTGGACGGCATTGTCGCGGAATGTCAAGGAATGTGGAAGTTTGTGGTAGAAACAAGGTTTAGGAGGAGGGGATATATGGGGATAAAGAGCAGTACTACAGTATTGAGCTACAATGAATACGCCAAAACTCCATGCACGCTTATGCTTATATCAACGGGATTGGGAACACGATACGTTGTCGTATTAATGTTGAATGCCAGCAAAGAAAGGGATACTCGATTTCCCTCAGAGCCTAATTCATCCCATGTGTCATTCCAGGGTCCTGAATGACATGTGAAAAGTGGCTGATCTCCGGATGGTTGCCACTTGAAACTTTATTTTCCTGGTCATCGTTTGTTGTTGCTACCTATCTGATCCCTGGTAATCCCTGGTGATTCCTGGTTCATATTTGAACTTCGATAATAATCAAACAGCATGCCACAACAAGCAGTAGCAGCACCGGCGGCGGCAGGTCAAGGCGATGATGGAGCGGCTGGCGGTGGTGGTGTGAGTTTCGGACATGCATCGAGAGTTACGAGCACAGCTAAAACCACAGCCAGTTCAATTTTCGCGGCTTGCTTCGCAGCGTTGGTATATTCATCGCCATTCAGACCGGAATCAAGTTCGTGATGAATCAGACACAACAAGGGAAATCCAAATCTGTTCAACAAGTTACTACCTCAACCGACGGAAGCAGCGCTGGCCCTCCAATCACGGTCAACACCGCAGCCAAAATTCCAGCTTGGGAAGATCGACCACTACCTAGCGATATTCAAGGACCTTATGCGCAGATACCGTACCAGATCGCGCCGATATGGTCTCAAGATGTTTCTATGGATCTAAAAATATACGTCTCATCGTCCTTGGTTGTTCCACCGTTGTCCAATTATCCACCTGAGTCATTGGTACTAGACGAGAGGAAGCTTGTTTGGAATAATTGGACGGATACACGTGAAATTTCGACAGAGTTTGATATTCCAAAAGATGTGCAGAATAACGCAACACTCTGGGCGCATTTCTTCGTAGCACAAACGGGAAGTCAATTGGATCCAAGTGCAAAGAACTACGATTATGGCAAGGCTTTCCATTTTGTTCGGCCGCTCACGCAATTCCTGGCCAGGAAAAAGATTAAGAAGTCTCAGAACTTGCTGTTCGCTAAAAATGTCACTGAACCAGAACCTGAAACGAAGGAAGAGCACACAGGACCATTGGTTGCGCAATACTACCACGCCAACTTCACCTTGTCCATTATTCCGGACGCAGGCGTTATTGCATACTCTCAAATCAACCCTGGTATTCGCGAGTTTATCCAGCTTGAACGCACTGGCGCTCGCGATGCCACTGGTCACAACGGGTGGTATTATCCAACGCTGTTCTTCAATACATTCTGGCAGCTCCGAACCCACATGACCGAGCTCAATAACACTGTCACACGCGTGCCGCTTCACATTCACTTGAACCGACAAACCAACTGGAAGTTTAACATCATGGCGACCATGGACTTTGGTAACAAGCAAAACGCAGCCAAGGCTGCAGCTGGCGAAACATTACCAATGGGCAGTGACGGTTCGGAAATGGAGCAAGTGAAACAAATTCTGCTCGATAGTAACCCGTACCTACTTGGAATAACTTTCGTGGTATCCATTTTCCACACGTTATTCGAGTTTTTAGCTTTCAAGAATGATGTTAGTCATTGGCGGAAAAAGAAGGATAACGTGGGTGTCTCTGTCCGGACAATTCTTGCAAATGGTATGAATCCACCTCTTTGAAGATACATGGTACTTTGTGCTAACGACAACTTTCCACAGTCTTCATGCAACTCATCATCTTCCTCTACCTAATCGATAACGCCGAGAATACTTCCTACATGATCCTTATTCCACAAGGTCTCGGTATCGTCCTAGAAGCTTGGAAGATCACAAAGACCGTTAATGTGCGCATCCGACCTACAACAGCCACCACATCCTTCCCTTTGAATCTCTTCCCTTACACAGTCGTGTTCGAAGACAAACATAAACTCAGCGAGACCGAGCTCAAAACTCAAGAATACGACCAACTCGCCTTTTACTACCTCTTCTGGGTCGCTATACCACTGCTCGCCGCATACGCTGTTTACAGCCTAGTATACGACAGCCACAAGAGTTGGTACAGCTTCATCATCACCACATTAGTTGGTAGCGTCTACGCGTACGGCTTCCTGATGATGGTACCCAGTTTGTACATCAACTACCGACTCAAGAGCGTAGCGCATTTACCCGGCAAAGCAATGATGTACAAATTCTTGAATACCTTTATAGATGATTTATTTGCGTTTACGATCAAGATGCCCATGTTGCATAGGCTGGCGACGTTGAGAGATGATGTGATTTTCTTTGTGTATTTGTATCAGAGTTACAAGTACAAGGTTGATTATACAAGGGTGAATGAGTTTGGACAGGGTGGTGATGAGGAGGACGAAGGAGAAGAGAAGGAGAAGCCAGGATTGGTGGATGGGAAGGTCGAGGATGGTAAGGTGGTGGAGCAACTCGATGCGAAGCTTGCGGGTAAGCCGCTCAAGGCTCCGGCTTCAGGGGACACTAAAGGGATGGATGCGGCAGGGATCGCGAAGCAGGGTGCCAAGTCTCAAGGTGCAATTGCAGCTTCAGGACGGGCGGTGGATGATGCGGCGAAGCGTAGGAAGTGAATGGGTTGAGATGAAGCGGCGGACGATGGCTTGCAGAGGACATTGTTCAATGATTGCTCGTGGTTGGGAGCTGTACAGTACTATTATAGGAGTGATTAGCAGTTTATAACATGCAATGCCAATAAATGCATCTTGTGTTGAGTATGGGTTTACAGTGCTCATTTCGATAATGATGACGGTCGTAACGTCCAGATCCTGATGGGTGGTCATTTGTTTGTGGCAGGCGAATTTAAGCCATGACATCCTCTAGTCTGTTCCTTACATGCCATATATGCCTCATCCACTTTACACATGATTTGAGCCAGCAAACTCGTTCTTGGCTCATACATCATACTAGACTCAGACCACCTCCCGATGCTCCCCACACCTACCTACTCTCCCCCTCCCCTCCCCCCAAACCTCATTTCACATCCCACAACTCCTCCGCATTCCCCCTAAACAGCCTCTCCACCATCCACTCATCCCCTTCACACCACTCCAAACACCTCTCCACCCACGGCTTTACATCCACACCCTCAAACCTCGTATGCGGCCAAT